>Ga0115003_10001541_pt1 | contig 19954 bp, 18 predicted proteins | sample ArcticOcean_MG_C_7_FD_88736 | JGI IMG/M metagenome (GOLD analysis project Ga0115003, IMG submission 88736) | Marine microbial communities from western Arctic Ocean - ArcticOcean_MG_CB11_88 | ecosystem: Environmental > Aquatic > Marine > Oceanic | place: Arctic Ocean: Canada Basin | collected... | reverse complement strand
TTTGAGCGCTTTATCGACCTCAGGGATCGAGCACAGCGTCCAGGTCGTTACGATCGTATCAAAGCGACCCGCATCAAAAGGCAATCCGCCATCCGCACGAAGCGCCTTGCGCTCAATAGGAAAGGACACGCCGCGAATCCTCGCCTGAACCGATTCGACTTCCGTGACATCCATCGGATCGAGCCCGACAAGCGTCGTCACTGCCGGACCGTAGTAGGAGAGATTAAGACCCGTTCCGAAACCGACCTCGAGAACCTCGCCCTCCGCTTCCTCGATCGTTTCCGATCGCATGTGATTCATCTGGCGCATGGCCAAATCCTGAAACCTCGGCTTCATCCACTCACGGAGTCCCATCGTTACGCGTCCTTTCCGCCGGGCAGTTCGACTGTCCGCGTATCGCGACCACTCCGGAAGACCGTACCCGGTCGCGCTCCAGTGTCTTCGCCCTGACGAATGATCTCAACGCCATTCGTAAAGACATGCTCTATCCCGTTTGCATCGGCATAGAGTCGTCCGGCTCCGGCCGGAAGATCGAATTTCGTATACGTCTCGCCGAGCCCAACTTCGTCGGCATCAAACACAACGACGTCCGCATGGAAGCCCACTTCCAAACGACCGCGCTCTCGGAGCCCATAAAGGCTCGCCGGCACATCGGTCAATTGGCGAACGGCCTCCTCCATCGTGATCAGCTTCCGCTTCCGAACGCCCTCGCCTAGCACCTGGGTAGAGAACGCGAAGGTATCGATCATGTCGAGATGTGCGCCGGCGTCCGAAGCCCCGATGATCGTGCGGTCATCGTGCCAAAGTTCCCCTCGCATCTTCCATGTCTCATCATCCTCGCCCATCGTCGGCGGCATGAAGTAGGTCTGAAGATCATCTTCGATCGCGATATCGATCAACGTATCAAAGGAAGTCTTGCCCATTTCCTCGGCAATCTCGCCTATACGTCGTCCGCAGTACTGCTTAAGGGAATCCTTCTGAGCTTGGTCGATCGTGAAGAAGTCCCAGTTGGCCAGCATATGCATAGGCGACTCGGGGTTCTGCGCATCCTCACCAAATTTCTTGCGCCGCACCGGATCACTCAGGAACTCGACCTTCTCCGCCTTGGTCTTCTTAAAGAAGGGCGCCCAGTTATGCAGCGCGTCGAACACGAATCCCGAATCCAGATTGATTCGAATCGTCATCGGCTGCGGGACCGTCAGAGCGATCACCTCAGCGCCGCGCGCGCGGGCGATATCCGTCGCCGCCAGCTGATCCATCGCGTGCTGGATATTTTGGGAGTTCGGAACCAGGACGTTCCAGTTCACCGGTCGATTCGCGGCCAGCGAAATGTCAGCCATATAGTTGGCTTCCTCTTCGCCCCATCCAACTCCCGGCAAGAACTCGACGGTCGTCCCTTCGAAGTCGCGCACCTGACGCGCCAGGGTCAGCATCTCTTCCTTCGAAGCATGCCGCGACGGCACCGGGTTTCCGTCAAAGTCGTTATGCGTCGAAGAGACGGTGGAGGAGAAGCCCATTCCGCCTTCCGAGAGGGAGGCCCGAAGCAGCTCAACCATCCCGGCAAGCTCTTCTTCATTGGCTTCGTGGCCGATCGCGCGCTCGCCCATCACACTGCGACGAATCGCAGAATGCCCGACCATGAAGCCGGCGTTTACGGAGAGTTTGCCGTCGAGTAATCCGAGGTATTCGCCGAAGCTTTCCCAGCTCCACGGGACACCCTCTTCAAGAGCTTCAAGCGGCATGCCTTCAACGCGCGAGAGCATCTTCATTAGGTACTCGCCCGCGCCAGGCGCGAGGGGCGCGATCGAGAAGCCACAGTTCCCGCCGACGACGCTAGTCACGCCATGATAGGGAGACGGGGACAACGTTCCGTCCCAGAAAGCCTGCGCGTCGTAATGCGTGTGCACATCGACGAAGCCAGGGGAAACGATTTTTCCAGAAGCGTCGATGGTCTGCGTTGCTTCCTCGTCGATTGCACCGACGGCAACGATGCGACCGTCTCGAATTCCGAGATCCGCTTGTTGCGAGGGACCGCCAGTTCCATCGACGATCGTTCCACCCTTAATGACTACGTCCAACATATTGGCGCTTCCTTATGTTTGCTTCGATTGCTGACTCATTCGAGACGCGCGACGGCCACATCAGTATCTGGGACTTCGTGCGCACAATCATTCTGCCACACTGCGGCGCGACGCTGCACCCGGCTTTTGTCCGCGTGACAGCTTTGTCTCCGGTGTCGAACTTGCGCGTTCGTTGCCGACCTGAGCCCCCGAGACGCGCCCTACACGCACCACAGGGTCAGACCAGCCCTATGCGAACTGCCAGGCCCGCGGCGGCTCGGTTCCCTCTTCGAATTCCTGGCACTGAACGTCGAACCAGATCGGCAATAGATGCCGCACGTAGAAGGCGTGGGTCGTCACATTCCCGGTCACCAGGTCCTCGTACTCTTTGATCCGGACACGCTCGTCCCCTGCCTGCCACGTCTTCGTCTTCTCGAAGATCGCGTCGACCTCGGAACGGGTGTCATAGATGATCCCCAGATGGTCGTAGCCGGGACTGTTAATGTGCTTGCTCTGCTCTGTCACGAGAATGAACTGGCTCGTCTCGGGATCCGTGCGGAGCAGGAGCCCCGTCTGACCGAGGATCGGGACATCGATCGAGTCCCAACCGAAGAGATTTCCGTAGAACTCCGCGATCTCTTTTCTATTCGCGTTGAGTTCGCCGTCAGGCAGTGTGAGTTCCATGTGATTGAAGCGACCGGGCATAGGGATTCTCCTTCAGAATTTTAAGAGAGAATCCTAGCACCGGCGCACGCCCTGCATCACTCGATCGCAGCCTTGCTAAATTAAAACACTCGTATTAAACTTGCCACTTCCGCAAACCAGGAGGCTCCTCATGTCCGATTCCCCCGGCCTATTCCGCCCTCGAAATTTTCTGATCGCCGCACTCGTCGGTGTCGGGTTGATCGTTCTCGTATTGTCGACCTCCGTCGACGCCAAACGAGCTGCTGAACTTCGCGCGGGCGAGCTCGCGGGCGACGTCGCGGCGCGGGTCATCGCATCCAATACCGAAAGCGGGGGCGACACCCACTCCCGTGACTTCATCTCGATCCCGATCGAAGTTCGAAAGCTCGCGGACAACGTCTATCAGGCACGCGGCGTTGGAAACACGCAAGTCATCGCGACCTCCGAAGGACATGTCGTCTACGACACAGGACTAGCCACTCAAGCCGCGAAGCAGCGTCGACTCCTTGGAGAAGCGCTGCCCGAAGGACCGATCACGCATGTGATCCTAAGCCACTCGCATCAGGATCATGCGGGCGGCACACGCTTCTGGACCGAAGACGACACCGAGATTGTTGCCCATTTCGAATACCCCGAAGAGCAGCGTTACTTGAAGGAACTCGAGGACTTTCTCTGGACCCGCAACCGCATGCTCTTCCCCTTCATGCCGGAGTCCCCGCCTAAGAGCGGAATGTTCGCTTACGGCGATGTCGTCCCGACACTGCTCGTCAACGAACCCGACATTCTAAAATTCGAACAGGGTGGCGTTCGCTTCGAGGTTCTCCCGACGCCGGGTGCCGAGGGCGCGGACAACCTAACACTCTGGCTACCCGATCAGAAAATCTTCTTCTCCGGAGACTTCTTCGGACCGAACTTCCCTCAGTTCCCGAACGTCTTCACTATGCGCGGCGAGAAAGTCCGAAAGCCGATCGAATACATCCGCTCGCTGGAACAGGTCATCGCCCTCGAACCCGAGATGATCGTCCCGAGCCACCAAGACCCGATCGTCGGCAAGGAAAAAATCCGCGAAGGACTCGTCACGATGCGTGATGCGGTCCGCTATGTGCACGATGCTGTCATCGCCGGAATGAACGCCGGCAAGTCCATGAATCAGCTGATGGAAGAGATTGTGCTTCCCCCCGAACTCTCGGTGACCCAGATCCATGGCCGAGTCTCCTGGGCGGTCAAGAGCATTTGGCAGTACTACGCGACGTGGTTCCAGTTCAACTCCACAACGGAACTCTACAATGTTCCGCATACCGCCGTTGCCGCGGAGCTTGCGGGCCTCGCGGGAGTCGATGCCCTCGCAAAGAGCGCTGCGTCTCACGTGGCGGAAGGACGCGACCTCGAAGCGCTTCACTTGCTCGAAGTCGCCCTCGCCGGCAACGCACAGCACCGCCTCGCACTCGAGACACGGATCGCGGCGCTGTCCAGTCTACGAGATGAGGCCAAGGCGACCTTCAATAACACCTACGAGATTGATTGGCTGAGTCTGCGAATCGGCCAAACGGAAGAGGCGCTGGGAGCTCTTCGCTAGTGAGCGCTCGGCCAAGCGCCGCGCCGGAAGCGACGCGGTCGAAGATCCAAGCTGTTGCGGAGCAACTCTTCGCAAGCGAGGGGTTCGACCGCGTCCCCCTGCGCCAGATTGCGCGGGAAGCGGGACAACGAAATGTCGCCGCCGTCCAGTACCACTTCGGATCCAAGGAAGGCCTACTTTCGTCGATCGTCGACACCCATCGCTCCGAGATCGACGATCGTCGACGTGACCTCCTCGAGGCGCTTACCGAAGCCGAATCCGAAGCGGATCTCTCGACTCTGATCGGAATCTTAGTGGAGCCTTTGGCCGCCAAGCTCGATGACGCGTCCGGGCGAGCCTATTTGCGCATTCAGGCTCAAGGCCTAACGAACGAAAAGATGCGGCCGGCCACCCAAAGCCTGATCCGTCGCATCCGGCGTCACCTCGGCGCAATCGACGAAGAGCGCGGCGCCCCCTTCAGAGACCGATTCGCCCTGCTCCTGCTCTTTCACGCCCTCGCCGATCGCGCACGGGCAGAAGAGACGCAGGCGGCTCGACGTGGCGCAAGGCGCGATTTCGTGGACTCGCTTACGCGGTCAATCGAAGCCCTATTCGCGGCATAACGTGCGCGCGATGGGGCTAGCTTCGCTCGCGCCGGTCCACGAGAAAATTCGAGTCCATGACCATCACGTCGTCGCCGCCAGCGTTTCTCATGGTCGTACGGCTCTTAACGATCCCGTATCCCGGCTGAGATTTGGACTCGCGCTTTTCCAAAAACACGCGAGAGAGTACGAGTTCGTCTTCGGGTCGCACCGGCTTCGGGAACCGCATTGTAAGCCCCAGCATCGCCGCCGTATGCAATTTCAGATCACTCTTCGAATAGATCAGAGAAGAGATCGAATAGGTGTGACAGGAGGAGGCTGAGAGCCCTCCCATCACGGACTGGCGGCCGGCCTCTTCATCAATATGAAACGGCTGAGGATCCCACTGGGTCGCGAAAGAGACGATCTCCTCTTTCGAGGGCACGTGCCGTCCGAGTTCAATTTCCACGTCCAGCTCAACATCTTCGAAATAATCCATGGGCTGGGGATAGCTCGGATTTATTCCGTTCGCAGCGCATCCACGGGCTCGAGCTGCGACGCCCGGCGCGCAGGTCCAACGCCGGAGACCAGACCGGCGAAGGCGCTCACGACGATGGCCGCAACAATATATTCGATCGGCGCACCGGCTGGAAACTCGGGCAATGCCAGCCGTAGCAGGAACGTGGCGAAGAGACCTACAAGAAGTCCGGACATGCCGCCGGTCAGCGTGAGTAGAATCGCCTCGACGAGGAATATGATCTGCACCTGTCTGGCCGTTGCCCCGAGCGCGCGCATCAAGCCGATCTCCGAGACCCGCTCTCCGACAGAAATCCACATCATGGTGAAGATCCCGATCGATCCGACTAGCAGAGAGATCGCTGCGATCACCGCCACGCCTAGCGTGATCACATCCATCACTCGACCAAAGACACTCAACATCTCCGACTGCGACACAATCGTGAAGTCCTCGTCACCGCGGTGTCGCTCAATCAGGCGACTTCGGACCGCTTCGATTGCGGCCTCCGTCAGCCCCTCATGCGCGAAGACGATGTCGATCTCCTGAAGTTCGTCCAGGTTAAAGAGCCGCATGGCCGTCGCGACAGGGATATAGGCCGCGTCATCGATATCCATTCCAAGGACTTGTCCCTTGGGCTGCATTACGCCAATCACCCGCAGCCGGGCCCCGGCAATCCGTACGAACTCCCCCAGTGCGTTCGATTCGCCGAAGAGCTCTCGTTTCAATTTCGGCCCGAGGACCGCGACCGAGCCCCCGCGGCGCGGATCCCCCGGCGGAATAAAACTGCCCTGACCAATCTCGAACTTCATGACCGCCGGGAAGTCGCTCGTCACCCCGTGAACGAAGACGCTGCGCCCTCGCCCGCCCCCCTCGACCCGTGCCTGCCCGACCGCCATGGGAACGACCGCATCGAGAAATGATATCTTCTTGAGCGCTTCGGCATCGTCAATCGTGAGCTTCTGCGTCGTTCCACCAAACGCACCGGGAACGCCATGCGTCTCTGTCTTCCCAGGATTCACAGCGAGCACGTTCGTCCCGAATTCGGAGAACTCCGCGACCATATAACGACGCGCACCCTCGCCAAGTGAGGTCAGCATGATCACCGCTGCGACGCCGATTGCGATTCCTAGCATCGACAGCACCGAGCGAAGCGGATGCCCGATCATCGCACCAGAAGACAGGCGCATTAGATCAGCAAAATCGATCCTGACCATGTCGGTATTCCTTTCCGCGAAGGCCAGCGGCTCGCCCGGCCTGCACCAAGACCAAGCCGCCTGAGCGCGAGTTCAGTGACCCTGTAATGCCGCGACCGGATCGAGACGCGAAGCGCGCCACGCCGGTAACACGCCGAATACGATTCCCGTTCCGAGCGACAACCCCAATACCGCAGCGATCGCCCAAAGCGGCGTTGCCGCATTGATACGGGGATAGAGCAGGTTTCCAAGCTCGACTAATGCCGTGCCACTCGCGAGGCCAATCAGGCCGCCCGCCGACGAAAGCATCGTCGCCTCAAGCAGGAAAATCTGGAGGATTTGTCGCTGGTTCGCGCCTAGAGCCTTGAGTAGCCCCACTTCATCCGTTCGCTCCGAGACGGAAACGAGCATGACATTCATGATGCCGATCCCCGCGACTCCCAGACTAATCGACGCGATTCCGGCGACGACTAGCGTAAGGATCGCAAGGATCGAAGAGAGTGAGGCCAACACGGCATCCTGGCTGATGCACGTAAAATCTTCTTCATCGTGCCGGTCGATCAGAATTTTCTTGACCTGAGCGATCACCGGCTTCGAATCGGATTTAGGATAGAGGTCGAGCATGATTCGATTCACCGAGCTCTTATTCGCCATCCGCATGCCCGAAGCCACAGGGATTAATGCGACGTCATCGATGTCCATTCCTAATTGCTGACCGCGTTCCTGAAGGACCCCGATCACTCGCATCCGCCAGCTCCCAATACGGACTGTGGCTCCAAGTGGGTTGGCGTTATCAAAGAGTTCTTGCGCGACCTTATGCCCCAGCACGACCACGGCGGCGCCGCGATCGAGTTCGCTCTCGGGGAGGAAGCTGCCCGAAGCCATATCCAGCCTCTGAAGCTGTTGGAATTCCGAAGTCACGCCCACTACGCGGGACGAGCGGCCACGCTCCCGATAGCTCACGATGTCGGTGCTGACGGATACGGGAACGGCCGCTCGAACGGCTTGAACGCGCCGCTCGAGCACGATCGCATCTTGCAGAGTCAGGTCGTTCGGAACACCGCCGATCCCATGCGGCATCCCGCCCGTCGTCTCGTTCTTTCCAGGCGATACATTTACGATCGATGAGCCAAGACTTGCGAATTGCGTCGTGACATAACGCAAGGCCCCCTCGCCGATTGCGGTGAGGGAGACCACGGCCACCACGCCGATCACCACCCCGAGCAGCGACAATCCACTTCGACGACGATTCTGCAGGAGCGCTTGCGTGGCGAAGCGAAGCAGATCGAGGGGATTCATACTGGCTTCTCGGGAACAACGGCCTTGGTTTCGTCCCCTTCTCGAGCAGTGTTCATGTCTTGCTTAGATGGATCATCCTCCGAAGAAATATCGAAGAGCCCATTCAGATCGTTAATATCCTCCCCTCGGACGCGCTTCACAATTTCGCCGTCTCGCATAACAACGACGCGATCGGCTCGCCGCGCGACGGCAGGATCGTGAGTGACAACAACAAGGGTTCGCCCTCCGGCATGCAGTTCGGCCAATAGATCGAGGACCTGCGCGCCGGAGCGACTGTCCAAGTTACCTGTGGGCTCATCCGCGAGGAGCAAGCCCGGGTCCATAACGGTCGACCGCGCAATCGCGACTCGCTGTTTCTGTCCGCCGGACAGCTCATTCGGCTTATGGCCAAGCCGATCGCTCAATCCCACTGCGGCTAGAGAGGACTCCGCGCGACGCCGACGGTCCGAAGGCGTGATGCCCGCGAAGATCATGGGCATCTCAACGTTCTGAACAGCGGTTAGGCGTGGGACCAAGTGAAAGGACTGAAAGATGAATCCGATTCGGCGCAGACGGGTCTCTGCGAGTGCGTCATCCCCAAGCCCTGCAACATCTTCGTCCGCGAGCAGGTAACGGCCGCGGTTTGGGGAATCAAGACAACCCAAGAGATTGAGCAGCGTACTCTTACCCGACCCCGAAGGCCCCATGATCGCGACGTATTCGCCGTCCTCGATCGTCTCGCTCACACCGCGTAATGCGTGTAGTTCGTGATCGCCCATTTGATAGGTGCGCCACAAACCTTCGACGCGGATCACGAGCGATCTCCCGCCTCATCCTCAGCCGGCACCTCGACCGCGCGCACCCCTGCCTCGATTCCGAGTTTATCGAGAGCGATGACGATCGATTCACCTTCTTCCAGGCCCGAGACAACTTCCGCGAATTGCCAATTCCGGAGCCCAACTTCGATCTTCCGCTCGACTAACTCGCCCTCTTCCAAAATGAGCACGCTTTGATTTTGCAAAAGAGCGGACGTCGGCACACGAAGAACCGAGTCCTTGGCCTCGAGAATGACTTCCGCGTCCGCCGACGTGCCCGGCAGAAGAGACTCGGCGACGGAGGGGTCGTTCATCTCCACTTCGATCTCGAGAGTGCGGTTCTGTGCTTCCTCATCGAGGACATAGGGTGCGACCCGAAGCACGGACCCTAAGAAGGACTCATCTGGACGTGAATCAACAGTGAGATTGACGGGCATCCCAGCTCGAATAGCTCCGGAGTCCACCTCGTCCATAGGCGCGCTGACGAAGATCGATGTTGGATCGATCAGGTCAATCACGGGGGGCGAAGTGAGCAGAGGCGGCGAAGGCGTCACCCACTCGCCTACTTCGATATTGACCTCGGCGACGATCCCGGCGAAGGGCGCGACGATCGTGGTCTTCCTCAATTCGGTTTCGGCTGAAGCCTGTTGCACGCGCGCGCGCTCTAGTTCCGCGCGCGCGCCGTCACAGGCAACTTTCGCGGAGTCGGACTGGTATTGGAGTTCATCCAAGCGATCTTCGGAGGCGACGCTGTTTGCTGCGAGTCGCTGGGTGCGAGCGAGTTCTCGCTTCGCGCGATCTCGGCGGAGACAGGTATCCTCGAATCCAGCCTGAGCGACCGCGACGCCCTGCATAGCGAGGTCGCGCTGGACCTCATGGCTGCTGGCCGAAAGCCTCACGAGCATCGCCCCAGCTTCGACGCGAGCCCCTTCCCTATGGAGGATTTCAACAACCCGGCCACCGATTTCCGAAGCGATTCGAGAGCGCCTTCGAGCCTCGACCGTCCCCGCCTTCGAGTTCGTCACAGTCGATTCCACGCGGCCCCTAGAAACGGGCTCCACACGAACCTCGACCAGATCAGGTGCAAAAACCGTCTGTTTGAGCAGCGCAAGGCCGACGATCAAGCCCAGCAAAGCGATCCAAGGGATCCACCTGCTAGAGGGATTCGATTCGTTCTCGACCAATGGTTGTGCCTCGCTCGACTCCCCCGTACGAAGCCACCTGCTTGGATCGAAAAGCGATCTTGAGCCGGCCCAACCGAGGGGGAATTCTTTGTTTGCGCGCGCGCTCAATTCTATACCATCACCCCCATGACGTCTCGATCCGAACTCTCCTACGACATTTCTTTACATTGCCGCATCCTCTTCGTGCTCATCGCGATGAGCTGCATGGCACCGCATCTGGCTTTCGCTCAGACAAGCGAGGTCGAAGCTCAATCTTCGCTTCGATGCGCTGACTACGACCCACAGAGAAACGTCTACTGGGGCGATCTCCATATCCACACTTCGTATTCGATGGATGCCTACATGTTCGATACGCGCTTGACGCCGGAAGACGCCTACCGGTTCGCGCGGGGCGAGACTCGGATGCTCCCGCCTCTCGACGAGAACGACCGCGGGACCGTGCCGCTCACGATCAGCCGACCTCTCGACTTTGCCGCCGTGACGGATCACGCGGATGCCTTCGGCGGCGTTCGCCTTTGTACAGATCCAGAATCTTCCGCCTACCAAAGCGATCTCTGCAAGAACTACCGGCGCCCCTATGCGCCCGCTTCGGTCGCCGAAGCCACCAAAGACATCACGGGTCGCGTCAAAAGCCTCAACTCCACGCCTCTCTGCGGCGAAGACGGCGCGATCTGTCGCGCCGCGACCGTCGACACATGGAAGGACTTGCAGAGCGCCGCGGCGAAATACGACGATGAATCACCTAGTTGCAAGTTCACGACCTTCGTCGCCTATGAACATACAGCCACTCCTGACCTCACGAAGATTCATAGAAACGTCATTTTCCGAAACGATAAGGTCATTGAGAAGCCGATCACATTTTCGGATGAGCCCACAGGCCTAGGACTATGGCAGCGGCTTGACGAGCAGTGCCTTCAGGGCACGCCCGATTGCGATGTCCTCGCGATTCCTCACAACTCGAACCTCTCGAACGGCCAGCTTTTCACCATCGAATACCCCGAAGGTACCTCGCGCTCCGAACAAGCACGCCTAGCAGCGCTTCGCGCCCGTATGGAACCAGTCGTCGAGATGATGCAGATCAAAGGCGAATCCGAATGCAAAGCGAATCCCTGGCGGGTGCTGGGCGCAGACGAAGACTGTGGCTTCGAAAAATATCGGTCATTGCATGGCGCCGAGGACTGTAAGGGCGAGAAGGAGTGGGGAGCGCTTGGCGGCAAGGGCTGCAGCTCGCGCCTGGACTACGCCCGTTATGCGCTGATCGAAGGTCTTCGCGAAGCCGACCGAATCGGCGTCAATCCCTACGCCTTCGGCATGATCGGCGCGACCGATATCCATTCAGGCACGCCGGGTGCGACAGAGGAAAGCCAGACCGCCGCATTCGATGCAGCTGTTCCGGGGCCCGGATACAACTTGGGCGGACTCGCCGCGGTTTGGGCGGAAGAAAATTCGCGCGAATCGATCTTCCTGGCGCTTCGCCGACGCGAAGTTTACGCGACGAGCGGCTCGCGTATGACCGTCCGACTCTTTGGCGGCTGGGATATTCCAGAGGCAGCCTGTGCGGCCTCGGACTTTGCGGCACAGGGCTACAAGCACGGCGTCCCTATGGGCTCCGACCTCCCCGAGCGAAGCGCAGAGAGCGACTCGCCCGTCTTTATTGTTTCCGCAATGCAAGACGCGGGAACGACTGAACATCCGGGCAACTTGCTTCAGCGCATCCAAATCGTGAAGGGCTGGTCCGACCCCGACGGGACTTTCCACCAGCAGGTCGTGGACATAGCAGGACAGAAGAACAACGGTGCCAGCGTCAACACCAACACCTGCGAAGTCTCCGGCCCAGGCGAGCGCCAGATGTGCGGGCGATGGCAGGATCCCAACTTCGACCCGAACCAGCGCGCCGTCTACTACGCGCGCGTCTTTGAGAACCCCAGCTGCCGCGTGACTACGCGCATTTGCAATCAAGCCGAAGCTGGCAGCAAGCCGGCGGACTGCGCCAGCCCGGCGGTGCCTAAGACGGTTCAAGATCGCGCTTGGACCTCTCCTGTCTGGTACACGCCCTAGTTCCTACATAGTTTGTACACCTAGTTTCTACACCTAGTTTCTACGCAGTCCGCATCTAGTTCACATTCTGCCGGATTCGATCTCTCGATCGAGAGCCATGATCAGCCCGCGACGCAGACGTGATCAGGTGCCCATGCAGTATGCGGCGAGCTTATTACCGTCTAGGTCGCGGAAATAGCCCACGTAGAATCCGGGCATCCGATCGCCGACCGCGCCTTCGTCGGTCCCCCCGAGTTCGAGCGCGAGCGAATGAATCTTGTCCACGTTCTCTTTGGAAGAGACGTTCAGAGCGACCATGTGGCCATTTCCTACGGCGGCCGGCTCCTTGTCGTAAGGCGTACAGACAGCGAGCATTCCGTCGCCAAGCTCCCGGCCGAACATCACCATCTGCCCTAGATTCATCACTTCCTTTGCATCTAGAAGCGCAAGCAGCGTCGTATAGAATCCAACTGCCTTCTCAAGATCATTCGTTCCGACCGTCACGTAACCAACCACGTTCCACTCCTCTGCGCGCCGAATCCGCGCGCTCACGTCCTGCCTCCAGAATCTGGAGACCCATTCGGTTCACTCGTGCAGAGGCGCCAAGTGTTAGTCTTCACCCACTCGCGCAGCGCGCAGTGCCCGACGGCGCACCTTGCCTGAATCGTCCTTGAGTATTTCATTCACGAACTCGAAGCTGCGAGGCACCTTATAACGCACGAGCCTATCTTCGAGATGCGCGCGCATCCCGGTGTCGTCGACGGGCGTGACAGCATCCACGATTGCATGGACAATCGCGCCCAAATCTTCGTCGGGCAGCCCGATCACAGCGCAGCTCCGAACGGCGGGATGCGCCTCAATCGCACCCTCGACCTCAGCTGGATAGATATTTGCGCCGCCGCTGATGATCAAGTCGGTGCGTCGGTCCACGAGAAACAGAAAATCGTCGTCATCGAGATACCCCATGTCGCCAAGGGTTTCCCAGCCGTCCGGGGTTCTTCGCGGCTCAGCGCCTAGATAGTGATAGGTCGAGCCCGGGCCACCGGGGGGCATAAAGTAGACGTCGCCGATCTCGCCGGGCCCGAGTTCATTAAGTTCAGGATCGAGGACTCGCAGCTTGCGTCCTTCCGTCGCGCAACCAACCGATCCCGGCTTCTTCAGCCATTCGGTTCCAGAGATGAGCGTCCCGCCGATTCGTTCACTTCCGCCATACGCTTCCCAAACGCGCTCAGGGCCGATCCACTCGATCCATTCACGCTGCAGCCAATCCGGAAGCGACGCACTGCTCGAGACAACCCGGCGAAGCGATGTGAGATCCGCAGCCGCACGCACTTCCTCCGGAAGTTTCCAGATCCGAAGCAGCATGGTCGGCACGAAGATCGCGAGATCGAGCCGATGCGAGCCGATCAGCTCGAGTGCCTCTTCGGCATCGAAGCGGGTCATCGCAACGACCTTACCGCCGCCTAACAGAATCGTAAGACAGTTAATCAGCGGCCCCGAATGATAGAGCGGTCCAGGCACGAGAATGCTGGCGCCGGGAGGCTGACCCTGAAAGGGAAGCTCTGGGTCGATCTGTCCAGGAATATGATCGACGACGACCTTGGGACGCCCGGTGCTTCCGCCGGAGCAGATGGCCATGCGGAACTTCGACAACCGATCGGGCAGCGGACCCGAATCCTCCGTGGACGCATCAAGGCCTGGGAGCCGTGTGGCTCGCTCGGGATGATCCTCCGGCGCAACGCCGACCACGAGTTTGGGGTCAGCAAGTTCGATGATCGCTTGACGTTCATTGAGGGGGAGTCGTGCAGAAACCGGCTGCGGCGTCGCGCCTAGCTTCCAACAAGCAAAAAGGGACTCGACGAACTCAAGCCCATTTGGCAAAGCGAGGGTGACGAAATCGCCCTCCCCCACGTCCATTCCCGCAAACGCCCTCGCCCGCTGGTTGGAAAGGGCCTCGAGTTTCGCGAACGATGTCTCTTTGCCCTCGTGAACGAAAGCAATCGCGTCGGGCTCTTCCGCTGCCTTATTCGTCAGCGCACGTCCGTAGGAAAGAATCGGCATTTCGTTGTCGTGCTAGGCCGTGGCCGAAAGCAAATCCTTCTGAACGACGCCGTCCTTCAGTACCAGCTGGATATTCGCTGGATTCCGGAACACCAAAACATCTTCTGTCGGATCGCCTTCGACGACAAGCAGGTCCGCGAGCTTCCCTTCGGCAATCTCGCCAAGATCTACTCCGTGCCGCCCCATCGCCTTGGCGCCGTTCCGCGTACCCCATTGCATAACTTCAAGAGCCGGCGTGCCGTAGTTCACGTAGGCCTCCATCTCCGAGGCATAGTCTCCATGAGGCATCATGGCGAAGCCATAGTCATCCCCAAGCACCAAGTTCACGCCTGCGGCTCGCATCTTCGGAAGCATGGAGACCGAGTATTCGAATTGCTCCTTCACGCCCGCAAGTCGCGTTTCGGTCTGAGCCTGGGTTTCCGGAAAACCATTCCCGATCGGGAACGGCCCGTTCGCGTAGTCCCAGCTCGCCGCGAAGCCGATGTAGCGAACGCTCCAGAGGTAGCTCGGCGTGATCGAGGCGCCGGAAGCTACGACGAGCTCTATGCCTTCCTCGTCGATCATGTCGGCGTGATCGATGATGTCGACCCCCGCCTTAGCGCACTGGATAATGCCCTTTCGGCTCGGGCAGTGAGCCCGCACCATTGCCTGCCTGTTATGCGCTTCATCGACCGCTGTCACGATTTCTTCTTCCGACATGTAATTCCAGTCGGGAATGATCTGGCTGCCGTGCCCATCACTGATCGAGAGCTTCACAATCTGACAGCCACGACCCACTTCTTCGCGCACCGCCAGTCGCATTTCCTCAACGCCGCTCACGTGGCGGGTCAGCCCCGTGTGCTCGATTCCCATGTACCACGACCGAACGTCGCCATCGGCGGAGTCGCCAGGCGCAATCATTTCCCGTGTACAAGGGATCACCCGCGGGCCGACTGTTAGGCCAAGAAGAATCGCTTCTTTGAGACTGACATCAAGGAGATCGCCATTGCTCGATCCAATAATGCTCGTCACACCGAAGTCGATGGCGATCTGCGCATTTTTCGCGGCGATCATGCCCATATACGTCGGAGGCATCGCCTGCCCGAGATACGGCGAAGGATTCCCCGCATCCGGTCCAAAGCCTGTGTGAAAATGGCATTGCACGAGCCCGGGCATGAGCGTCTTACCCACGAGATCATGAACCGTGTCGTCGGACCCTGTCTCAACTGGGGCGGAGGTCACTTGCACGATGCGGTTGTTCTCGACAACCACGGTCGTTCCGGCCGGAAGAACTTCCGTGCCATCGAAGACTCGACCATTTACGAATACGCTGCGCCCCATCAAATTTCCTCACTCTGCTTTGCGCGGATCTACCTGCTCTAACCGTCATGTCGCTGTACGTCGCGCGCGTAACTGCTTCCGGCCCCTCAATTGAGGTCACTAAGTCTATCACGTTGAATCGCGCGGACCCCGCTCGGTTATCACTCCGCGTTGCAAGTTTGCGCCGGGGAAGACGGGCTGCGACGGTCATTCAATCCCTACGTAGGAGCCGCCTTCTCCGTTCCCGAGACACTTCGCGGCACCGATTCCCGAACACGCAGGCTGCTCTTCGTGCTTCTCCTTGCGCTTCTCCTTGCCACGGTCTTCGTCGTTGGATGCGCAGGGACATCTACCTCCTATAGGGCCGGACGTCCCGCCAACTTCGCCTGCCTAGGCGAGCGGCCTTTCGAAGACCCGACCATCGCGCACGCCCCGACGAAGTTCTGAGACGCGATATCGAAGAAGGCAAGATCCCCGGCGATCAGCTGATGATCTCGCACCGCGGACAAGTCGCGCACGATTCTCTCTACGGCGCGCGCGATGTCGAGGCCGATCGACCGGTCAAGGAGGACACGATCTTTAGAATCTATTCGATGTCAAAAGTCGTGACCGGCGTGGCCGAGCAGGCCACCCAAGACATTCATGTTGATTCCGTAGTGCCATGCACTGCCCTGCTGCCCGAGCAGGGGAATGCCGCCGAGTCGTTCGACCAAGTCTTCAAGGGTCGCGTCTAGGTCGGGACGTTTACGGAAACATAACACGGCTAAAGGTATTCAATGATGCAGGACCCGTCGCAGCCCTGCTGCTCCCGATCCCACCGATCCTGAACGCCATCGCCGCACGCGAAGCAGACTGGCATTTCTCGCAGTTTTACTCGGGAAGCTGTGCGGAGTGCTCACCCTTCAACCGAGCAACCGAGATGATCAAGTGGCGACGACAGCCACACCGCCCTCGCGACGCCGCTCTTTTATGTCTGCACAGCGAATGGCGTTCCGCTTCACGAGTGGACGGATGATTTAGTGAAGAATCGATCTGGATGGATCGAAATTGTCGAGGACTTTGTCCCGCTTCGCTAGAGAAAAGGTCCCGCGGGAACCGGGCACTGTGTCACCCAAGAAGACCCCTCTTTCCCGTACACACCGGGAGGGAGGGGGCTTTAAAGTTGGGCGCAGGTTTGATTGAATTCGGGTTCGCCATTCATTCAACCCGTGGAGACCCGAACATGCGCGCCGAAGACCTCATCCTGATCAGCGTAGACGACCATATCTGTGAGCCCCCGAACGTCTTTGAAGGCCGCCTTCCCGCCAAGTACCAAGAGCATGCGCCTAAGGTCGTTGAGAACGACGAAGGCCGAGAGCAGTGGTGGTACATGGGACGACCGGGCCGAAACTTGGGTTTGAACGCGGCCGCCGGCAAGCCCCGCGAATATTTTAACACCGATGCACATCGCTACGACGAGATGCGGCGGGGTTGCTGGGATGTCAATGAACGCGTCCGTGACATGTCCGCAGGCGGCGTGCTCGCCGGATTGAACTTCCCGAATTTCACGGGATTCGCAGGCCAAGTCCTCAATCAGGGCCCAGACCCTGAAATGAACATCGCGATGATCCAGGCGTATAACGATTGGCATATCGACGAGTGGTGCGGCTCTCATCCGGGTCGTTTCATCCCCTGCGGCATCCTTCCGCTCTTCGACGCCGAAAAGGCAGCGGATGAAGTTCGGCGCCTAGCATCCAAGGGTTGTCATGCAGTGACCTTTTCCGAAAAGCCTGAAGCCCTCGACATGCCCTCGATCCATTCAGGCAAGTGGGATCCCCTCTTCGCGGCTTGCTGTGAGGTAGGCACTGTTCTCTGCTGCCATATCGGCTCTTCTTCACAGAGCGCGTCAACCTCGAGCGACGCACCGCCCTCCGTCCCCATGAATCTGTCCTCAGCCATGGCCATCTACACCCTCGCTGACCTCATCTGGAGCGACATCTGGTGGCGCTTTCCCGATCTCCGCTTTTCGTTGACCGAAGGGGATGTCGGCTGGATCCCGTATTTCTTGTGGCGCGCAGAACATGTCCACAACCGACATAGCGGCTGGACCAACCATCCATTTCCTGATGGGACCGGCCCCAAGGACGTGTTCCTCAAGCATGTCCTCTGCTGCTTCATTTCGGACCCGATCGGCATAGAGCTGCGCGATCATTTCAATCTCGATAATCTCTGCTGGGAATGCGACTTCCCGCACAGTGATACGAACTGGCCTGACTCGCCGGAGGAACTCGAGACACTGTTAAGCGTGATGTCCGATTCGGACGTGAATCGCATTACGCATGAAAATGCGATGCGTCACTATCAATTCGACCCCTTTGCCCATAGGGACAAGGAACAGTGCCGGGTCGGCGCGCTCCGCGCCGAAGCGACGGATGTGGACGTCGTCACGCGGGTGGGTCGCAAAGCCGATGAGCGCGACCGAAACCATTTCAAGAATCTCACGCGCGGCTTTCAGGCAGCCGAAGACGCCTCTGCTCCCAAGTGAGGCTCCTCCTATTCCCCATTATTCTCTTTGCGCTCGGCGGGACGCTGGCGTGGGCATTCGCGGATCAGCTCGCGATGCCCGAGGATTATGCGGAATTGGTCACCTGGCTTCGAGCCCAGGGCGACTACGCCTGGGCGGTCGGCCTCCTTTTGATTCTCGGCGATGCGCTGCTTCCCGTGCCGAGTGCGCCAGCCATGTTCGCAATGGGCGTGATCTACGGCCCGCTCCTAGGCACCTTGATCAGCGGGACCGCAATGGTCCTCGCGAGTCTCATCGGATACGGATCTCTCAAACTGCTAGGCCGGGGCGCAGCCGTTCGGATAATCGGCGAAGCCGACCTTGAAAGAACCGAACGTTTCTACGAACGCTGGGGCATGATCGCCGTGATCTTCGGACGCGCGATCGGCGGCCCAGCGGAATGGGCGGTGATTTTTGCCGGCCTCTCGAATATGCCCTTTCGTAAGGTACTCGGCGCGATCAGCATAGGCGCCTATGTCGCGAGCGCCGTTGTCGCTTCATTAGGCGCCATGAGTGTCTTCGAGCCTGCACTCGCTCTGGCCATCAGCCTGACCGCTCTGGCTGCAATCGTATTATTGTCCCGATGGATGACTAGCAAGAGCGACTAAGCGCGCCTATACGAGACGAGACTAACGCCCGCCCTGCCCGTCATCGACGTTTATCGTCGCGCCGGTCACCGCATCCGAAGCCGGTGAGCAAAGATAAAGTAGCGTCGAATCGAGTTGCGCCGGATCGGCGATTCGCTTGCGAGGGGTGTGTTTCGCGAGATCGCCCATTCGCTCGAGCATGCCGTCGAGCATTTCGGAGCTCACCATCCCTGGGGCAATACAGTTCACGTTGATGTGGTTGCGAGCCCATTCAACAGCGAGCACATCGCTCATCCGAGCGATGCCCGCCTTCGTCACGGAGTAAAGCGCGGCGCCGCCACCTGAATACAAAAAGCCTCCCCGACTCGAAATGTTAATCATGCGCCCGGGGGACTCTGCCGCAATCAAGCGCTTTGCGACCTCACAGCTCAAAATAAAAGGGCCTCGCAGATTCGTATCGAAGACACGGTCGATGAGGTCGACGGACATTTTGTGGGCGTGCTGCGCGTCAGGAATGCCGGCGTTATTCACAAGGATCGTGATCAGGCCTACTTCCTCTGTCGCCCGCGCGACGACGCTTTGAATGTCATCGGCGTCAGTCATGTCTAGCCGATACGGAAAGAGCTGGCCCCCTTCGCCTTCAATGACTTCTTTGAGTTCAGAGAGACGCTCCTCGCGTCGCCCTGTCGCGATCACCTTCGCACCTGTCTTCGCAAGCACGCGAGCAAAGCGCCATCCAAGTCCTGAAGTGGCGCCGGTGACAAAAGCAATCTGGCCTGAAAGATCTTCAGAGGTATTCGGCAACGGGTATTCGGACAAAAAAGCTCCCTTTCTTCGGTGTGTGAAAATGTGCAGAGAGGCCTGACGCGCTCGCGCTGATATCGTTAGGCGTCGCCGGATAGATAGGATTCTATCTCGCGGCCAAGATGTTTCGGGTTAAACCCAAAGGGCCCAATACCGGGGTTATACACCACGCGGCCACCTCGTAGCCGCCCCCGATCGACTGAGAAAGATCAAAGCCAGAGACGAGCAGACCATCGCACCAGCGGCGAAAAACGCGGATAGGCCTAAGAGCAGCGGGGCGAGCAGCAAAACCACGACGTCGAGCAAGCCTCCGCCTAGCACCCTCAGACCAAGCGTTTCTGCTGAAAGCGCCCCCCAGCGAGCAAGGGAAGCAGATGTCCCCTCCCCGTTGACCAACCAGCCGACGCCGCGCAGTACTAAAAATACGAGTAAGCCCACTTCTGCGTCGCCGACCATCTCGTACTCAGTGTCCAATCATATCCCCCATGAGCATCACGACTCGAACCCCATTAGCGTCCCTAATAATAGTCGATCCGACTGGCTCAGAGCGAGAGCCCCCAGGCAATTCCGAAACGCTGTACCCCCCTATCAATCCTTGGCCTTCGGAGCCGCCCGACCGGCAGCCGCCGAATCAAGATGTCCTGCGCGAACCATCCAATCAATCAGATCTCTGAAAGACGCCTCATCAGAAATTGGAGCACGCCCCAAGAGTCGACAGGCTTCAGCGTCATCAACAGGAACGCTCCTCGTGAGAACT
>Ga0115003_10001540_pt1 | contig 19955 bp, 14 predicted proteins | sample ArcticOcean_MG_C_7_FD_88736 | JGI IMG/M metagenome (GOLD analysis project Ga0115003, IMG submission 88736) | Marine microbial communities from western Arctic Ocean - ArcticOcean_MG_CB11_88 | ecosystem: Environmental > Aquatic > Marine > Oceanic | place: Arctic Ocean: Canada Basin | collected... | reverse complement strand
TTGGGTTTGCCAGTCGTGCCCGAGGTGTACATGAGAATCATGGCATCGTCGGCGGAGGGGTTAGGGCGACACGCGACGGGTCGACTTTCGGCGATCGCTGCTTCATAGGCACAGCCAGTTTCGCGAGCATTTGCGGCGACGGAATCGCTGCTGGCAGCTGCGCCGCTGGCTCCTGGCGCTTCGCCGATTTCGAGCCAACTCGGGTTCGCTTCGCTTAACAGCTCGGTCGTCTTGTCCGCGCGCTCGCGCCAACTGCGTTCGACGATGACGACTTTGGGTGTGCAGTCGTCGAATTGAAACGCGACCTCGTCGGGGGTCAGGCGAGCGTTCACGGGTAGGGCGATTGCACCAAGCCGGGCGGCTGCGAAAATGGCTTCGAGCGTCGCGCCCCTATTCCCAAGCCAGACCGCGATCCGGTCGCCTACGACGATGCCTTGGTCGGACATCCACCCGGCAAGTCTCGCGACGCGGTCCTCGGCTTCCGCGTAATTGCATCTTCGATGGTCGTCCGCCCAGGCCAGTGCGCTCGGGCGCACCTGCGCCCAATGGCTGAGCCAATGAGCGACATCATGGTCGAGGACGTGTGGATGGGAGTTTTCCGGCATCGCGGGCGATCACAGTACCGGCTGCGAAGAGGCGAGTCAGGGCCAAGGTACGGGCGATGTTGATTCATGTGCGGATTGTGAGGGTTATGCTCCCGCCATGGTCATGGTTCGCGATTCAATCAATAAGGCACTCAAGGCTGCCGAGGTTTCGGGTGGAAGCTTGCTCGTTGCGGTTTCAGGAGGACAGGACTCCGTTCTGTTGCTGGATACGCTGCGATCACTCGCGCCCCATCTCGACTTGAAGTTGATTATTGGGCACGTGAATCACGGATTGCGTGACGAAGAGTCCGAGGGCGATGAATCCTTTGTTCACGAACTCGCCCGCGCCGGGGGATGGACGTTCGATCGGCGGCGGGTCGATCCGACGGAGGCGCGCGCAGACAGCGCAAACAGTCGACTCCGGCCGACGCTAGAAGAGGCCGCGCGGGATCAGCGTCGCGAGGCTCTCGAAGCGATGGCCGAAGCGAACGGCGCGCGATGGATCGCGACGGCTCATCATCTGGGCGATCAGGCGGAGACCGTGATGCTGCGAATCCTTCGCGGGACAGGGCCGGACGGCTTGGCTGCGATGTCGCCAGTTGATCGGGCGGGCCGATGGATTCGGCCCATGCTGGGGATTCCGCCTGAGGCGATCGCGGAGGAATCCCGCAGGCGGGGGCTTACTTGGCGCGAAGATTCATCTAACTCGGACCGCCGCTTTACAAGGAATCGACTGCGCCATGATTGGCTCCCCGGATTAGCAGCAGACTTCAACCCTAAGCTTCTCAGGAACCTCGCCAATTTGGCCGAAGCACAGAGTAAGGACCTCGAATGGATCGAAGGCCTGGTCGCAGTTGCCGCGAAGGAGCGCATCGAAAGTGGAGTCCAGGGTGTCCGACTCGCAATTGATGGCTGGGAAGCAGTCCCAGAAGCGCTCGCTCGACGTTTGGCGCGCGAAGCACTCGTTCGTGCGGGGCTTGGGCGAGATGTCACGCGGGCTCATATCGAGCGTGTTCTCGAATTCCTGCGCCGGGGCCGATCCGCCGGGCGCGATCTCAAAATCGAACTCCCTGAGGGGATTCACCTCCGGCGCGTTGATGATGCGTTCCTCTTGTCATGCAGCGAAGCAGACGACGAGATCCCGCGGGTTGGGGATGCTACGTTACCCCGGCGGGAATGAACTGATTTATAGGCGGCCGATGGCCGCTGAAGGCTCTCTGGCCACTGAAGGCTCTTTGGCCACTGAAGGCTCTTTGGCCACTGAATGCGTAGGGAGCCCAATCGATTCCATAATAAACGAGCGGCGTGTGACCGGGCGAGGGGCTGGTTCACGACCACTGAGCGAACCTGAAGTCGCTCGCCAGCGTCCCAGCATTGGGACCAGCGCGTGCACTAGCCATATACCCCGCCTGACCGGCAGGGGCTTGACGGCGCTTCAAGCGCGCTCATCTCACTCGCGACAATCGTGCTCCTCATCTTTAATCGCCCCCCAAAATTTCCCCCCGGTTCTGTTTGAACGAGAGTTCAAGGCAGGCCGGGACGACACGCCCGTCGATCGGAGAAAGCTGTGAATCAGCAGTTCTACAAGAACCTCGCCCTTTGGGTCGTGATCCTCGTGGTCATGCTTCTTCTCTTCACAACGCTGAAGCAGAATGAAAGCCCGGTCCCGAACATCGCTTTTAGCGAGTTCATGGATCAAGTGACGACGAATCAGATTGAAGCCGTCACGATCGAAGAGGGTCATATCGAAGGCAAGTACGCGGATGGTCGAAAGTTCACGACCTACGCGCCGCCGACCGCGATCACCGGTGAGTTCCTTTCGGATCTCGACGAGCGCAGTATCCGGACGGAAGTGAAGCCCCGGGATGAAGGCAGCTACTGGAGCCAGATCCTGATTATGTGGGTCCCGTTTATCCTCTTGATCGGCCTGTGGATGTTCTTCATGCGGCAGATGCAGGGCGGCTCGGGCAAGGCCATGAGCTTTGGGAAATCCAAAGCCCGCCTAATGAACGAAAACTCAAATAACGTGACGTTCAAGGATGTCGCGGGCATCGAAGAATCCAAGACCGAACTCGAAGAGATCATCGAGTTCCTGCGTGAGCCCAAGAAGTTCACGCGCCTTGGTGGGCGGATTCCGAAGGGCGTTCTGCTCGTTGGACCGCCCGGTACGGGTAAGACGCTACTTGCGCGAGCCGTTGCAGGCGAAGCGGGTGTGCCGTTCTTCTCGATCTCCGGTTCGGACTTCGTCGAAATGTTTGTCGGCGTGGGCGCTTCGCGTGTGCGCGACCTCTTCTTGCAGGGCAAGAAGCAGGCACCGTGCATCATCTTCATCGACGAAATCGACGCAGTCGGTCGCCATCGCGGCGCCGGCATGGGTGGCGGTCACGACGAGCGAGAGCAGACTTTGAATCAGCTGCTCGTCGAAATGGACGGATTCGAGAGCAACGAGGGCGTGATCATGATCGCGGCCACGAACCGGCCCGACGTGCTCGACCCTGCGCTCCTGCGCCCCGGTCGCTTCGATCGCCGTGTGGTTGTCCCGCGTCCCGACCTGAAGGGTCGACTTGAGATCCTGAAGATCCATACGCGTCGCGTGCCGCTGGCAGACGACGTCGACCTTGAACTCCAGGCGCGTGGAACGCCGGGTTTCGTGGGAGCCGATCTTCAGAACTTGGTGAACGAAGCGGCACTGCTTGCTGCGCGACGTAACGCGTCTCGCGTAGGGCATGCAGATTTCGAGAACGCCAAGGACAAGGTGCTCATGGGCAGCGAGCGCCGCAGCATGATCATGACCGACGAGGAGAAGCGGGTCACCGCCTATCACGAAGCCGGACATGCTTTGGTCGCAATGCTCACGCCGGAAGATTCAGATCCTGTTCACAAGGTCACGATCATTCCGCGCGGCATGGCCCTCGGCCTAACGCAGTATTTGCCCGAGAGGGATCAGCACACCCACACGAAGGATCAGATCTTCGCGCGGATTCGTCACGCCATGGGCGGACGCGCCGCAGAAGAGATTGTCTTTGATCACTTCTCGACGGGGGCTTCGAACGATCTTCAGCAGGCCACGAGTTCCGCGCGCCGCATGGTGACGGAATTCGGGATGAGTTCCGCGCTCGGTCCGGTTTCGTATAGCTCTGAGAACGGAGATGTATTCCTTGGGCGCGACTACGCGCAACAGAAGGGCTACAGCGAACAGAAGGCTCGGGAGATCGACGATGAAGTCGCCGCGATCCTGACGAAGAAATATGAAGAAGCGAAGACAATGCTGATCGAAAATCGGCACTTGCTCGATACCATCGCGAATACGCTGCTCGAACGCGAGACCCTTGAAGGTCCGCAGCTTCAGATGATTCTGAAGGGCGAGCCGCTGCCGGCGCCCGATACGTCGAGTGGCGAGGAAGATGAAGTGACCCGTCCGCCGCATGGCGAACGAGACGAAGACGTTCCGGGAGGCTCCATGCCCGACCCGGAGCCGATGCCAGGTTAGTTGCAGAGCGTTTGACGAATGAGGGTGCGGGCCAAAGGGGTCCGTCGAGATGAACGATCGAGCGGGCTGAGGCGCAAGCATTGATCGAAGTGTTGTGGGAATTCGGGGCGGACCTTGCGGAGTTTTTCAGACTCCGGTTCGATCCGCTTCGCGACACGATCGATATTCTGCTCGTCGCGTCTGGGATCTATTGGCTACTGCTGCTGATCCGGGGCACCCGCGCGATTCAGATCCTCGTCGGTCTGATCGTGCTGATCGCGCTTTCCCTCGCGAGTCAACTTTTCCAGCTCGCGGCTCTCGGCTTGATCCTTGAACGGCTTCTCGAACCCGCCGTCCTGATCATCGTGATCCTCTTCCAGAACGATATTCGCCGTGCCCTCGCCCATGTGGGCCGCGGCTTCTTCCCGTCCTTCTCGGCGGAGCAAGAGATCCAGGTCGTCGAGGAGATTGTGAAGGCTGCGGGACAGCTTTCCCAGCGCCGTCACGGTGCGTTGATGGTCATGGAACGCGAAAGCAATCTGGGTGACCTGATCGAGCAGGGCGTGCCAGTCGATGGCGCGCTTACGAAGGAACTACTCGCCAGTATTTTTCATCCGTCCTCTCCCATGCATGACGGTGCCGTCGTCCTGCAAGAGGGACGCGTGGCGTCCGCTGGATGCATCCTGCCGCTCACGCTTCGCACCGATCTTCCAGAGGGCTTGGGGACGCGACATAGAGCGGCCGTGGGCATTACCGAAGAGACCGATGCGCTGGTGGTGGTGGTCTCGGAGGAGACTGCGAATATCTCTGTCGTATTAGGCGGTGAAATGTTGCGGGGCCTCGATGCGCCACAACTGCGAGTCGTTTTACGAGACGTGCTTGGTGGGGAATTGAAGGAATTGCCTGAGGCAGCGGATGTTAAGGGCCGCCTCGAGATCGCTGACAACTCTAACGACCAAGCCAACGCCGGCTGATCCAATTGATCGCAACTTGATCACAATGCTCCTCGTCTACGACTGACGGGAGCGGACAGGGTGCACCCGCGGCGACGCGGCGCATCCGAAAGGGGATGGGTGCCGATGGCGTCGCGCTTCGAGAATCTTAGACCGGGGGTGTTGGTCCTCGCGCTCGCTATCAGTGTCTTCATTTGGGCGGTGGCTCAGGGGACCTCGAGTGTCATTCAGTCCTTCGACGTGGAAGTCGAGCTGGTCGGCGTCGAAGACGGATTGGTCATCACGGATCAGAGTTCCGATGAGATCAATGTGCGAATTCGTGGCAGCCGCGCATCGCTTCGTAATCTGGACACCGACGCTCTCAAGTACCGCGTTGATGCGAGGGGCGGGAAGCCAGGGGTCGCGGTCTACGAAGTGGACGTCGAGACCATCGAGCATCCGACCGGAACGCAGTTTGTGGGGTATTCCCCCTCCAGGCTTCAGGTTCGTTTCGAGAAACGAGGTCGAAAGGCTGTGGAGGTTCGTGCCGAAATAGACGGTACGCCTGCTCCGGGATTTCATGTTGCCGGGGTGGAGTTGGAGCCGCAGAAGATCTGGCTCGAAGGAGCCCGAAGCCAAGTAATGCGTCTCACAGAGGTTGTCACCGAAACCATCAATGTCGCGGGTCTTGCCGCAAACGCCAAGCGAGAGGCTCGCCTCGTGCTGAGTGGCGGAACGGTATGGGCCGAGGACAACACGCCGGTGCAGGTGACGATTCGTATCGAAGCGGATCCTCTTCCGGAGCCGGAGATTGATCTCGAAGACGCTGATTTGGAAGACCCCAGTCTGCTCGAAGGTCGCGAGAGCGACGGCACGCAGACGGAGGAGGAGGCCGCATGAGCGGTGAGCACGTTCGAAAGTTATTTGGAACCGACGGAATTCGCGGGACCGCCAACGTTTACCCCATGACGCCCGAGGTAGCCCTCGCGTTAGGCCGTGCGATTGCGCACGTCTTTCGAGAGGCAGAGGGCGAGCGCAAGCAGATTGTGATCGGCAAAGACACGCGCCTTTCTGGGTATATGTTCGAGGATGCTTTGGCGGCGGGCATTTGTTCTATGGGTGTGAATGTGATCCAGGTGGGGCCTGTGCCTACGCCTGCGCTCGCATTCCTGACGCGTGATATGCGCTGCAATGCCGGCGTCATGATCACCGCCAGCCACAACCCTTATCAAGACAACGGGATCAAGTTCTTCGCGGCCAACGGCTTCAAGCTCCCGGATCAAGAAGAGGCACGCATCGAAGGTCTCATCGAGACCGGCGAAGTGAGCGAGATCTCCGTGCCGCCGGATGAAATAGGCCAGGCACATCGCATCGAAGACGCACGCGGACGTTATGTCGTCTATCTGAAGCACGCCTTTCCGCGCGAGCGCACCCTCGAAGGTATGCGCATCGTCCTCGACTGTGCGAACGGCGCGGGCTACAAGGCTGCTCCGACGGTCTTACGCGAACTCGGGGCCGAAGTCTTTACGCTCGGTGTCGAGCCGAACGGTCGCAATATTAATGACGATTGCGGCTCGCTCTTTCCTGAACGCGCGGCCGCGAAGGTTCTGGAGCTGCGGGCAGATGTCGGAATCTCGCTCGATGGCGACGCGGACCGCGTAATCGTGATCGACGAGCGCGGTGAAATCTACGACGGCGATATGCTGATGTGGATGTGCGCGCGGGATATGAAGGAACGCGGTGCGCTCGAGAAGGATACGGTCGTGGCGACCGTGATGAGTAATCTCGGACTCGAACTCGCCTTGCAGTCGATTGGTGTTGAGTTGCTTCGGACGCAGGTCGGCGATCGTTATGTTGTCGAGGCCATGCGCGAAGGTGGCTACAACCTCGGCGGCGAACAGTCAGGACATATTCTCTTCCTCGATCATTCGACGACGGGCGATGGCATGATGTCGGCCCTGCAGGTATTGGCTTTGATGGTCCGCAGTGGCCAGAAGTTGTCGGAGTTGAACAAAGGCTTTGTCCGGTTGCCGCAGGTCATGGTGAATATCGGCGTTGCCGAGAAGCGACCGCTTGCGGAACTAACTTCGTTTCAGGAGCAGGTTGCCGAGGTCGAAGATGAGCTCGGTGATAATGGTCGTGTTTTGATTCGTTATTCCGGGACCGAGAATCTGGCACGCGTCATGGTCGAAGGACGTGATGAAACCCGCGTCCACGAGCTAGCGAACCACCTAGCGAGCAAGCTTAAACAGTCCCTCGCAGGAGGCGCTTAGGTCGTGCAGATCGTCCTCTCCCTGGACAGCTGGCCCTCGCTGCGAGAGTTTGCGGGGGACGACCGGAGCGATCTTGGTGCCGCGGCCCATCTTGCTGAGCTAGCGGGCGTTGGAAGCCTGCGGCTTTCGATCAACGAGGATTTGTCCCCGGTTCGAGAGGCGGATGTCGACACGCTCCGGCGTGCGGCGCATTCGATGGAACTTCGGATGCCGGTGTCTCAGAATCTTTTGAAGATTCCTCTGGCGGCGCGGCCGGATCGCGTGGTGCTTGTGGGGGAACGGCATGAAGCGGTCGGGCCGGTTCCACCGGTTGATGCTCGTGTTTCTGGTGCGGCGCTAGGGAGCGTGCTTCGATCGCTCTCGGAGGCCGGAATTGCGACGAGCGTGCGCGTGACGCCCGAACTGGATGCCGTACGTGCGGTGCATGCGCAGGGCGTGAACGACATCGAACTCTTCACGGGCTATCTCGTGGACCTACCGACTGCCGAGCGCCGAGCCGCGCTTATGACCTTGGGCGATACCGTTCGGCTCGCGAGCAAGCTTCGGCTTGGGATTGCGGTGGCCGGCGGTTTGGATGACCGCAACGTTCGCGAGGTGCTCGAGGCAGCCCCTTCAGTTGAGCGCGTGGTCTTTGGACGAGGGCTGGCACGAAGGGCGCTGCTTGTGGGGCTCGATCGCGCCGTTCGAGACTTCCACGACCGAATGCGCTGAATCGGCACACTTGCGGTCACGTGACCTCGGCGGTCGCCGACGTCGGCTACGCTTTGGGCTCCGGGAGATAGAGATTCCTTCGGAGCAGCGTACTGGGAGGCAGCATGAGCGAGGGCGACGGAAACGACGATTCGCGTCATGGTGAATCGCGTGATCAGGAGTCGCGTCATCTAGCTCGCTCGAGCGGAGTCTGGTCGCTCGTGACGGCCGCGGAGATGCAAGGCCTCGATCGACACACGATCAGCGAGCTCGGCGTTCCCGGCGAGGTCCTGATGGAGAGCGCGGGTCGCGCCCTGGTCGCTCCGGTTCTCGCTTTGCGTGGAGAGAGCCGGCGTCAAGATAGGCTGATCCGGGTGCTTTGTGGTTGCGGGAATAATGGCGGCGACGGTTTTGTGCTCGTTCGCCATCTCGCGGCGGAGGGGATTGAGGCCGAGGCGATCCTGCTAGGCGACCCTAAAAGATTGCCGCGTGATGCCGCATCGAACTGGGATCGGTTAGCGCGAATAAACGGAGCGCGTCGGATCATCGATCTCAACGATACTAAGATCGATTGGGCGGCGATCTTCGCCGAATCGAGCGTCGTCGTAGATGCGCTTTTCGGGATCGGTCTCAAACGAGAAATTTCGGGTCCGTTCGCCGAACTCGTAAACGCCTGTAATACAGCGCATGACGGTGGTCTGCCCGTACTGTCCGTGGATATGCCGACGGGGATTGCGACGAATACGGGCGCAGTTCTAGGGACCGCGATCGAAGCGGATCACACCATCACGATTTCGCAGCCCAAGATTGGACTCGTGCTCGAACCCGGGGCGAGTCATGCAGGCCGAATCACAGTCGCACGAATCGGGATCGCGGATGCGAATGCAGAACGTCTTCCACGCGTCGACGCTTGGGACGAGCGTGCTGCCGCCGCGCGATTGCCGCTGCGAAGTCGAGCCGGGCACAAGGGCTCCTTTGGTCACGTACTGGTCATTGCGGGGTCGACGGGGAAGACGGGCGCAGGAGTGCTCTGCGCACGCGCTTCGCTGCGCGCCGGGGCAGGGCTCGTGACGTTGGCGCATCCGGTCGGCTTAGAGACCGAGTTGGCGGCTTTGCCGGTCGAAGTGATGAGCGCGCCCGTCGCCGCGACTGCGGACGGTCGATTTGCGCGTGCCGGTGAGAAAGCAATCGAGGAACTTGTGGCTTCCCGCGATGTTGTCGCGCTCGGCCCGGGGCTTGATCAAGATCCGGAAACCGTTGATCTGGTGCGACGCTTGGTGGCGGGAATCGATCTTCCGCTCGTGATCGATGCAGATGGGCTCAATGCGCTGGTGGATCATCTCGACCGACTTCACCACCGCCGTGCAGCGACCGTCCTCACACCTCATCCCGGTGAAGCAGCCCGTCTGCTTAAATGTACCGCTGGCGAGTTGAATGCGGATAGAGTGGCCGCGGCGCGTGCGCTTGCGGATGAAGCGAAGGCGGTGGTGATATTAAAGGGCGCTCGTACGGTGATCGCGGATCCGACGGGTCGCGCATTGATCACACCGACGGGGGGGCCCGCACTCGCGACCGGGGGGACGGGCGATGTGCTTACCGGCATCGTTGCGGCCTTGTTGGCTTCGGGCTGCGATGCGTTCGAGGCGGCGGGACTTGCGGCCTGGTGGCATGGTGCGGCGGCCGATGGTTTGCCGCAGGCTCGCATTGGTTTCGGCTTATTGGCGAGCGAATTGGCAGATGCGCTGCCTGAAGCCGCTGAACAGATGATTGCTCGAGCGGAAGCTCGCACGTTGGAAGGAGAGCCCGGTGGCGTCCTGGACCTTCAATTCAGCTAATCCCGACGACACTCATGCTATGGGGAGGGCGCTGGGACAATCGATCGGCGCAGATGGCTTGGCGATCGCTCTGGTGGGTCCCCTTGGCGCGGGGAAGACCGTTTTTGTTAGGGGACTCGCTGAGGGTCTGGGCGTTGAGCCCAGGTCCGTCTCGAGTCCGACTTTCGTGATTGCTCAGCAATATGCGGTGCCGCAAGGGCCAGAAACGCTTCATCACGTGGATCTCTATCGATTGGAAGATCCCGAAGAACTCGAGTCGATCGGGTTCTACGACATGTTTGCGGCAGGGTCTGTGCTCGCAGTGGAATGGGCGGACCGCTTCCCTGGCGTATTAGGTCCGGATCATCTTCGAGTTGACTTCGAAGGACCCAGTGCCTCCGAGGGCGCGACCCGCACCTCGAGCGTTTCAGTTGCCGGGCCGGCGGACGGCCTCGCTGCACGAATCGCTGCAGATTGGTTCGAGCGCCTTGAACGAACGGAGCGCTCTACGTCGGATGCGACCGGAAGCGGCCCTGCCATGCACGGGCTGCTTGCTTGGCTCGTTGCGGCGGGGCTTTTGGGAGCCGTGCTGGCAGAGTCACGGTTCTCCGCGGATTCGGATCCCATAGCGACCGGCTGCAGCGTGTTTGAGGCGGTTCCGGCGGTAGCGGATGGAGCCTCGGTCAAGGGGACGCCCTTCACCGATGGCTTTGGAACGCTTGGGGTTCGCTGCGCCTCGTCTGATGAGTCTCTGCGTCCGGTCGAAGGTGTGGCGCGGCTTTTACTAGGAAAGCGGATCGATCTGAATGAGGCAACGCACGCCGTGCTGATGAGTTTGCCGGGAGTGGGACCGGGGCGCGCGCAGGCAATCGTTCGCAGCCGGGTCGACTCTCGGTTTCAGTCTGTTTTGGATCTAGAGCGCGTGGCTGGGATCGGCCCGAAGACGCGATCGAAGCTTGAGCCTTGGCTGCGGGTCAAGGCCGATCAGGGGCACCAGGATGGCTGAAGGTCCGTGCGAGGACGCTACGTCGGAGGGAAACTCGACCGGCTCGGAATGGTCGTGGCCCACGGACTGGGCGGAGTTTGAGTCGCAGCTTCGCGCCGAAATTTGGCGTGTCGCTCCTCAAGAATCGGCGCCGCGCCGCTGGTTCCGCTCGCTTGCGCAGTTAACCACCTTGACGGTGCGTGGCTTCGTTACGGATAAGCTTTTGCTTCGAGCCAGCGCACTGACGTACGTGACGGCGCTTTCGGTCATTCCGATGTTAGGTGTGGCGATCGCAATTGTGGGTGTCTTCGGCGGCGATGAGACTCTTATTGAATTTGCAGTTGATCAGCTAACGACCGTCGCTCCAGAAGTCCGCGAAACGGTTTTGAGTTTTGCGACAAAGCTCGATTTTAGAAGCTTCGGGACTGTTGGCGGTGCGATTCTCTTCGGGACCGCGATCTTCGCGCTGCGGCATTTGGAAACGACGCTCAACGACATTTGGGGTGTTGCAGATGCGCGGAGTTGGGCGCGTCGCTTCTCTGACTATTTGGCAGTGTTAGTGGTCGCTCCGATGTCGACCGGTGTTGCGGTGAGTCTTGCTACGACGTTGGAGAGTGCGCGGGTCGTGAGTTGGCTCCGCGAGGACGAAACCTTCGCGCAGATTTATGGATTGGGACTCGCTCAGGTTCCAGTGCTCTTTCTCTTTATTGGATTTACCTTCCTCTACTGGTTCTTCCCCAATACGAAGGTGCGAATGAGTGCGGCTGCTCTGGGCGGTGCTGTCGCGGCGGTGCTTTTCTCTGCGGCGCGTACGATCTACGTCGACTTCCAAGTCGGGGCGGCAACCTATCAGGCGGTGTTCGGGGCACTGAGCGCCGTGCCGCTTATTTTGGCTTGGCTCTACGTCTGTTGGGCAGTGCTCTTACTCGGTGCGGAAGTCGCGTTTGCCACACAGAATCTTCCCTTTACCCGGCGCGAAATGCGGCAGGGCGATGCGGGAACGGCGGAGCGCGAAGCGATCGCGCTCGCAATCGCCGTGAGCATCGCGCGGTCCTTCCGCGATCGTTCGACACCACCCTCCGCCGAGAACCTTGCGGACAATTTGGATGAGCCCGTTCGCCTGGTGCGGCAGCTGTGCGAGTTGCTTCAGCAGGCTGGCGTGATCCTGCCGGTGCACCGAGATGACGATATGGACCCGGCCTTTGTGCCGGCTGGACCCCTACCGGCGATCACGGCTGGAGCGGTTCTGCGGGCGACTCGCGGACGAGAGGTGGCGGTAGGGCGTCTCGGGGATGCTCAGGGGATGAAGGTCGCGCTGGCGCTGAAGGCACTAGACAGCGCGTGGAGCCAGGTGGCGGATGAAACGACGCTTGCGATGCTCTGTGACTCTGGGGAGCCTTCTGAGAGCGCGGCCGACGCGCAATAAGAGGGTCAATCCGGGCGACGTGGTTTGAATCCGAGGCGGTGGGGGCTACGGTGCGCGCGCGAAAACGAGTACGAAGAAGCTGAATGCGAATCTATCTTGATCACAATGCGACGACCCCCGTCCGGCCCTCCGTAGCCGAGGCGATGAGCGACGTGTTGCGTGCCGAGTTTGGGAATCCATCGAGTGTCTACGAAGAGGGTGCCTTGGCCCGTGCCCGGGTCGAAGCTGCGCGCAGCGAACTCGCGAGGCTTTTGGCTGTCGAGCCTCGGTCGATTCGCTGGACCGGCGGCGCAACCGAAGCGAACAACACGCTCCTCTTCGGCTTGCTCTCGCCCGGCGACCATATCGTTACGACGGAGATTGAACATCCCTCGGTCGCTGCGCCGCTCGCGCTGTTGGAATCGCGGGGCGTCGAAGTGACGAGAATCGCGCCGGACGAGACGGGATGCGTCGCTGCCGAAACCGTGCTCGGTGCGGTGCGTTCCGATACGCGCCTCGTCTCCGTGATTTGGGCAAATAACGAAACGGGATCGTTGCAGCCAGTCGCGGACATCGTCGACGGCTGTCGAGCGCGCGGTGTCATGACTCATTCCGATGCCACCCAAGCCGTAGGGAAAGCGGTCATCGATCTAGCCAGCGTTCCCCTTGATTTCCTTTCGACTTCGGCGCACAAGCTCGGTGGTCCTAAGGGCGTGGGTGCCTTGATCGTTCGCGGAGATCCTAAATTGCCTGCCTACCTGCACGGTGGGGGGCAGGAATATGGACTTCGCGGTGGCACTGAGAATGTGGCCGGAATCGTGGGCTTCGGCGAAGCCTGCGTGCTGGCTCGCGAAGAACTAGCAGATCGTCTGGTGCGCTACGGCGCGCTCCGGGACAGACTTTGGGCGGGGCTGCAGAAGCGGATCGACGGCCTTCGCTGGAACGGCGACCGGGATCGTCAGCTTTTGAATACGCTGAATGTCGAATTCGAGGGTCTCGCAGGAGAGGTGCTGGTGCAGGCACTTGATCTCGAAGGCATAGCAGTCTCGGCGGGAGCAGCGTGTCATTCGGGTTCGATTGAACCGTCGAAAATTCTGCTTGCCATGGGTCGAACTCCCGAACAGGCTCGGGCCAGTATTCGGCTGTCCGTTGGGTGGGGCGTAGATGAGGATCAGGTGGACCGAGTCGCAGAAGTGTTGGGAACACTTGTTCCCCGTGTACGCGCGGCGGAGGCACCATGAGTCTGCCTAACGAGAGCGATGGACCCAACGAACGCATCGTTGTCGCTATGTCCGGCGGGGTCGATTCGTCGGTCGCTGCGGCCATGCTGGTGGAGCAAGGGGCGGACGCGATCGGGGTGACCATGCGCCTGTCGGAGAGCGAGTCGAGGTGTTGTTCGCTTGAAGATGCGGATGACGCGCGGCGTGTGTCCGAATCGCTTGGGATCAAGTTCTACGTAGCGAATTATGCCGACGCCTTTAGTAGCGAAGTCATTGATGCCTTTGCCGATGATTATCTCGCTGGCCGAACCCCAATTCCCTGCATCGCCTGCAACAAGTCTTTCAAGTTCGACCATCTTCTCGAGCGCGCGCGCGTGTTTGGAGCGTCGCGAGTTGCGACGGGACACTACGCGCGGCTAAAGCACGATCCCGACACGGGACAGGCTCGGCTCTTTCGCGGCGTCGATCGCGAGAAGGACCAGAGCTATTTTCTGTTCTCGCTCAGTCAGGAACAGCTTCGCGCCGCTTCATTTCCGGTGGGCGACCTCAGTAAACACCAGGTTCGCGAACGAGCGCGTGCACTCGGGATGGGCACGGCAGACAAGCCGGATAGCCAGGAAATTTGCTTCGTGCCGGACGGCGACTACGCCAAGGTCGTGGAGCGGATCCGACCGCATGCCGCCCGACTTCGGGGCGACATAGTGGATGAATCAGGAAAAGTTCTCGGAGAACACAGAGGCGTTCACCGGTTTACGGTTGGCCAACGTCACGGGCTCGGCATCTCGGCGGATCGCCGGCTCTATGTCCTACGTCTTGATCCCCGAGAGCAAAAGGTTGTCGTCGGCGATGTCGATTCGCTCGACTGCGGAGAGGCGCGGGTTGAACGAGTCAACTGGATCGCCGGCGCGCCGCCGAGCGAAGCGATTCGCGTGCGCGTACAGGTGAGGCATAGACACCAAGCGGCGCTTGCGCGCATTGTCCCCGGTCCGAACGATACGGCGGCAATTGCGTTTGAAGAGCCAGTTCGTGCAGTGGCGCCTGGGCAGGCTGCCGTCTTCTACGACGCGGCGGACGATAATGAAGTGATCGGTGGCGGTTGGCTGCTCGAAGGGATTCCGTGAGTCGCGAATCGAGCGACGGATCGGATAGCCGCTTCGAGGAAGCGGAGCGCCTGGAACGCGTGACGCGACTTTCGGAAGTGTTAGGGCATTCTTTTGCGGATCAGGACCATATCACTCGGGCCCTTCAGCATTCTTCCTTTGCGAACGAACGCGCGAGAGAGCGTGGGAACGCCCAAAATGCCGGCCTCTCGTCGCTGGTGACAGACGTTGAATGTGAGAGTAACGAGCGCTTGGAATTTCTCGGCGACGCAGTGCTTGCGTTAGTGGTTGGGGAAGCGCTCTACGAGGCCAAGCCGGACTGGCGCGAGGGAGACCTTACACGCGCGCTGCATTCGATTGTTGAAGGAACCTCGCTGACGGAGCTGGCGAAAAGGCTCAATTTGGGAAGAATCATCCGGCTCGGTCGTACGGAAGAGCAATCCGGCGGAGGCGACAAGGCTTCGATCTTGGAAGACGCCATGGAAGCCGTGATCGGCGCGCTTTATTTGGACGGTGGGCTCGACGCCGTTCGCCGTTTCGTACACAGTCATTTCGCAGATGCCTTGGCGGCGGATGCGGTGCGCGTTGAGCGTGATCCGAAGACGGCACTCCAGGAAATGCTGATGGCGGAAGTCGGCTCCTTTCCATCCTATCGGATGGTGGGCGACTCGGGCGTCGAGGGTGATGACGATCGCTTCGAGGTCGAGGTGAGTTCCGAGGGAGAGCCTCTCTCGCGAGGGATCGCTCGGACTAAAAGAGGTGCGGAGAAAGCGGCGGCACGCGCGGCGCTCGATGTACGGGAAAATAGTGACGCGTCAGGAGGCTCTGAATGAGTGAATTTCGTGCGGGCTTTGTTGCCTTGCTCGGTCCGCCGAATGCGGGCAAGTCGTCTCTTTTGAATACTCTGTTAGGTCAAAAGCTCGCCATCGTGAGTTCGAAGCCCCAGACGACCCGAAGCCGCATCCTTGGGATTCTGCCTCGCGAAGGAGCGCAGATACTCTTTCTGGATACGCCTGGGAAACACAAGGGCGACAAGAAGCTCAACAACGCCTTGAACGCCGTTGTCGATCAGGTTTCTCGGGACAGCGAAGTCGCGCTCTTGCTCGTCGACCGTGTCGTTGGTTGGACGGAGATTCATCAGGAATTGGCGGAAGCGCTCACGAAGCTTCGTCGGCCGACGATCGTCGTGGGGACGAAGAGTGATATCCGCCGCGCGGCGGAAAGCGCGTGGCCGATCCCGGAGGCGCCATCCGATTGGCTGCAACTCGCGGTGTCGGCGAAGTCCGAGGAAGGGCTTGAGCCTTTGCTCCAGGCGATCGTTGAGCAGCTACCCCCTTCGCCGCCTCTCTACGGCGAGGACGAACTCACGGATCGACCGATGCGGTGGCTCTGTGCCGAAATGATCCGCGAGGCGCTCTTCGATCTGCTCGACCAGGAGCTTCCGTATTCCATGGCCGTTGAAGTCCTGCGCTACGACGAGTCGGGCAAGAAGGCTGTGAAGATCGGCGCGAACCTCTTGGTCGCTCGGGATAGCCAGAAGAGGATCGTCGTGGGGAAGGGCGGATCCATGATCAAGAAGATCGGGATTCGTTCGCGCAAAGCGATCGAGGAATGGGTGGGTCAGCAGGTCCATCTCGAACTCTTCGTGAAGGTGGATCCCACTTGGCTGAAGAGCCCGCGCCGGATCGAAGAGCTCGGTTACCACTGAGCGCGGCCGGCGGACGAGTGTGCATTTTATATGCAATTGGGCGCGCTGAGACGGCTCAACTCGTCCTGAAGCCTAAGCTAGGCATTCGCAGTTGACGTGAGCTGGCGGATTGGCGACAACTCGTGCCCATGTGGGCCATCGCCGAAGTCTGTGAGCGCACGGGGCTCTCGCCTCGCACCGTTCGATATTACGAAGAGATCGGTTTGCTTCCTGGCGTCCGTCGAAGTGAGGGCGGCCGTCGCGTCTACGCCGCCGACGAACTCGAGCGCCTCCGGTTCATCGCGCGCCTGAAGACCCTCGGGCTCTCGCTCAAGGAAATCGCCGAGCTGAACGTCGTCTATGCGATCGGCGGCTCGACCGAGGCCATGTTGGCGCGGCTTCAGGATCTCCTGGCTGCGCATCTTTCGGACGTCGACCGCCGTCTGGACGATCTAGCTGAACTGCGCCAGGAACTTGTGACCTACCGCGGACACGTCGAAGCACGTGTTGCTGAACATCAATCCGAGGCGACGAATGCCTCGACCGTAGCTGCCGGGGCCCATCCGGCGGTAGGGAATAAATCTTCATGAGTGATCTAACGAGTCTCGATTCCGATCGACCAAACGACGAGCGTCCGCCGATTCGGGTTGTTACGGCCGCCTCGCTTTTCGATGGGCACGATGCTGCGATCAATATTATGCGCCGATTGCTTCAGTCGTTAGGCGCGGAAGTGATTCATCTCGGACACGACCGGGGTGTCGAGGAACTTGTCGAAGCGGCGCTCGAAGAAGACGCGGACGCAATCGCTCTCTCGTCCTATCAGGGCGGGCACATGGAATATTTTGAGTTCCTGGTCCAGCGCCTCGCTGAAGTTGGCTTGCCTCATGTTCGCGTCTACGGAGGCGGTGGCGGCACGATCACGCCGAGCGAAATCGAAGCACTCCACCGCATAGGCGTCGCCCGAATCTTCAGTCCGGAAGACGGTCGCGTACTCGGTCTAGAAGGCATGATTGCGACCATCGTCGACGAATGTCTCGAAGCCCGCATCGCTCGCGAAGGGGATCCCGCGAGCGGGCTGAATGCGCTCGCTTCGCGCATCGGTGATTGCACGCGACGCGAAACGGGTCAGCTGATTACCTTCTTCGAGAACTATGCGGAGGCGCACAAAGAAGACGCAGCGGCGCTGCGTCGCGTGATCTCGGAGAATGTCCGCAGCAAGGCGCCGGTAATCGGTTTTACGGGGACGGGCGGAGCTGGCAAGTCCAGCGTTGTCGATGAACTCGTGATGCGTTTGCGGCGGGATGCGCCGGAGCTGCGAATCGCGCTCTTGCTCGTGGATCCGACGCGGCGACGAAGCGGCGGGGCGCTGCTTGGCGATCGGATTCGGATGAATGCGATCGGTGGTCCCGAAATCTTTGTTCGGTCTATGGCGACGCGGCGATCCAATCGATCGCTATCCGCGGCGGTAGGAGACGCGCTTAGTGTGCTGCGGAGTTCTGGCTTCGATCTTGTCTTTCTGGAGACTGCCGGAATCGGGCAGAGCGATTCGGAGATCGTGGATCAGGTCAATTGCTCACTCTACGTGATGACGCCTGACTATGGTGCGCCCTCGCAGCTCGAGAAGATCGACATGATCGATTTTGCCGACTTCGTCGTGCTCAATAAGTGCGATCGACGCGGGGCGGCGGATTCGCTGCGTGATATCCGCAAGCAATGGCGTCGCAACCGCAATGAATTTGGAATCGCGGACGGCGAGGTTCCAGTCTTTCCGACGGTGGCCCGAAACTGGAACGATCCGGGTGTCGAGTGTCTTGCGCAGGCTTTGGAGTCTAGGCTTGCAACGTTAGGCATCACGGTATTTGAGGAACGTTCCGTCGAATCGCCGATCGAGGTGCAGAGCTTTGAGGCGAGTGGCCTCGTTCCCGCCGCGAGGCAGCGGTATCTCGCGGAATTAGCGGAATCCCTGCGTGCCTATCGCACGTCGGTTGAGTCGTGGGCCAAGCAGGCCGCCTTGGCGGACGGTCATGCGCGTGTGCTTGGGAGCTTCGGTTTCGAGCCCGAGCGGCCGCTCGGTGCGGTTGCCGCCGCGCAGAACAATTCGGATGTGGTCGTCCGCGCGCTCGTTGCGGGCTACACGCAAGCTGTGGAATCAGTCGACGGACGGCTTGCGGAAGCGCTGTCGGAGTGGCCCGAGCGTCGTGCGCAGTACAAGGCAGAGAAGCAAAGCTACGCAGTGCGGGGTCGGTCGATCGAAGTGGAGAACCGCGTCGCGACGTTGTCTGGTATGACCATTCCCAAGGTTGCGATTCCGCGCAGCGATGATTGGGGTGATCTCGCGAGATATTTGTCCCTTGAGAACTTGCCAGGCTACTTCCCCTTCACGGCCGGTGTGTTTCCCTTTAAACGGGCCGGCGAAGACCCGGCGCGGATGTTCGCTGGTGAAGGTGGCCCTGAGCGGACTAATAGACGCTTCCATCTTCTGAGTTCCGGTCAGTCCGCCGCGCGACTCTCGACAGCATTCGATTCGGTGACCCTCTACGGGCGCAATCCCGCGGAAGCGCCGGATATTTTTGGGAAGGTTGGAAACTCGGGGGTCTCGATTTGCACCCTCGATGATGCCAAAAAGCTTTACTCGGGATTCGATCTCTCGGCGGCTACGACGTCGGTCTCTCTCACGATCAACGGCCCCGCGCCGACCGTCCTCGCGTTTTTTCTAAACGCTGCGATTGATCAGCGAGTAGAACGTCATCTTCGCGAGGCGGGCGAGCTCGAATCCGCAGTCGCTGCGTTTGCTGCGAAGCTCGAGGCCAAGGGGAGTTCGTTGCCGGCGTACCAAGGTGAATTGCCCGATGAGCATGACGGACTCGGGTTAGGTCTGCTCGGCATTCCAGGAGATCGCGTTGTTGATGCGGAGACTTACGCGCGACTGCGAAGCGAGGTGCTGCAGAATATTCGCGGCACGGTTCAGGCGGATATTCTTAAAGAGGATCAGGCTCAAAATACCTGCATCTTCTCGACGGAGTTTTCGCTGAAGATGCAAGGCGATATTCAGGAGACGTTCTGTCGCGAACATATTTCCAACTTCTATTCGGTCTCGATCTCTGGCTATCACATGGCCGAAGCCGGAGCGAATCCGATCAGCCAGCTGGCGTTCACCCTCGCGAATGGGTTCACGTTCTGTGAATACTTCTTAGCGCGCGGGATGTCCGTCGACGACTTCGCAGCCAACTTCTCCTTCTTTTTCTCGAACGGCTTGGATGCGGAGTATTCGGTCATGGGGCGTGTGGCACGGCGCATCTGGGCCGTTGCTATGCGGGAGCGCTACGGCGCGAGCGAGAAGAGCCAGAAGCTGAAGTACCATATCCAGACGTCGGGACGGTCGTTGCATGCCCAGGAGATGGACTTCAACGATATACGCACAACGCTTCAAGCTTTGACGGCGCTCCAGGATCAGTGCAATAGCTTGCATACGAATGCGTATGACGAAGCGGTGACGACGCCGACCGAGGAATCGGTTAGGCGCGCGGTAGCGATCCAGCTGATCATCAATCGCGAAGCTGGCCTCATGAAAAACGAGAACCCGATTCAGGGCGCGTTCATTATCGAGGAGCTGACGGACCTCGTGGAAGAGGCGGTGCTGAAAGAGTTCGAGAGTCTGTCCGAGCGAGGTGGCGTGTTGGGCGCAATGGAAACCCTGTATCAGCGTGGCCGCATCCAGGACGAGAGCATGCACTACGAGCAGCTCAAACATTCCGGCGAGCTCGAGATTATCGGTGTGAATACGTTCCTGCCGAAG
>Ga0115003_10001535_pt1 | contig 19980 bp, 18 predicted proteins | sample ArcticOcean_MG_C_7_FD_88736 | JGI IMG/M metagenome (GOLD analysis project Ga0115003, IMG submission 88736) | Marine microbial communities from western Arctic Ocean - ArcticOcean_MG_CB11_88 | ecosystem: Environmental > Aquatic > Marine > Oceanic | place: Arctic Ocean: Canada Basin | collected... | reverse complement strand
TTCTTCTTCTTCTTTTTTTTATTGGGAGCATTCTGTGTCGAAAGATCGCCTATGTCATCGGCTATTTTCTGAATTTGTTCATCAGTAAGGGTGGATTTCTCCGCTTTTTCTCCATCAAGTGGTCGATATACCATTTGATTCGGATCATTCGTCTTTTCCAATATGAAATTTTCTTGTTTTTTCTTTTCGAGTTTTGCTCGAATTCTATCTTTTGTATCTTGTGCACGCATCATACGATCCAAACGATTCGTGTCAACTTTCATATTTTTCCCCATATTACCACCCATATTACCACCCATGCTTTTCGCCATGTTTTGAAACATTTCATTCATTTGTTTTGAATTTCCTCCCATTTCCTTCATTTTTTTAAGCATTTCACCGGCTTCTTTCATAATGTCTTCTTGTGACAAATCACCTGAATTCATTTTTTCTTGAAATTTCCCCTGAATTTTCTGTACCAATTTCATTAATTTATCTGGATGACGCATTAATTTTTTCAAAACATCTGCTGGATTTGCGGAATCATTAAATTCGTCCGGTTTCAATCCCAATGTTTCTTGCAAATCATCCGTCAATTCTTCCATTAATTCCTCCGCTAAACTTCCTAATTTTCCACCAAATAACCCTTTCAAATGGTTATGAATATCTTCTGGATTAGGCATATCTGGCATTTTTCCTTCAGAATCAGTAGAATCATTCATATGTTTTTCAAATTCTTCAAACATTTCATTAATCGCGTCTTTACCTTTTTGTGATTCATCTCCATTTGAATTACCTTCTTCAGCTTCACCTTCAGCTTCACCTTCAGCTTCACCTTCACCTTCAGCTTCACCTTCTTCGCCTTCTTTATTCCTCTGCATTTCTTTAAAGAAATCGCCAAGACCAGACATAGCCTCTGTCATCTTTTCTTGTAACTCTTTCTCATCAATCCCTTCGAATAAATTCATTGTATTGCCAAACTCAGTCTTATCTTTTACATTTCCAATCACCATAAATAACACCAATTGCAAATATTTCCATATAGATTTTTGTGTAGTTTCTGAAACTCCTTCACAAAAATATAATTTTTTGAAATCCAATCTTGGTATAAAATGCGTATCCGATGCATTGTCTTCTTTGAATATTTCCTCATTTTGGTACAAAATATCGAAAAAACGTTCTGGATAAATCTTCAAACTATACTCATATAAATCCTTCCATCCTTCGTCTGTAGTTTTTTCTCCGTAAATCCACCAAATATGAGAATATTCCGGAAATGTTGTTTTCAAATCTGATGTAAAATCTCTCATTACAGAAGCAAAATTCTCTGGAAGTTCCATAATATATTCTAAATACAATATTATTTATACTGTATTTAGCCAAATCTATTTAATACAACCCTCATATTACACAATATTATAGGACTCTCTTTCATGTTTCCATATTGTTTCACATGCATAAATATATATTCAGTTATTTTTATATCTCTAGAATATTTATCCATCCAACAATCACGGCAAATACGATGGTAATGATGTAAATCTGCTAAAAAGGTATGGGTCAATCTTCTATAGTAAGGATGTTTTAACTCATTTATTACTGATTTGTAATTATTTTTATGATATTTGTTATCATCATAAGAGTAAATCATATCAATCAATACATCTGGTAAAAAAAACATAATCCTGTGTTTATAGAACAACAACACTATTTATATCAATGGCTTCCATTCTAAGTGTTTGTAATCACGATCAACTTGTTGAGGGTGTTCCATAGGCATAACTAATGTACTTTGATCTCTACAGTAATTCAAATATCCTTCGGCTTCACCATGAACAGACTTTATTGTATAATCCAAAACATAATTGTTCAATTTTTGCACTTCTTCTGTGATATTTTGTCCTTTAGTGTGTTTTGCATATTCTAAATAGATACTTCGCATGATGATTTTCAAATTATCAATGTTTTGTGGAGGGACAACTATTTTCTTATCAGACATCTTGTATACTCCTGCTCTTAAACCGTTTTGTAGTATTTGGACATTCCCTTCGCTAAAATATACTTTAGCGAGTATATTATCTTCATGTACTCCTGTTATTGCTTCTCGATATTCAGTTGCCTTATTTTTTATCGCAATTTTTTCCGTCATTTGAAATCGAATCTCTGGATCACTATCTTCTAAAATATTAATACGTCCATTGTATTGTTCATAATTTAATATAGAATCTCTGGTTGCTCCAATATTTGGATTCCACGCAATACCAATACTTTCTGCTCTAAATGGTTCCATATATTGTGGACGTAGAAATTCTTTTTAGCAATTTCATCTTCATAAAAATATACATTAAACATATACTATGGATTCTTTTTATACAATTGTTGTATGTGTTGCACTTGCATTGCTTGTATTATTTCTTATTGTCATTGGAATTATGTTACAAAAACAAGATGATGACAAACCATTTCCAGCATATGAAACGGAATGTCCAGATGGATGGGAAGTTAGTAACGGCAGATGTGTTGTACCAGCAGCCACACATCCAAATTATCCTAAAAATGATGTGATTGACACTTATAGCGGTACAGATAATTTGTATACGTCAGATTTTGACCCAATCGGTGTAGGTGCTGGATTAACTTTCAACACCGGTGCAACCAAATGCGACAAACAAAAGTGGACGACTGCTACACAAGTAACATGGGATGGTATTTCAAATTACAATAAATGTTAATTTGTACATCCCCAACAATCTTGTTTTGATTCTATACATCGACACTGTTTGTTTACACAAAAACCAATCCCACATACCTCACATACAAAAGTACACTCTTTTCGTAAAATCATACCCAATTTTCCTAAATTGTGTATGGACATTAAATCGTCATATCCTCCTATGAATTCGCCGTAAATAAAAATATACGGAACTGTAGCTTGCAATGTTTCCGTTTTAAGAGATTGATGGATATCTTCACCATCATCCATAGAAAGCAGATCGTAAAATACATATGTCTGTTTGTAATTTTTCGAAATTAATATCATTGCATTTTTACAAAACTTACATGTTGATTTTCCCACAATACAAATTTTATTCTGGTCAATCATAATATAAAAATCTGATATTTTATATTATTAAACTTGGCCTACTGACGTCAAATCACCCAAATTGATTTCTAATTTGCTCGGTTGAAGTTCATTTTGTACTAATGTATAATAAACGTCATCCGGACGCCGTTCCTCCGCCTCGACATACATAATTTCATATTGACTTCGTTGAATTGCTTGTGATAGTGGCATGATTTTATTATGTTGTATTTTTACAGCATCTTCAATATTGTTTTGTCTCAACATTTCTTTTACATTGTCCAATTCTTTATTTATGGTTAATTCTCGTTGTTCCATTGCTTCTTTCTTTGAACTACTGTAAAATAATTCATCATTCTCTGTTGTCAATTCTTCTAAATATTTATTGGCAGATTCATATGCGGTAATTTGCTTTTCAAACAATTCTTTTGCTTCTTTTTCACCCATATGACGAAACAATGCTGCCATTTTCTGTTGGATAATTTTTTCTTTCATTTCTCCTACATCATTTGTATAAGCAGTATAAACATCTTCTCTCGGTACAAATTGACCACGATTCAATATCATGTTCCATTTACAGGGAGGAGTACCTCCGCATCTAGCACTATATTTTTTATCTTTATTGGAAAAAACCATACCTACATCTTTTTGGCACCCATAACACTTTGGTAAAACATTTGTTTTCTTTGTTTTCTTTGTTTTCTTTGTATTTTGTACAGTTTGAATTTGATGAAGTTTATTTTCGTATTCTGACTTAATCCGAAAGTATACCAATAGAGCTTTTTTAAAATCATCCGAAACTATTTCCGATTGCTTTTTCAAATTTTGTTCCAAAATTTGTGGATAATTACCATCAATGATTGTTTCTGGTATGTTTTCTAATATCAATTGCGGATTCTCTTCACAGTAAAAAGTTTGTAACCTTGTTGCATTATCTAATTGAATGTTTCGTAATTCATTGTGATCACACTTCAAAATCAACAAACTTTTTGGTAGTCCTATTAGTTCTTGCAATTTATTGTAAGATATGTATAATTTTTCCAATTCTTTGCATGTAGACAAATCAATCTTATTGATAATATTATGACTTACATGTAAGTGTTTCATTGTAGAAGGTAATTTTTTCAATTCCTCCAACAAATTATTTTCACAATGGATTATTTCTATATTTTCAGGAATATTGGAAATGCTTGTTATTTGACCATCGTGCAATAAAATATGTCGTACCTTGTTAAATTTAAGTCGTGTTAATACATCTAAATTTAAATGTCCATGTAAACTGATGGTCACATTAATTTCACGCGTTATTTTCGGTATTTTTTCTAAATACGTTTCAAAATCTGCTTGAGCAGTATTTTCATCTAACGCTACTTTTCGCAGTGCATCTTTATCTATCAATTGATGATCTATAAATGACATATACTATACAACATGATTTTTGTTAAAGAGTTGTGTCGCTTTCTGTAAAAGGTAGATTCGTCATACTGCCTTCTTGATAATAATTTTGTTTTTGTTCCTTTAGTGATTTGATTTTCTCTAGAATTATTTGTTGATCCATAATTATTTTTGCTTTTTCTTCTTCCGGCGTTCTTTTCTTCGTAAAACACAAATAAAGAATAAACAATCCAATTGAAACAAAAGCAAACACAACAATTGCATTAAATGCATACGAATACATAGTAACACGTACATCATGGCACTGTTTCAAAGAGTTGTACAAAAACTGACCTGTAGTAGTGTCGATTAAACTGGGTAAATCATTATATTTCATCATCATTATGTAATATAAATTCATGTTTGAGACAAAACAAACAATACAAACGTATAAGATAATATAGCTAAAATAATGGCAATAAGCCAAATCGGTACCACTGTTTTATGTTTATATCCAACACCAAACGGTCTATATGCACCATTTGGTAAATAAGCAAAGGCTGGTTTTGTCATATGAAAACCACCAAACAGTAAAATAAATATTAAAATCGAAAATGGTACTTTATAGATTCTCAACATTTTCCTTGTGATAACACTGTTCATTCTTTATTATATGATGTAGCTAGATAAATCTACATTCGATCTTGTGCATTTTCTGCAATATCATATGCATCATCTTCATCATATCTTCCTAAAAATCCAATATCTTCATCGCTATCTTCTCCGAAAATATCATCCATTTCTCTATTGTTATCTTCATTTGGATTCACATCTATCTCATTTTCTTCATCAAAATCTCTAAATAAAAAGTCGTCCTCGGTTACATCTTCCGTATCCAACATTTTATCACGACGTGCCCCATATTTTTTAATCACTTTTGGATCTACGTAATATTCCCCTAAATGCAATTGTTTCAAAGTTTGTTCTGCACGTCTTGTTCGATGTTCTGATATTTGCTCAAATCGTTGCATCATTCGTTTTTTCTCTGCGTCTTCGAGTCTTTCCACATTATCTCGAATCTCTCCATAATTGGTAAACAATGATTTTTTATCGCGATTGAAATATTCTTGTGTATCTAACAACTTTTGAATAAATTTGTTTATTCGTATTTGAATAGATCCACGATCGGCGGCTTGATACTCTATTTCTTCTAAATCATTTTCATCGGCTTCTTGTTTTTCTTCTTCATTTTGCACATGTTTAAAAATATCATCTAATACATTGTCATCTTCTGTAAGAGTAATAAAATAGTAAAAAATGAAATGTAAACAGAACAAAAAGTAGCGTCTATACAAAGATTCTCGATCTGATGGGAAGAATCCATGATATTTTGATAAAAAACGGTACATTTTACGAAGGTCAACCGACGCTTTTCTCATAAACGGTGTCAGAAGAGCGTCGTTTTTAAATTCAATTAAATAATCATATTTTTTTTGTAACACACCCTTCAAGTGAATTGCATCATGATCCATCAGTAAAGGATATTTATGTTCCACTACTTCATTCCCATCAATAATATATGCAGGAACAATTGTACATAAATAATACAAATAATTTTTTACAAACATTCCGAGAGATACATAAGGAATATCTTTGTCCCAATTATTCAATTGTGTCAATGTTTTTTTGATTACATCTTTTCGGATCCGTAAATTCTGCATAAACATTTGTATGCTTTTTTGCATATTCTCGATTTCACTTTGCAAATGATTTTCTAAATCATTTAGCAATTTCGATGATAATTCTTCAGGATCTATTTTGGATTCATCGGATTCATCATCATTTCCTAAAGATTCACGATTTGCGTATTTTTCAAAATGAACCGAAAAATTTTCCATTTTTGTATCATTCATTTCAGTTTTCATTTGTTCTAAAGAATCAATTATTGTATCGTGATATGAGATTTGTATATGAGGTGACATTGTCACTGCATTCTCACGGTATACCTGTGTCATCATAGAATTAAATTTACTTAAATTCAAGGTTTTGCCTTTTTCTTTCATAAAATGGATTTTTTCCTCAATAGATCCATTGATGTCATACTCTTCAAACTTTTCTGAAATTAGATTCTCTAAAAATGCAGGGATTGGTTTTATTGTCGAATCTAAACAACAATAATGAATCATTGTTCGATACATCAATTCTTCTGAGTATTGGCAAAATATTACGTTTTGATTTTTGTTTTCAGATTCTACTTCTTTTTGTTCTAAATGTAAAAATGGAGAACGTAAATATAATTTGATTTTAGAATAGCCAGCTCCCAATTTATTTGCCGAATTGATATAGGATGTAATTCTCGCATCTTCGTTTTCAAAATATCGGATTGGGTTTCTTTCTTTCCCCAATTCATTACAACAAGCATTTTCTAACCAAGGGGTTTTTCCATATTTTCCCAACAAACTTTCTTTTTCACGTACAACATCATTGATTAATTCTGCTGTACCCAATGAAAATGATAGAATTTTAGAGAAAAACATTCCTAAATATTTCCATTGATCTGAATTTCCATTCTTTAGGCATTTTTTCAATTCTTCATTTACACCCTTTTCTATATTGCGCAAAGGCACTTTGTCATTCGTAATATTTGTTCTACTCATAGGGGGTAAGAAATGTAACCATTTATGTGCAATATCTAATTCTGCTGGTATTTCGTCTATATTTACTTTCAAATATTCTCGTTTGTCTTTCAATAAATGCTGCACTTTATCGTGTTTCAATACAGTATCAAACATACTTTTCAATCTTTTTTCCATATCCCCCTTTCCTTTTGTAATGGTACTCCATGGCAATGTGGAACGATCACCTTGCATTTTTCGCAGTATACATGAAACATATTCAATTGTTCCTTCGTTACCAGCATCCTCGTTCAAAGGGTAACCATCCAGAATTTTCTTACAATTGCCAAACGTTCGTGTCGGTACAAATGGAGGAACCAAACATTGAACCGCAAGAATTACACAACATACCACTACATCTAATGTACGTGATTTCTCATATATATCATACGAAGTGTATTTACCATTCTTATGTTTATTTTGCATATATTCGTCATACTTTTTTTTCCCCATAAACATTCCTTTCTGTGAAACAAATTCTATACAAAGATCCATCGTCGTATCTTCTATTCTCTCAACCCCAATGTACAAATTTTGACAGATACCTACTATAACATTATACATCATACGATACTTCACATTACCATATTTACGTTTACCTGTGTTATCCACTTCATAATGTGTGTTTACAGTTTCTTCTACTTCCCATGTATCTTTTTCATCAAGATCTCCCATAATTTCTGCACCTACATCTTCAAAATCAATGTCTTCTAGAATATATCCTCCATGTGTGATAACAAACCGACCGTCTTCACGTTTTATAAACTTCTCTTTGATTAATCTTGAAAACACTCTCGTATATTCGTTTTCTTCAAAACCGACCGCCAGATCATATAACGATTTGGGTAATAATTGTACAGAATGGGTACTGTCTTTACAGTATTTCCAATTTGGATCTTCATTCGAATAAGAATCTCTACAATACGTCTTACCAAATGACATAATATCGTACTGCTTCGACTCAAAACTCCGTGATTTATGTAAAATATTAGATAGTATAGATTCATTCGGCGAAGGAATAGATTCGGAAACATATGCCTGATTGCCTATTTTTGCGTAATAATGGTCAATTTCTGTACGTTTACGTTCATTCAGTGTAATACGTAATTTCAGATCTCTCTCAAGTTGTTGTATTTTTTTATTTATATTCGACGTAATAACTTCCATTGTTTCGCCATATGAATTCTTGAATATGCTCTGATTTATGTTACCGACGACATATTCTTTTTGTTCTTTTAATGCGCAAGTCAATTCTTTTGGTTTCACAAAAGACGAATCATCTACGTCTTTATCGTACACCCATACATGATTGACACGTTTGAAATACTTTTTGATTTTACGAACTTTTGATTCTATAGTGATTTGTTCCTTTTCATCTTCTGTAAAAGAACATTCTTCTATTCCTGGAGGTAATTGTGGTTGGATCTCTAATAATGCATAATCACTCTCTTGTACTAATTTATAACCCTGTAGTAATTCTTCTGTCAATATTTTTGTATTTTCGAGAGAACAACCATAATCTTCGGATAATTTTTGTTCTAAAAAATCCAAAAACATTTCTGGTGTATATTTGCTTCGTTCTCTCCTATATTTATCAAGTACTTCGTAATTATTTTCATCACAATCCTTATCGTATTGTAAATCGCGTTTGTCATTGTCTTCTTGCATTTCTCTCAATGATTTATATTTCTTTGAAATCGTTTTTCGAGTCGCATCATAAAAATGTTTCGATTCAACGTAAGGTTCTACCATATTCATGGGACTAATAAGATCCTTATTTAGATACAACATCCATATCATGAATGTTGTGGCATCATCTTTGTTGGAAATGTGAGAAATAAAGTTTTCTTTTTCTTCATCGATTCCATACATTCTTTTAAAATTCTTCATTTGTACAAATTGTTCAAGGAAGTATTTTTTCAAAAAAGGTAAATAAATTTCAGATAATTTAGCAGAAGGATCTTGATATTTCTGTACTGCATAATTTCCATAATTTTCTTTTTGTTTCAAAAAATCCATTTTATAATTCTCTGTATTACGATGAATATGTGAACCTATTTTCTGTAATGACGTAAACGACAACCCATCTATGAACACATTATAAGGAGAGAATGGTAGTAAATAATCGTTTATATTATATTTGTTTGCATTGCTAGCATAATAATGATCAATAATAGAAAACGTATTTGGAATTAATTTTTGTAAGTACGCATTATAAAGTGGATGTGAGAGCGATTGATCATGTACAGTGTTATGTTCAGCATCAAGTACAATTTCTTGTGTATCAGATTCTAATGGAAAAACATTATTTGTTTCATTTTGAAGTAAAACAGATTTTTTTGTAGTTCGTACATGTTTCATAATATCATAGAAGTAAGGCGAAGTGTATTTCGTTTTACCCAAAATATTCGAATGTAAATAAGTATCTCTCGAAAGAACGCTTTCTGGTAACATTAACATAGATTGTAATTGAATTTTGTCGTTATTCATTAACAATTGCATCTCTGATTCGCCTTTATTAATAAAATGGGAGTAGTATATGGGTCCATTGAAGCGTTTCATATTGTATTTTTTTCGTAATAATACACTTGATTCTTCATCGTTTCCGTATACAGAACTACTCAGAAGAGTATCATTTGATCCCAAAAAGAAATCTACATCTTCTGAAACATTTACATTCCTCGCAATCGGTTCTAATACCGTCTCAGGAAAAATGGAAAATGGTGTATAAAAACGACTTCCTAATAGATTATACATGTGTGCATATTTTACTTCATCACTAGTAGCCGTATTATTCCAAAATAATTCCTGCCCTGTTCTAATTTCTTCATGAATGAGAGAATGAATATCGTAAGGCACTACATCATTTGGCATTTCATTGAAATCATTATAAATACGGTTGGCTACATTTACTACTGGTTTCAACCAATTTATATTTCCTTTGAGATTATACATATGTTCAACTAGAGGCTTATAGTTCTTTTTGTCTCTTTTTCTGAATCCATTGATTTGATCATATTGGTTCTTGGTTGATAGTGTATCTCTCAATTCCTTGTATCTATTTAGGTGAATATAAATATGACGCATTGCTTCTTTAGTTCTTTTTGAATCAGGTAATGTAGACAAAAAATCATCCATCAAGAAATTCAATTGAGCATCAATACCAAAAGTAACCGTTTCAATTTCTCCATCGTATTCATCTTGCGGTGTTTCACTGCTATTTTTTTTATATTCTTCGTGTAATTGTGTTTTATATCCTTCATCAATTTGTACATCTACAGGCATATCTAAAATCATTTCTCCTTGATCATTGAATTCTGTAAATACATCTTCTGGTTCTTCTTCCTCTTCTGTAGATGGTTCTTCTGAAATCGTTCGATAAGAGGTAGGCTGTTTACAGAAGCAAATTTTGGTCAATGGTATATGCTTAGGTATACCTTTGTATCCAAAGTCAATATACAAAATATCACGCTCTGGAAATGTAGTCAACTCAATCATGTCTTCTTCTAATCGTGTAACCTGAGCAATAATAACAGTACGAACATCTCGATTAAATTCTAGATCTACCCATGTATTTTGCAATAAACCATTTTGTCGTGCAAACCCCTTATGTACACTTCTATTCAATAATACAATATTGTCAACAGAAGAATCAATTATTTTACCATTCTTTAGTGAAATCGAAAAAGTGTCCATCGATTGAATATTTACGAATTCTATCATTTCACTTGGATCGTAATAATGAATATAAAATGTTTTTTCGTTGATTTTTGCATCATTTTCCGCAATTAGTTTTACAATATCACCTAACTGTAAATGATCTACCATAATAAATTGTATATTGTATCTATATATTTCTTTTAGTCATTTCCTAAAACAAATATTTTATCATATATGTTCAATAGCGTTTTTAAATAATCGTTTACTATTATATATTATATAATGGCATCCATTGTAAAAATATTTCTTGATTATTTGAATCCGCGCAAATTCTATTTATGGATATTCTTATTGATTTTAATGTTATTAGTAGGAGGATATTTCGTATACAACCGAAATTACAACAGCTTAAAAAACAGTGCAGAAACAAAGAATATACCTAATTCTGGAACTTCGAGCGATATTCGAATCATGTTTTTTACAGCAGATTGGTGTCCTCACTGTAAACAAGCTAAAACTCCTTGGAACGATTTCAAAGCTGGATATCACAACAAAAGAATTAATGATATCCAAATTTCATGCATTGAATACAACATGACTGAAAAAGATACGGATGACCCTAAATACCAAGAATATCATATTGCAAAAGGTATGGGGGATAAATACAAAGTTGATGGTTTCCCTACTATCAAAATGTTGAGAGGGAGTCAGGTTATTGACTATGATGCAAAGATTACTAGTTTTGCCTTGGAAAAGTTTGTCGAAAATATGATATGATTTCATCAATAAAAATTAATTCACATTCAGCCAATCTTTTGCAGTTTGATTTCCACATTTAATTAAATTTATTCGTACTTCTTTGGACTCAAATGATTCTAAAATGCGCAATGGTTGACAGTCACATACTGCCGGAATTTGGCATTTGACTTTCTTTTCGTCTTCATGATGGGGATGTTTTACAATCGTCAATAATTTCATAAAAAATGACCATGTATATTCAATCAATCGATAACTCGTTGATGGATTCATAAAAGGGGTGGTCATACGCAATTCTTTGTTTTCTTTATTATTGCTATCGTGATAAATTCCTAAAATAGTGTCAGGATCATGTCCATCTTGCAAACATTGATACAATGGATAATTTTTCAATACACCCCCATCAATATAGTAATGGTTATCGGCAAAAAAAGGATCAAATAACAAAGGTAAACAACTAGATGCATATACTGCATCTATCAATTTCCAATGAGGGTGTGTCTTGTACGAAACATCGACCAGTTTTAATTGAGTATATTCAGTTGTATAAAAATGGATTTCTTTTTTTGTTATTTGATAAAAATCCTGTAAAGACACTTCGGTGGAAATATCTTTACCTAACAACATGGGTTGTAATGTTTTGACTAGAGTGTCTCTTGAAAACATCCCCCCTTCTTGTATTGCTCTTACGATAATATGAAAATCCACTTTGTATAGTTCTTGCCAAGGTCTATCCACAAGAAAGACTTCGATGTCTTCTAATGGATATTGCAAACATAGATATACTGCTACAATCGTACCGACAGATGTACTGTAAATAGTTTCGATGTTATCCATATCAAAGAATCCTCTTTCGATTAGTTCTCTCAAAATACCAAAAAAAACATAACCTGTATTGGATCCTCCAGAAAGTACTAAATGTTTAATCATATTTTAATAACATAGAATTACTTTTATATTTTTGACACAGCTCTTTTTGTTATATTTAATATTTGACACATATATAGATGAATCATCTAAAAACATTTATTAGATCTTATCACAGTTATATTATTGATCATTACGAAAATCCAAGAAACGTAGGATCTTTTCAAAAGCACATTCAACACGTTGGTACAGGTTTAGTAGGTGCCCCTGCATGCGGTGACGTTATCAAATTACAAATACAAGTAGAAAACGATACTATTGTAGAAGCAAAAATTAAAACATTCGGTTGCGGAAGTGCAATCGCATCTAGTTCTTATGCTACTGAATATGTAAAGGGGAAAACATTGAGCGATGTATTAAAGATTACGAATAAAGAAGTGGCCAGTCACTTGAAATTACCTCCTGTAAAACTACATTGCTCGATGCTTGCAGAGGATGCAATCAAAAGTGCGGTAAAAGATTATCAAAAAAAATATAAGTAAATATAATATGTACGGAGTTTTTATTGTTTTATTTTTATTAGTCGGTTTATGGTACTACACAGTTTACGTGAGAGACCGTTCATGGTGCAACGCATCTATACATAATCCAGCCGAATTTCAAGAAATTCTTACAAAATATGGTGTAGCCATTATTCCAAATGTTTTTCAAGAAAATGAAGTAGATGAGCTTCGTAAAATTACAAAAGATATAGATTCAAATGAATATGGCAATATAAACACTCCGAAAAAACGTAAAGACAAAATAATACCGATTGATCATGTTAAGTCCAAACTACAGCTACTTTACCAAAAAAATCCGTTATTTTGGAAAAACGTTTTTCCCAATTACCAAATTACAGAATGTTCTTTACTGACATCGTATCCAAAAGCGTGTGGACAACCGTGGCACATGGACACAGAATATCAAGAAAACAATGGCGATTTGATTAGTATTGGGGTTACCTTAGACACAGTAGAAGAAAATATGGGACCATTGGAAGTATTTCCAGGGTCACATAAAACGGTCTTATATAAAAACGACATATTAGACAGTATTCTCGAACCGCTTGGGGATCACATCCCTTTTTTACAGGAGGCGATTACGTATATAAAATTCCGGTTATGGGGTTTTTATCCTGAAAAATGCATGTGTCCGAAAGGTTCTTTAGTGTTTTGGTCGTCACAAGTCATGCATCGTGGATCCGCGAATACCAGTAAAAAAGAACGTCCTGTTTTTTATTTTTCTTTATTAGAACCAAACAAACATCGACCGGATGGTGCAACCTATTCTCTTAGTTCAAATGATAATAAACAGAGAATCATTTACAACCATACCTTTTAACAATCTTTTTTAAACATATTTTGTAATAATTTTGTGGAAGCGTATGTACCGAAAACCATCCACATTGAAACAATTTGTTTCGATCCTGTGTATATGATCCAACTGATTCCTTGACAATATGGACTGGATACATAAAACACGGATAAAAATATATCATACCAATTACTTCCTACGCAGTATCTCACGTAAATATGAGAAGCAACAAAATGTAACAATATCCATAATAAATACGCATTACATGCACATGTAACAAAAATGGCGACATCTATAAATTGTTGTCTCATAGTCATAGTTATATTTATATAGTCTATTCGTATTTACAAATTTTCAATTTTCAATTTTATATTTTATATTTTATATTTTATATTTTATATTTTATATTTTATATTTTATATTTTATATTTTATATTTTATATTTGAAATATAAAATTGTATTTTATCATTATAGGATGTCTTGTTTTTTATATGTAAATGATGAAGAAAGTTCAGGGAAAGTTAATATTGATGAACTTTTTGAAAATAAAAAAAGCCGAAACTTAAAACAATTAGCGATTTTTAACAAATTGTTAAACAGAATTCACAATCGCATTAGAATAACTGGTAGAAATAAACGCAACGAACAACACATTTGGTTTACAGTGCCTGAATATATTTTTGGAGAAGCCATTTATGATAAAGGGGATTGCATTGCATATTTAGTAAATAAATTGCAAGATAACGGATTTTTAGTAAAATATATCCACCCCAATACATTATTTGTAGGATGGTCCAATTGGGTTCCACAATACATTCGATCCGAATTTAAGAAAAAAACAGGTAAACTGATGAATGAAAAAGGGATTATTACGGATCCAGAAAAAGAAGAGCAAGAAGAAGATATAAATAATTCGCTGTTTAATCAAGGTGGTAATGCTACTGTAAAAAAAGACGATAAACAATATAAACCTATCGACAAATATAAACCGACCGGTAGGTTTGTGTATAATCCAGACATTTTAGAGAAAATAGAAAAGAAAGTTCAATTTTAATTGAAATCTTTATTTAATATATAGATGGGACCAAGTAAAGGGCCAGGTTCAAATACACCTAAAGAAAGATCAGGTGTAATAACACCTGATAAAAATAAAGACAGAGCACGAAAACCTTATGGGCCATATGGAAGATGGGCAAGTCAGTTAAAACGAGCGGACGCAGATAAAAAAAAGTACAGATCATCTGCATTAAACATAAGAAATTCAGTAAATGATTTGACAAGAAATTCGTCAGTGAGAAGCACGATTAAAAGATTGAAATCGGCTTCTGCAATGATGAATTTGGATAACGTATTTGGTAAAGGGAAAAAAGGAGGTAGAAGAAGTAGAAAACAAAGAGGAACACGACGAGCAAAACGGACGCCACGTAAATAATTTCTTGCGATTCACAATATATTTTCAACATATAGTGTTAACTATTTTGATGGTGGGTTAATTATTTCTTCCAGTGATTTGTTTTTACATTTTGTGTTGTCCTCTGTTTTATTTTGGTATACTGCATAATATATTGTTTCCATTTCTCTTGTTTTTAATGCATTATTTACTGTTGTTTGTAGTTCTTTATTAAAATTACCATCCAAGAATATTACCTGTAAATGGTCTTTTAATTTGTCTGCAAGCAATTGTTCAAACACTTTTCCGACAACGCAATCGAGGATTTTGGTAATCATTGCCAGTTTTTCTGCCCCTATTAATTCATCTCCTAATTCTTGGATTTTTTCTTGAAATTGTTTCAACCATTCTGGTGGGTATGTTACTAAATCGTCGTAAAGTTCTCTACGAAATTCTTCTGTTTTCTGTAATGCATTTTTGGCATCAGTTTTTAGGGCAGACATACAATCTTTTGACATGAAATTAGATAGATTTTCTATTTGCTGTTCATTTCCACCGTACATATTCATGGTTTTAGAATTGTTTTGGAATTCCATTCTTTTTCCTGGATCTATGTATCGTTGGCTTAATTTGTCTAATTTTTGTGCAGCAATGCCTTTCATTTCATCTCCAATCGCAGTTTTTTGTATATTCATATACTGATTCGCCATGTCTTTATTGTCACCAATATTATTTCCATCAAAACTATTTCCATCAAAACTATTACCAGGCATAAACTGTCCTGCGAGATTATTTACTTTGTTTTCACCTAAACCTTGCATTATACCCATCGCAAGTGGGAGAAACCCTCCTTTTTGTGTTTTTCGGAGCCTTTTCTTTTTATTGTTCTTTCGTTTGTACGTTTTTCTTCCACCTTCTATTTCTAGTTTTTTGTCTGTTCCTTCGAGTTGTTTTAGTTTAAATTCTTCTTGTATAATATAATTAATATCTTTCTCTGTCAAATACACAGCAGAAGCATTTCCAATGAGCCCTTTCACTACAAGTTTTTTTTCGCGGAATTTTTGGATCGTTTCTATCATTGCATTTTCTAAACCTTTGGCGATTTCGACGATTTTTCTCTTGAACAAGGTCGACATGAGTGTTTTTACGTTGAATTCTATTAATTCTGCCACGTCAAATGCTGCTTTTTTTGCTGCCATTACTTGCGCCATTTTTATATAATAATATATAAAAATATTTACAATACACCGTGATAAGCGTTTGAAGCAATGCTACTTACAGAGCTTCCTAATTTTTTCACACCACGTGTTAGTTTTTGTGTACCTCGTTTCGCTTGTCTATAACCTTGTTTTGCAGTATTTTTCACTGAATTATACATTTCAGATGCACCTTTATCTAATTTAGCGATTCCAGTTCTTCCGTCTTTAAATTGTACATGCATTAATTCTTTCGCTAAATCAGCAGAATCAGCATCGGTGATATAATTTTTTATGTCTTCTTTCATCCCTTCTTGAATCTTTTTTGTGTTTCTCTCAAATATTTCTCGCAACATATCATCTAGGGATTCATCCATTTGTTGTTTCGCATCTTCTAAGGCAGCCATGGATTGACCCCCTCCATTGTCTTCCATTGCTTTTCGAATAACTCGTTCCATCATTTGCGGTGATAAAAATTGATACAACATAGCGCTCGCTTTACTATCAGATTCTAATTCACGTTGATATATAGTAAGCACATTCCATTCTAATTCTTTATCAGGATCATATGCATCTGCGGTATCGTTTTGTGTCGAAACTTTTATTCCCTTGACGCATGGTATTTCTGGTTTTGAAAAAACAATGGAAGAATTCCAGTCCACTTTATCCAATGCTTTATTGAGCGCAAACATCATCGGCGTCTCAAACATGCATTGTACTTGACACCCTAGCGACATCGATTTCGTATCTGCATTTAGATCTACAGATTCTGCGGTCATTGTACCTTTCATTATTTGATTTCTCTCATCTTCATTAAATAGTTCTGGATTATCAATCGATTCTTTCTTCGTTGTATCGCTTCTTTTCTTAATCTTTCCGTACCTGATTACCATTTCTTTTTGTTCTTCGGTTAAATCAGGGCCAATCTTATTAAACACATTTTCTGCGAACGTATTTTCTATGGCCGATTTGACCAAACTGTCTATGGGTCCACTATTTGTGTATGAATTGGCCGCATTTTCTATGGCCGCATTTTCTATGGCCGCAAAATCTTCGGATGTTAAAACGTTTATTTGTGCCATTTGTTTTTCATTAAACATTCCTTCCATTGATTTTAAAAAATTATCAGTTTCCTGTTTTTCTCTTTCATATTTTTGAAGAATCTTCTTTTTTTCTTCGGTTTGTTGTGCAGCGACTTTCAATTGCTCAGACGATGTAAATGTTTTTTCATTTAATTTCCCTGTAAAAAAATCATCTATTTCACGTGTAGTGAATTTATTATTGTACATGTCAGATGTTATTTCTTTTTTCTGTTTTTCTTTTTCTTCTCGTTCGTTTTTATTTTTCGTAGACATTTTGTCATATTTGTCATATTTGTCTTTTTTGGCCTTATTTTTTTCTAACCATATCAGTTTACTTCCAACTTGATCTTTCTTATTTTCTGCAGTTTGGTCTGCGTTTATTTCTTTGTCTCCTGCTGGTGTACTAGCATCTTTTTGTTCTTCTTGTTTTTTCCTAGCTTTTGCAGTTTCTTCACTTTCGATAACCCTTTCTTTGCAGTTTAAAACCCACTTTTTCTTTTTCGAAACCTTACTATCATCCGATAGTTCTTTGCATTCCAACAGTTTTTTGAACAACATTTTCATGATGTTTTCGATCAATATGGAGAAGGTTTGCGCCAATGCATTAAAATGGCCATATGCCATCGGTTCTACCAATTCCCCTATACTACTTCCTACGGTTCCATTAACCAAATCAGTAAAGTTTTCACGCATTACAGGAGTACGTTTACTACCAGGTGCATCAATAGAAGGAGGGTCATCACATCCATTACCGTCACAAGGCTGCATTTCTTCACCAAATTTTTCTTTAAATTCTCTTTGTTTTTGTAGTTCAGCTTCTTTTTGTTTTTCAAATTCCCCCATTTTTTTTTCATAATTTTGTTTGGTTTCCTCGTTTTTTTGATAATACTGAGAGTCTTTACCCATTGTCTTTTTATCAAATCCACTAAACGGTACTGCACTATTTGCGGCGTTCATGGCAGTAGGATAACCTCCATCGATTTGTTTAATTGTTTGCCTTTTATTTTTGGAAAATACTTTAGCACGTTTTTCAATTTTTTTCCGTGATTTTTTTTTCATTTTTTTGTTGTTTCTACTACTCATCTATAAAATACAATTATAAATAAAATTGAAAATATTATTTTATATGTGTTCAATACATCAATCACAAAATCTATTTTCAAGATATGACAGATATAGTAGCACATCCACTTACCAGTACCAGAACAAAGAAAGTAAAAAAGTCACTAAACTTACGAGATAAAGCAAAGTTATGGGCAATTTACGATGCAGAGAACCAAACCGAAACGTCAGATACTCCAGATCGTATTGAAGAAACAGAATTTTGCATAAAATGTCATCAATTGATGATATATTCAGAAGAAGGGTTTCCGACATGTCCAAGCAAAGAATGTGGTTATATGAATCAATATACTTTAGATTATTCTCCAGAATGGCGTTATTTTGCAGGCGAAGGTAAAACAAACAACCCAGATACGACGCGTTGTGGAAATCCAATCGATCCCCTTTTAGAAGAATCTTCATATGCATGTAAAATCTTTTGTAATTCTACAGCATCAGCTGAAATGAAAAATCTCCGAAGATGGAGTAGATGGCAATCCATGCCTCATAAAGAAAAAATGCTTCATGAAGAATTTACTCTAATTGGTACGTATGCGAATAATGCAGGTCTTCCAAAAATATTTATTGAACATGCAAAAGTAATTTACAAAGATCTGTATGAACAAAGAACATTTCGTGGAATGAAACGCGATGCTATGCGAGCGGCATGTATATGGATTGCATGTTGGCGAAACGGATGTCCTCGAACTCCCAATGAAATCGCCGACATTTTTCACATTGATAAGAATAGTGCGTCTTTAGGGTGTTCATCTGCAGAAGAATTGCTTCAAAGTCATGAGCGAACAATGAACGATAAAGATAAATTACATTTTTGTACGTTGAAACCAAGCACATTCATTGAAAGATTTGCAAGTAAATTAGATCTAAATACGGAACAAAATTTATTGGCAAAATTTATTGCTTTTCAAGTTGAAAAAAAACAATTGATACCAGATAATCGTCCACAAGCGATTTCGGCAGGTATTTTGTACTTTGTTTCAGTACATTGTAATCTATCATATTCAAAACAAGATATAAAAAACAAATTAGGCGATGAAGCCAGTGAAGTGACTATAAACAAATGTTTTAAAAAACTAAACGACCATAAAGAAGAATTATTGCCGTCTTGGGTATCGAAGAGATACAAATAAATATTTAGGAAATATAATGATAGTATATAATTTTTATGAGCAATTGTCCAGCACAGCCACCATATATGTATCCAATGTATCATCCTATACCACCTTACCCCAGACGTTCAAAGAGAAGACAAAAATGTCAAGAATTATCGTCTGATGATGAAGATGATAATTGTTCAAATCAAAGCATGTATCCGCCAATGCCAATGCATCACAACATGTATCCGCCAATGTATCATCATATGTATCCACATATGAATCCACATATGAATCCACATATGAATCCACATATGAATCCACATATGAATCCACATATGAATCC
>Ga0115003_10001531_pt1 | contig 20013 bp, 17 predicted proteins | sample ArcticOcean_MG_C_7_FD_88736 | JGI IMG/M metagenome (GOLD analysis project Ga0115003, IMG submission 88736) | Marine microbial communities from western Arctic Ocean - ArcticOcean_MG_CB11_88 | ecosystem: Environmental > Aquatic > Marine > Oceanic | place: Arctic Ocean: Canada Basin | collected... | reverse complement strand
TTGGCATCGGATTGAGCACCAGTGGAAGTCTCGGCGTGAACAAAAGCCACCAATACCGCATCCGGATTTTGCACCAACGCCTCTTCGAGTTTTTGTGCATCTACCGCCTGGCCCCACTCATCCTGAACCATTACCGCAATGCCACCACAGCGCTCGACATTCTCTTTCATACGGCCACCAAAGACGCCGTTCTGGCAGACAATGACCTTGTCACCCGGCTCCACCAAATTGGCAAAACAACATTCCATACCAGCAGAACCCGGTGCCGAGACGGCAAAGGTGAGTTCGTTTTGAGTTTGGAATGCATACTGCAACAGAGTTTTCACTTCATCCATCATGCCGATAAAACTTGGATCCAGATGGCCTACTGTCGGCCTGGCCATGGCGGCTAATACCCGCTCACTGACATCGGAGGGGCCGGGACCCATAAGCATACGGCGGGGGGGATGAAATGAACTGATACTCATTGTGCCTTCCTTTATAAACGGTTTTTTTAAAATAATAATAAGTGTTTAACCACAGATCCCAATCAGTCGCTGTCCGTGACTATGCCTGTGGTTTTTAGATATTTGATCTGAGCGCTATCCAGACCCAGCCCTTCCAGAATCTCATCGGTGTGGCTAGCAATTTCCGGGCCGGGCCATTCAGTACCGCCAGGAGTGTTGCCTAATTTCGGCATCATTGCGGGAATCTTTAAAGGCTCGCCATTGATCTCCACCTGCTCAAATAATCCTCGGGCCTGAAAATGACGGTCTTCCATCATATCCGCAACACTGTAGACCGGACCGCAGGGCACGCGATGCTCTTCAAGAGTCGCCATCACATCCGCCAGAGGCAGACTGGCGCACCAGTTTTTGAGCACCAGATCAATCTCCGCCTCGTGTACCACACGTTTGGAGTTGGTGGAGTATTTGTCGTCGGTACCCATTTCGCGGTGACCCACGGCGGTCATCAAACGGGCATAGATAGAGTCGCCATTGCCGCCAATCACCACAAATTTGCCATCGGCACAGCCGTAGGTGTTGGTCGGGACTATACCGGTCACTGTAGTGCCGGAGGGCTCGCGGATAACACCGGCACCGTCGTATTCGGGAACCACTGCCTCGAGCAGATTGAACATGGATTCATAGAGAGCCACATCCACTACCTGACCGCCGTCGCCGCGATCCCGGGAGCGCAGTGCCATCAAAATACCCAGCACCGCATGCAATCCAGAGATAGTATCCCCAAGGCTGAGATTGGGTCTCACCGGTGCTTCGCCGGGATAGCCATTCACATAGCGGAATCCACTGATGGCTTCGCAAGCCGAGGCAAATCCAGGTTTCTCTGAATAGGGTCCGGTTTGTCCGTAGCCTGAAATACGCGCGTAAATAAGATCTGGGTTGTCGGCGCGCATGGACTCGGGATCCAGTCCCCAGCCTTCGAGCACGCCGGGACGAAAGTTTTCCACCACTATGTCGGCGGTTTTCAATAGCTGCTTAACCAGATCGCGACCTTCGGGGGTTTTTAGATCCAGCGAGATGCATTTTTTATTCCGTGCCAGACTGCGCCACCAGAGTGAGGTACCGTCTTTAACTTCCCGCCAATTGCGAATAGGATCGCCGCCTGGGGGCTCAACCTTTATCACCTCAGCACCGAAATACCCGAGCATACAACCGGCAAATGGCCCGGCCAGCAACTGGCCCAACTCAATGACTCTCAACCCTTCTAGTGCTTTACTCATTTTTATCCTTTCTATTTTTTCTATTCATTCTATATTTAAATGAAGAAACTCTAACCATGCCATGAATTTTCCTGCATCAGTGTATAGACTGTAATGAGATGCCGAAGCATAACAGAACAATAATGGCGTCAATAACAGCGCAACTCATAGTGGATATCACTGACAGGTACTTTATCGCTGATGGCTGGTAACTAATAGCCTGTAACCTATAAGCCTTTATGCAACAGCCGGCAGCAATAGCCGCCTGACTCAGTTAATTCACAGGCGCTGACAAAAGTTATGGAACCGGCGGCAATATGTCGACTCTAAACTGCCATGTCAACGGGGGGAGCCCGATATGAAAGATAACACTAATGCAGACGCAGCCAGTCAACTGAGCCTAACTGCAATGCTATTTATCTGTTCGACATTTGCCTCCCTTGCCACAGCTCAATCTACTCTTCCGGACTTCAAAGAGAGTGACCCCGTCAGCGATTACCTCGAAGCCATGGACACTGCCGAATCTGAGCTCAGCGCCTATTCCCTAGAACTTTCAGATCTCTATTTAGGCCTGGGAAAATCCCATTTATCAAAGCAGGAATATGTGCGCGCCCGCCAGGCATTCCAGCGCGGCATGCAAATTGAACGGGTTAATTTTGGCCTCAACAGCCTGTCCCAAACCCCCTATTTAATGTCAATTGCCGAAGCCGAAAGCTTTCTCGGTAACTGGGATGAATCGGAAAAAGCCCTGGAAAATCTCTATTTGATCAACACCCAAGCCTACGGTGCCCGCGACCCGCGTATGCTGCCGGTACTCGACGAGCTGCTCGACTGGTACCTGGATACCTACAGCGACAGATCTACCAATGGCGGCTATAAGAACCTGGTTATCTCTGAGAAACTCGGCACGCGTATGCAGAGCATTCTCGATCAGACCAATGACCTCAGTGATCCCGCCGCCCCACAGATGTACCGCAAGCTCAGTCACCTGCATTATTTTATTGCCAGCCATATTAAAAAGCACGGCGAGCCATCGGAGTCCGGATTTACCTTTAATGCCGCGTCCACAGCCAGTAGCAGTAAAAGCACATCTCATATGCACTACCGCCGTGGCAAGCTAGCCCTGCAAAAGGTCGTTGAAGCACTGGAACTGCAAGAGGGCACTTCTGCCCGAGACGAGGCCAATGCCATCGCCGAACTGGGGGACTGGTATCTGGTGTTTGGTCAGCGCGCCTCCGCCAACCATGCCTACAAGCTGGCCTATGATTTTCTCGGCGACAGCGAGCAGCCCGAGGAGCTCCAAGAAGCATTGTTTGGCTCCGCGAAACTGATTGAATTCACCGACCACAGCAGCAAGACTAGCCCGTTTATCAAGGCGGTTAGCAAGGCCGAGGCCCCTGTTGAAGAAACCCCTGTTGAAGAAACCCCTGTTGAAAAACTGCCTATTGAAAAGCCCCCTGCCGAAGAGCCGTTTAGTGACGAGCTTGCTGAGCAAAAAGCTCTTGATGAAAAGTCTCTTAAACAAAAGACTCTTGATAAACAACCTATGGAAATCTCCATGGCCATCACATCCAACGGTGTGCCAAGAAATATTGAGATTATTAATCCACCGGAAGACCTCGACAAAAATGTCCGGCGGACTATCTTTAAAGATATCCGCGCCCAGCGCTACAGACCCAAACTGGTGGCGGGAACGCCGACTCGCAGTGCTATCAATTTCCCCTACGCGAAGCAAGATATCGCCAAGAAAAGAGACTAATCATGGGTAAATCATCCACTGGAATTCGCTGCCACCGCAGCGTGCTAAAAGCGCCGAGTTTGGCCATGGCTGCTCTGTTAGCCATAGCCCTGAGCGGTTGCCAAATGCCCTCACCGACCAGCTCCGGGTCACCGATACCCTCTTCCGGCGGTGGATCAGCGGGCTCGCCGCCAAGTCCTCCCAGCCCCGGCGGCGGTATGCCATCACCTGGTGGTAGCCCATCCCCGGGCGGCAGTCCGACACCGCCTGGTGGTGCTGATGGTTCTGGCGCTGATGGCTCTTCTGATGCTGACGGCTCTTCTAGCGCTGATGGCTCTTCTAGCGCTGACGGCTCTTCCGATACTGACAGTGCTCAAGGCAGCGGAGAATCCACCGAGAGTCTCGACGAAGCCTTAGATGCGTCACTGGAAGAGTTTGACGATACGGTAATGGGCGATGGCGGTGCTGGCTCAAGCGATATTGATATTCTTAGCCCCAGCGGCTCCAGTGGTGGTGCCGACAGTGATGAGCCACTATTTGAAGAAGCCGGTGAAAGCAGCTCTGATCGCAGCGCCTCCATTGAAGAGCGCGCCGCCGAGGGTGCCACATCCGGAACCGGTGGTGAGGGTGGCGAGAGTTCGGAAGGTTCGGGCAATCAATCAGCCAGCGCTTCAGCCCAAGAGCAAGGCGATATTATTCCCATCCCGGAGGATATTGATGATGGTCAGGGGGATGATATTGTGCTGCGCCAAATTCGTGATGCAGCGAGCAAAGAACAGGATCCAGTGCTCAGAGAAAAGCTCTGGGATGAATACCGACGTATTAAGAATCAGAGTTAGCCAGAGTGATAACTATGAATAACCGCCCGACACTTTTAAAGCCAAACAGGCTAATCGCCCTAGCACTGCTGCTAATTGCCGGCGTCGCCAGCGCGGCCGTCGACAAAGTCACCTCGTCCACCCAGCTGACTCTCGACACGCCTCCTCGGGCCTATCCCGTGGAGACATTGTTAGATGTAGGCATACCTACATTAAATGACGGCCTCTATCTCACCGATGAAGACGACACGGTATTTCCCGAAGTGCGCTATGCCGAGGCGATCTACTTTTCCAATCAGCTGGGCAAGGTGCTAGAGAAAAGCGGCGCCTGGGGCGCGATTCGTGTCACCCCCAACAATGACGTGGTGATGGATCTCTATATCAGCGGCACAATCTATCAATCCGATGGCGAGACCATGGATTTGGAAATCACCGCCACCGACAGCAGTGGTAAAAAATGGTTTAGCAAGCGCTACAAACAGACCACTGGAAAGTACGCCTACGACAGACGCCTAAAAAGCCTCGGCGACCCCTTCCACAACCTGTTTATCCGCATCGCCAATGATCTGCTCAGCTATCGTGAAAAGAAGATTAGCGACCAGCGCGCCGTGGAACTGCGCACCATTTCCGAACTGCGCTTTGCCAAACAGTTTTCCCCCGAGGCCTTCGACAGCTATATCAATGAAAACCGCAAAGGCATTTTGACCGTTGCCCGACTGCCAGCGGAAAACGACAGCATCCTGATGCGAGTGCGCAAAATCCGCGAGCGGGACTATCTCTATGTGGATACCATGCAGGATTATTACGATGGCTTCTCCCAGCAGATGCATCTGGCCTATCAGGATTTTCGCCGCGCCTCCTACGATTCGGTGGTCCGTGCCCGACAGCTAAACCAGCAGGGTAATAGACAGATTATCAGCGGTATTGGCGCCATCTTGGCAGGTATCTATGGACGCTCCCAGGCCCGCACTCGCATTACCGATGATGCTGGCACCGCCACTGCCGCCGTGGGTGGTTTTGTACTCAAGGCCGGTCTCGACAAAAAGCAAAAAGCCGCCGAGTTCAATGAATCTGTGGCCGAAATGGGCTCCTCTCTAGAAGCCGAAATTGCGCCCCAGGTGATTGAATTGGAAGATCGCACCGTCACCCTTACCGGCACCGTGCAGGCCCAGTATCAACAGTGGCAGGAACTGCTCGGGAAAATCTATCAACAAGAACGGGCGACCCCCTGATCTATGAATAAACCAGCCGCCACTGACAGCAAACAAAAAGGGATGCAAAAGCTCGCCCTAGTCCTATTGTTACTGATGGCCTCAGGGGTGATTTTTGTATTGCCCAGCCTAGTCTCCGAACCCTGGATCAATGGCTCGGATCAATCACAGCGTCAGCCCGCGCCCTCCTCGACCACTGTCAGCCCCTCCACTGCCGCACAAAAAACCCAATATCGCCAAGATGCTCAGACAGTGCTGGCAGAGATTATTCTCCGCCGGGACAGCCTACTGAATAAACAGGGCGTGGAACAGTGGGGCGAGTTTGAATTTAAGCAGGCGCAAAAGGCCGTTGAACGGGGCGATAAAGAGTATGGTTTTGGCGACTACAGCGACGCTATCAAAAGCTATAAGAACGCCTTGGACGGGTTACTCGAACTGAAAAGCAAAGCCCAGTCACTGCTTGAACAGTCCATTGCCGACGCCGCATTGGCCATTGAAAATTCAGTACTCAGTACCGCGGTCAGTACCACTCAACTGGCCCGCGCCATTGCCCCGGACAATCGCGAGGTGATTCATCTGAGCCAGCGCGCCGAGAAACTGCCGAGGGTGATCGATGCTATGGAGCGGGGTCAGCAGCTGATCGCACTGGATCGACTAGAGCAGGCCAAGCTGGCTTTTACCGAGGCTGTAGCCGCTGATCCCGAACATCAAAAAGCCGCGGCTGCCCTCGCCGCCAGTGAGCAGAAAATCACCGAACAGCGTTTCCGCGGCTATATGAGTGCCGGTTTTAGCGCCTTGGATAAAAATAATTTTGCAGCGGCCACTCAAGCCTTCAATCAAGCTGGCACTGTCTATAAAGCACATTCCGCTGTTGCCCAGGCCTTGGCCCAGGTCGAGACGCGCCGTTCACAGCTCTGGGTAAGCAGCAATGTGGCCAAGGCAACTGAGCTGGAAGCGGAGGAGAAATGGCAGCAGGCAACCCAGGTCTATAAACAACTGCTGGATACCGACGCCAGTCTCACCGATATCCGAGTGAAGCAAATACCCGCCAAGGTGCGCGCGGATCTCGATCAGCGCATTGAAAAAGTTCTCAGCGACCCCCTCGCCCTCTCGGCTAGCAGCCAGTTTCGCCGCGGCGAAAAAGTTCTTGAGGATGCCAGAGGCATCGCCCGTCCAGGGCCGAAGTTAAAGGCACAGATCGCAGAGATGCAGCGAGTGCTTAAAGCCTCCCAAACCCCGGTGCAAGTTGTACTGACCTCAGACAGCAATACTTATGTCACCTTATTCAAGGTGGCCAAGCTTGGGGTCTTCGAGAAAACCGCTGTATCCCTAAAACCCGGCCGCTATATAGTCGCTGGCAGCCGAATGGGATATCGCGACGTGAGAATAGAGTTCACGGTTACCGGTCAGGGGTTTGACCAGCCGATTGCTATTAGCTGTAACGAATCTATTTAGTAAGAGGCTGTTTACTACAGGCTTTGTTGCTACAAACTTGGTTACTACAACCTTGCTTAAAACCGTCTAAACTAATACAGACATGAATAGCAGCAAATGGAACTATACCTCCAATAAAATAAAGATTTGCCCCAGCCTGTAACCATTTTCGCTAATGGCAGTCAAAAACAGCATCCCTATCTGTTTATCCGGGAATCGGGCACCATGGAGTCAATAGGATTAGGTAGAGTGAAATAGAGTGAAAGATAACAGCTTGGATATACATCCTTTTAAAAAGAGTCGCAGCCGCAAACAGAATTAGAATAATTATGGTCAAGACGAAAGACACTACAGCACTCTCCGCCACGGACTTTACGCCACTGGACAAAAAACCGGTTATCGGTCGCCGCGGCCCCTCGCCTGCCATGTTATTCACCATCGCGTTCACCATTGTCGCAATTGCCATACTGATATTTTTATTTGCCGCTCGGGCAATTATTTTGCGCCTAGATCCAGCCGACGCCGAAGTCGATCTCGGCGGTCTCGCCTTTCATATTGGCGACAACTATCTGTTACTTAAAGGCCAACACCAACTAACCGCCGAAGCACCGGGCTATTACCCCCTGCGCAAGACCATCGTCGTCAGCGGTGAAGCCACCCAAGAAATTGACGTGGCACTACAGCCCCTGCCGGGCAACCTGCTGGTGCGCTCGAGCCTCGGCGATATTCAGCTCTCAATTGACGATCAAGATGTCGGCACGGTGCCAGGCACTATCAGCGAAATTAGTCGCGGCGCCCACAAACTCGAGTTTGCCAAATATCGCTATTTCACCCTTCAGCAAGAGGTGGATATCGAAGGGCTGGGCAAGACCCAAGCCATCGATATTTCCCTACAACCAGCCTGGGGGCTGGTTGAGTTCAGTACGCTCCCCGAAGGGGCAGAGTTATTTATCGATGATCGCCTAATTGGCCAGACACCTTTGAGTGCCGAAGTGTTGGAAACAGGCAGCCAGCTCAGCCTCAAAGCCCCCGGTTATAAAACCCAGAGCAAACAGGTGACAGTAAAAGCTGGCAGCAAAGCCGAGCACCCGCTGATTGAAATGATCGTCGCCGACGGCACAGTGGCCATTAACAGCTCACCCCAGGGGGCCAGCATCACCATCAATAAGGAGTTTAAAGGCACCACACCAATGGATGTGGCCATCGCCCCCTTTGCCAAACACCGGATTGAATTATTTCTCGAGGGCTATCTGAAAGCCAAACAGTCGGTGAGCGTTAAACCCGAGCAGCAGACTCAGGTGAGCGTTAATCTAACCCCCAATATCGGCACAGTGCGCCTCAATATCACCCCCTCTGACGCAGCGATTTCAGTCAATGGCAAACGTCGCGGCAGTGGCAGTCAAACCCTCTCCCTAAATGCCAAGCCCCACAGTATCAGCGTCGAAAAGAGCGGCTACGAAACCAAGTCGATGACCGTCACCCCGAGACCCGGCCATCAGCAGGCTCTCACTATTAACCTGCTGACGCTTCAGCAAGCCTATTGGGCCTCGAGACCTGCGGTAATCAAGACATCAGTGGGTGGCAAGTTAAAGCTCTTCCAACCCAATGAACAGTTTATGCTCGGCGCACCGCGGCGTCAGCCCGGTCGGCGCGCCAATGAAGCAGAGCGTTCAGTGCGCCTCGAGCGACCTTTTTATCTGGCCACCCAGGAAACCACCAACGGCCAGTTTAAGCGCTGGAAAGATCAGCACAGTTCCAGCGCAGTCAAGGGCCAAACCCTGGATATGACCGATCAGCCGGTGGCCAAAGTCAGCTGGGAAGATGCCGCGCTGTTTTGCAACTGGTTGAGCCGCAAAGAGGGGCTGCCAGCATTTTATATTGTCGAAGGTGCTCGTATTAATGGTGCCAACTGGGACGCTCATGGCTATCGCCTGCCCACCGAAGCCGAGTGGGCCTGGGCTGCAAGGATAGATCGGCAATCTGTCAGCCATATCTTCCCCTGGTCCAATGATCTCTATCCGCCAATCCAGCTCAGTGGCAACTATGCCGATCAGAGTGCCAGAGGCTTCCTCAGTTTCACTCTGCCCAACTACAATGATCAGTATCCGGTGTCTGCGGTGGTGGGCAGCTTCTCCGCTAACAGCAAGAGTCTTTACGATATGAGCGGCAATGTCGCGGAGTGGGTGAATGATTACTTTGATATCCGCCCCAACCGCAGCGAGCCTACAGTGGATCCCCGGGGGCCCGAGCAGGGCAATAAACATGTGATTCGCGGTGCCAGCTGGGCACTGGCCTCACGCACCGAACTGCGCCTTAGCTATCGGGATTCTGGCACTGATGGGCGGATTGATTTGGGCTTTAGAGTAGCTCGCTACGTGGATAAACCCGGCGGTGCACTTTAATAGGTCTTATTTCTTTTTAGTCAGTTTTAGCCCGTCGTCTCTCGAGTGACGGCGACTCCTCAGGTAGAAATATCACCGAGTGAGCAAAAACCATGATAGATCAAACAAGAGCAATTCTATGACTAAGATTGTCAGATTTTTATGCGCTGCCGGACTGCTAGCAACTATGCTGGGCTCTTCTGTACTCTGGTCACAGGATGATGCTGAGCAATTGGAATCTAAGGCTCAAGAGGCCTCTGGGTTAGAAGCTAGCCAAAACGAATCAACCAAGAATAAACAATCGGCAACGGTAAAAGAAAAGCCCGCCGGAGATTTTAAACCCAGCGAAGAGATCTCTGAAGATTTCCCAGTACCACTGCCATCTGATATTTAGACTCAACTTAACATTCAGCAGCCCTCAGAAGGCTGCAATGACAGGAGCCTTTAATGAAAAGCCATACCAATGAAATGTTTTTTCAACTAGTCGCCCTGCTGCTGGCAATCATTGTCGTGCACGCGATTTTTGTCACCGTGGTGCGGCCCAATGCCGAGAGCACTATTCGTCAGCATGCTGAGATGGCTGCGGCGGGAGAAGATTACGAGGTACCCCATTCATTCTTTATTGTGATCAAGGACCTTGAACAGGAGTCCTGTTTTATTCTAATGATCTGGGCCCTGGCAATTATGGGCTACAAAACCCGCAATGCCATGCGTGAGCAGAGAATGTTCTCAAGTGCACTGATTAGTATCGGCGAAGGCTCCAGAGTGCTGCCGGAGGATGCCAGTCAGCTGGCCCGGCCCCTGCAATCACTGGACCCAAGCCAGCGCTCCCTATTACTGCCCCGAGCCCTGCAAACCGCCCTGACACGCTTTCAGGTGACCGACAGCGTGCAGTCGGCCACCGACGCGGTAAATGTCGTCTGCAACAATGAAAACGATCGTCTGGATTCCGAACTGTCTATGGTGCGCTATATCACCTGGGCCATTCCATCGATTGGCTTTATCGGCACGGTGCGCGGTATTGGCGCCGCACTGGGACAGGCCCACGAAGCCATGCAAGGCAATATTGCCGGTGTCACCAGCAGCCTTGGCGTGGCCTTTAACTCAACCTTTATCGCCCTGCTGATCAGCATGGTGGTGATGTTCTTTATGCATCAGTTACAGCTTATTCAAGAGCGGCTGGTGCTCGACTCTCACGCTTACTGTGAAAACAATTTACTGCGTTTTCTTAAGGCAAAATAAACTATGACCCTCGCTGTTCTCGAACTAAATGACCAAGCTCTGCTGATTAAGAATCAAGCTGGAGACGTATTTTCCGAGCCCGGCTTCGCCCTGCACACTGGCGACGGCATTATCACCGGCGTAGAGGCCCGCAGGCAGACCTGGCTGCAGCCGCAAAATGTCTACCGCCAGTACTGGCGCAATCTCAACCAAACCGAATTATCCGGCGACTTGCCCTGGGCCCGTCACCATGCCGACATTGCCTTTGCTCAGCTTAAAACCCTACTCAGCAGCGCCGGTTCCCCAGAGCAGCTGGTGATCAGTGTTGCCGCCTGTTTTGACGAAGAACAGCTGTCCTTACTGTTGGGATTACTCAGCGCCATTCCGGTGAAAGTGATCGGAGTGGTGGACAGCAGTCTGGCTGACTGCATGTATATCGCCGGTCAGGTCCACGGCCCAAGAGAAGAAGAAAAGACCAGCTTGCATATAGACCTGCACCTTTTTCAGTCGGTGGTCAGTCAAATCACCTACCGCGAAGACAGCGTGCAGATTACCGCTCAGCGCGTGCTGCCTGAACTGGGCGCCATGGACATCTACTCCCTGCTGGCCAACCATATTCGCAACAAGTTGGTGAAGAATTTTCGCTTTGACCCCATGGACGCATGTCAGGGGGAACAGGCAATCTATGACCTGCTGCCCGACTGGGTCATCCGCTTTGCCTCACAGTCAGAATACGGCATGGTGATACCCTCGCCGCGGGGCGACCTGCCAGTGATGCTGTATAAATCAGAAGTGCTGGAACTGCTCTCCAGTCGGCTGAATAAACTCACATCTATGCTGCGACAACATTCCGGCAACGATGTGAGCTTCTCGAAAAATGCACAGATGATCTCGATACTTACCGATGAGTTTCACACCACCCGACAACTTAAGGCCAACCAGGGTGTCGACAGCTGCTTTAGATTTGCCGATGGTTTGCTGGCGGAAAGCGACAACCTGCACCGCATTACCTCAATTGAAATGCTGCCAGCCAAGCCAGAGCAGCAGCCACTAGAGATCAGACCGCCGGGTACCGCGACCCACCTGCTCTATGAAGGACAAGCCTGGCCACTGGCCGAAGCACTGAGCATCACCATCAAAGATGGCCGCGTGCAGCTGTTGGAAAAACACGATGACAAGGCCACCACAGTGCTGGTGATTGACGGCGAAAACGTCAAGGCGTTGCACAGAAGCCCACAAGCCACAGTGGAATTACCCCATATAGCCCTCTGCGGTATGGAGCTGTTTATCAACGCCTACAGGTTCGAGTTAATTGAGGTCTGTAATGGCTAAAAAGCGCCGCAATATTGCCTTTAGCCTTTCGTTTCTGGACATCATGGCCTGCGGCTTTGGTGCAGTGACTCTGCTATTTTTGATTTTGCGCCACAATGCCACCGAGGTGGTCACCCCGGATCCACGACTGGCTACTGAAGTGGAACTGTTGCAGGATGATATTCGCCAGGCCGAAGAGTCGAAGACCGAACTGCTCAATAGCCTCGAGCAACTGCAGCTCGAATTAGTCAAAGCTCAAGGGGCATCAGACCGCGTGCTCACCGACCTCGAGGAGATCGAAAGAAGCATTCAATCGGACCCTAAAGATGATATCGCCAAACTCCGTCGCCAAGTGGAACAGCTTGAAGAGCAGACCGCGGAGATGGAAGAGCTGGACTTTGGCGACAAGGTGCGTGAGTTTCTCGGCGACGGCAACCGTCAATATCTCACCGGGTTAAAGCTCGGCGGCGAGCGGGTGATTATTCTGGTGGACGGCTCCGCCAGCATGCTCGCCGACACCGTGGTCAACGCCCTGCGACGGCGAAATATGAATGACGAAGATAAAAAACAATCGCCCAAATGGCAGTGGACACTGCGCACCGTGGAGTGGCTATTGGCTCAGCTGCCCCCCAGCAGTCGCTTTCAAGTGTATATGTTTAATACCGAGGCCGAGGCCGCGCTAATCGGCTCTGAAGGAGAGTGGCTGGATGCCGCGGATTCTCTAGTGCTAGAACAGGTAGTCGAAGGCATTCGCCAATACTCTCCAGGAGGTGGCACCAGCCTGATCAATGCCATCAACGCGATCAACGATTTCGACGACCAGCCGGACAATATGTTTATTCTCACCGATGGCCTGCCCACTCAGGGCGCCGCGCCACCGAAAAAATATATGGTCAGCGGTCAACAGCGACGCAGTTACTTTGCCAAAGCACTGGCCAGTCTGCCAGGCGGCATGCCAGTGAATACGATTCTCTTCCCCATGGAAGGGGATCCGGAAGCGGCAGCTCTATTCTGGCAGCTTGGAGTCAACAGTCAGGGCGCCTTTATCGCCCCCTCGAGAGATTGGCCATGAAGCGCCAACGCCGAGAACTTCAGGAAGCCAGCATCTCGTTTCTCGACGTGATCAGCTGTGGCTTTGGCGCTATTGTGCTGTTGTTGGTAATCGCCAGGGTCGGCGACCCCAGCGCCCTTGAGGAAGCCGAAGAAGCTCTGCGCGGCACGGTGAAAGAATTTCAGCAGAAGCTGTTTGATGTGCGCGGCGAATCCGTGGTGCTCAATGACCAACTTAAGTCTCGCAAACAGCAGCTCTCAGAGCTTACTGAGCGTGTAGCACGGCTCAAAGCCAAGCTCGCCAGCGTCGACAAACAGGCGCTGACTATCTCCCTGTCCCAGGCTCGCGAGACCGAGCAGCTGCAATTGGTGATGCAGATTCTCACCGAAGAGATGGAACGTCTGGTAGGCCCGGAGTTTAAACAGCAGAACAATCTGATCGGCGGTATTCCGGTGGACAGCGATTATATTATTTTTGTCATCGACACCTCCGGCAGTATGCAGGTAGCCGCCTGGGAAAAGGTCAAAAAAGAGATGATCAATATTCTCGATATCTATCCCGATGTCAAAGGCATTCAAGTGCTCAACGATATGGGCCAGTATATGTTTTCAGCCTATCGCGAGCGCTGGATTCCCGACAGCCCGAAGATGCGCGAAGAGATTATTACCACCCTGGGCAACTGGGCGCCCTTTAGCAACTCCAGCCCGGTGGAGGGAATTAACGCGGCTATTCAAACCTTTTATAAAAAAGGCCGCAAAATCAGCATCTATACTTTAGGTGACGACTTTCAGGGGCGCACCATTAGGAATGTGGTTCGAGCCGTAGACAAACTCAACCGCGCCCATCTCGGTGCCGACCGACTAGTGCGTATTCACGCCATTGGCTTTCCCGTGCACTTTGGACGGGGAGGCGCACCCAGCGCATCGGCAATAAAATTTGCAGCGCTGATGCGCGAACTAAGTTATAACAACGGGGGAACCTTTATCGGCTTAAATAGCCTTAATTAGAAGGCTAAGGTAGAAGCCTAAAGTAAAAGGCTAAGGCCATTAAGGGGCAGGACGACAAAAGGCACGACATAAAGAGAGACAAATATGCCAACAACTAAAATAACTATTTTCTCCATATTACTAGCAGTGCTTTTTATCAGTGGCTGCAGCACCTCGGCGCAGGTGCAGATCGACTCGGCCTTTCCCACTGTGGTGTCAAAACCAAAAGCGGTTAAAGCAGCGATTGTTTTCACTGATGAATTTAAAACCTACGTCGCAACACCCAATCGCACAACCAGTATTGATCTGGGCAGTGCCCAAACCGAGCTGCTCAGCAATGCCTTTGCAGGCCTGTTTCGGGATGTAGAGTTTGTCTCTACAGCAGCAGATGTGACCCTGGAGAATGCGCTGGTGATTACCCCATCAGTGCAGGAAGTACAGGTTTCCACCCCCTCAGACACCTACCTCAATGTCTATGAAGTGTGGATCAAATACAGTCTCGACATTCAGACCGCCGGCGGCGATCCGGTGGACAGCTGGTTTATGCCCGCCTACGGCAAAACCCCTGACTCCTTTATGCTGTCCAAGACCAATGCCATTGAAGAAGCCACGGTAATCGCACTGCGAGACGCAGGAGCCAAACTGATGCTCGACTTCTATCGCATACCCAGCGTCTACAACTGGCTGGTTCGAGAACAGTTACTCGATGAGGAGCAGTAATAATGAATAAATTATTAGCACTCTGCTGCGCGACCCTACTGGCAGGCTGTGGCGCAACCACCACCATCGATGAGTACCGTCCGAACAATCAAATAATGGAAATCAATAGCGAAGAGTCGGTGGTAATTCTCGGTCGCCGGGATGCCGGACACTACGACACCGACCGTGAATTTATAGACTGCGTCGCCAGTAAAATGGAAGGCGCGGATATCGGCGTATTTCCCGAGCAACAATTTGTCGACGCCATTTATCCCTGGTTTGAACCGCGTACCGCGCCCAAAGGGCTCAAGCGTTTAACCCGACTTATGGAAGACCCGGCGATCAAACAGCAGATTGAGCGCAACCGTATCCGCTATTTGGTGTGGCTCGACGGCTCCACCAAGACCCACGACAAAGGCGGATCAATTAGCTGTGCCATAGGGCCCGGTGGTGGCGGTTGTTTTGGTTTTGCCCAGTGGGAGAAGAGTTCAATTTATGAAGCCATCGTCTGGGATCTAACCAATCTCACAGAAAAGGGCCGACTGCGGGTGGACTCTTCAGGAACCTCCTATCTGCTCGGGGTAGTGGCACCGATACCGCTGCTGACGCCAGTGAAAAACGATGCCTGTGCCGGTCTTGGCACCCAGCTGAAACAATTTTTCACCTTGGATCAGGTGCAGTAAATTGATTAACAGCGGGTAATGAAGAGCCCAGTAAAAAAGGATAAAACTAGGATGCAATTAGGATGATCAGAGTAGCCATCAAACATTACCTGCCGCTGTCGCTGTCGCTGCTGGCGCTGATGTTGGCATTAATAGTCCCCGGACAGGCCGCGGCCAAAACTACCGGCGCAGATATCTACAAAGAAGTGCTGCAAGGCACCTCAGTCTACGACGATCCGATACTCGATAGCTATGTTAGAAAGCTCGGCGAAGAGGTTGTCGCCCAGTCAGAGATGGCCGGAAAAAAATTTACCTTCACCCTCCTCGACTCCCCAGACCTAAACGCTTTCGCCACCCGGGACAACTACATCTATGTCAACCGCGGGCTGCTCAACTATGTCAGCAATGAAGCCCAGCTGGTCTCAGTGCTGGCTCACGAAGTAGGTCATATCACCCGCAAGCATGTCACCGGTCAGGAGGGCAAAGCCACTGGTGCACAGATTCTCTCGACCATCGCCGCAGTGCTCTCCGGCAGCGGCGAAGTCTATGAAGCGGGCATGGCCTATGCCAACTCACTGATTCGCGGTTACGGCCGACGCAATGAGCTGGAAGCAGATGAGGCCGGCGCCGAATATATGGCCAAACTGGGTTATGCCCCCAGTGAAATGATCAGCATGCTGTCGATAATGAAAGACTATGAAATGCTGCAAAAAGATCGCGCCAAAGCCAAAGGGGCCAGCAAGCAAACCTATCACGGCATTTTTTCCAGCCACCCACGCAACGACTCACGATTGCGCACAGTGGTTAGCAAAGCTCAGACATTTCAGGCAAAACAGTCTCGTGGCGACGGCGCAGCAACCTATCGCCAGCTCACTGAAGGCTTAATCTGGGGGGAGAACTTTCTCGCCAAAGAGAGCAAGCCTGAACGCTACTCGGATATGACACTGCGGGTGCGTTTTGATTATCCCAAGGGTTGGAAACAAACCAATAACAGCAGCACCCGAAGCTCTCTTGGTACCTCGGTGAGCACTCCAGATAGCACTTCAACCGAAACCTCAACCGAAGCCTCAGCCGACACTTCAGTAGAAAACCCAGCCAGCGCTCCAGTTACTGCTCCAGTCGACAATCCAGCCAGCAAATTTAAAACCGGCGAAGCCAGATTGGCGATGACCCCCATTGCCCGCACCAGTCAGACCCCTGAAGAGTATCTGTACAACTATCTCAAAGTCGCAAAACTGGATCAGGGCAGCGCCATCGTCCCCGCCGGGTTAAAAGGCTTTAGCGGTATATTGCCCGGTGGCGGCGACCAGCCAGACAGTCGTATTGCGGTGATCTACTACAAGCGCAATGCCTTTGTCTTTACCGGCGACGTAACCAATGCCGAACAGTTTGCCGAAGCCGACAAACTGTTTACCCAGTCCATCGCCACTTTTAGACCGATTTCACGGCGCGAGATTGACGGCCAAAGACCCAAGACTATCCACTATGTCAAAGCCACCAATGCCACCACCTTTGAGAAGCTCGGCAAAGCCTTAAAACTGAGTACCTCGGAGGTGGATGACCTGCGTATAATCAACGGCCACTACCCCAGCGGCGAACCCAGTGCCGGTGATTGGATAAAGATTTTTAAACAGTGATAATGATAATGAAAGCCCCGTGACTAAAATACTCACAACTCAATCGAAACCCTTTATGCTGCTACTGAGCCTTGTTATAGCAGTCAGTGCAGCCGCCTATTGGCTCACCAGGCCTATTACTGTGACAGATCCCGCACTCAGCCTAGATGCATTGACCAATGCCGACAGCGAGGCCCTACAGGAGCTTATCAACAGCCAGCTATTGGGTGATTCAATTGTCGAAGTGCCAGGTATTGGCGCCGATATCGACAGCACCACAGACAGTTCGGCAATGCAGGCAAAATTAGCCGGACTGACTAAAAATGTGACCACCCAGAAACAGCCCAGCAGCACCGAAATAGAGGTGTTTTATCAGCTCAATAAACAGCGCTATCGCAACCCATCAAAATTTTGGCTCGAGGTGATTAGCTTCGCCACCGCCAAGCACGGTGGCCAGGTTTTCCAAATGGCTGAGCAATCGCTAAATGCCGGCCAAGCGCCAGTGGGAGATCGCAGCGACCAATACGCTGCCATCTCATCAGTAGAGTTGGAGACGGTCTACGGCCAGAGCTTTGTCGACAGTTTAATGGTCATCGAGCAAGACCCACTAGGGAACGCAGCTTTGCCCTGCTGGTATGGGCCAATCAGTTCATCTCTGGGAGCGCATTTAGTCTGTGTCGACAGGATTGTATGGGGGGATTACCCACCCCTTGACGAGGTGGAGCATCAATTGATCAATGACTGGCGATTCTCAATCAGTCAAGAAGCATTTAGATAAGTAGCGTCTAGATAAGAAGCTTCTAACAAAAAGCGTCGAACCTAAGCCATCAACTCAGCAAAGAACTTTCGCAGCGCAGGTGCACCGCCCTCTTGCCAAGTTTTCAGCGCCGCCGTGCCGACAATGGCGATATCCGCATGGCCGCGCAATACATCTATATCCGCCTTGCTGCTGATACCAAAACCCACACCCAAAGGCACATCGGTGTGTTGACGACAGCGTTCAATCAGCGCCAGAACGTCATCACCCATCTGAGTTTTCGAACCAGTGACACCTTTGCGTGCAACCACATAAACCAAACCGCGGCTAACCGCACCGAGCTTGACCAAGCGCGCGTCGCTGGTGGTAGGCGTCATCAAAATAATTGGTTCTATACCCGCCTCTTCAGAGAGACGGTGCAACTCAGCTGACTCTTCAATGGGCAGGTCTGGCAGAATATAACCGACACCACCAGATTCTTTAACACGCGTTACAAAAGCCGCTTCGCCCATTTTAAAGGCGGTATTGTAATAACCCATCATCAAGACTTTAAACGGGAACCGTGCACTGACCAGTTTCATAAAGTCAAAACACTGATCAACCGTGGTGCCGGACTTTAACGACTGTTCGTTGGCGCGCACAAACAGCGGGCCATCGGCACTGGGCTCAGAGAAGGGAAATTGTAGCTCCACCAGATCGACACCGGCCTCAGCCATAATCTCCAGCTCTTGAAGGTTCTCTTCAAAGGAGGGATAACCGCAGACCACATGGGCCATCACCAAAATATCTTTGCTCTGTTTGCGCTCGGCAATAAAACGTTGCAGACCCATTAGTTATTCTCCGCGCGGTATTGATCCGCCTTGCCACCGATAAACGACTTCCACTTGGCGTCGTCCAGGGCATCGGCAATGGTAAAGATATCTTTGTCGCCACGACCAGACTGATTGATCAGAATAATCTGATCCTTGCCCATGGTCGGTGCTTCTTTAATAGCCGTCACAAACGCGTGAGTGCTTTCCAGCGCTGGGATCAAACCCTCGGTGCGCATGGTCAGTTTGAGCGCTTCCTTCACTTCCACATCGGTGGCCGCTTCAAAGCGCACTTTGCCCTGATCGTGGAGATGAGCAAAGATCGGGTTGACGCCAATATAGTCGAGACCCGCCGCAACAGAGTGGGTTTCATTCATATTGCCTTCGTCGTTCTGTAGGAAGTAGGTCTTGTAACCCTGAGCAACGCCCACAGTGGCATCGTCATAGGCCAAACGTGAAGAGTGCATATAGGAACCGACACCATGACCACCGCCCTCGGAACCGATCAACTCGACATCGTCATCCATAAAGCCCTGGAAGATACCCATGGCATTGGAGCCGCCACCGACACAGGCATAGACACGGTCGGGCAGACGTCCGGCCTGCTTGAGCATCTGCTCGCGGGCTTCGAGACCAATAATCGACTGGAACCAGCTGACCATTTCTGGGAACGGATGGGGACCACAGGCAGTACCTAAAATATAGTGGGTATCGGCCATATTGGTGACCCAGTCACGCATACATTCATTCACCGCATCTTTTAAAGTCTTCTGGCCATCTTCTACTGCTATAACCTCAGCACCGAGATTTTCCATCCAGAATACATTGGGACGCTGGCGTGCCACATCCACCGCACCCATATAAATTTTGCACTCAAAACCAAATTTGGCGGCCATGGTGGCCGTGGCAAAACCATGTTGCCCGGCACCGGTCTCGGCGATCACCTTGGATTTACCCAAACGCTGACAGAGCAGACCTTGGCCCATCACATTATTGATCTTGTGGGATCCAGTGTGATTGAGATCATCGCGCTTAACATAGATCTGCGCTCCACCCAGTTTCCGTGAGAGGTTTTCCAGATGGGTTATGGGGGTTGGGCGTCCGGAGTAGTTTTGCAGTAGCGTCACATAGTCCTGCCAAAACTTGGGGTCAGCTTTGCATTCGCGGAAGCACACGAGGAGCTCCTCAATAGTTGCCTGCAAAATTTCAGGCAAAAATACACCGCCGTACTCTCCGTAGTAGCCTTCACGGCCGTCGGAGAAGTCAAAAATATCCATGAAACGCCTCAATAGATCGCGGCAGACGCCTTGTTGGCAGACCGCAGTTCGAATGAATTACACAATGAATTACAAACCAAATTACATTCTGTATTAAACAGGGTCGCTAGTTTAGCCAAGTCGCCGGATTGGCACAACGTTGCCATGGCATATCAGCCCTGCCTTAGAACAATTACAAGGGATATACGCAGCAGCAACGTGACCGGTTTATTAGCGCCGGTCAGTTATTTCAACAATACCAGACAGGCTACGGATCACAGCGATTTATCCACAAGATTATCAATGACTTACCCACAGAATTTATGGGAATATCAATAATTAAACACAAGATATAGTGGAT
>Ga0115003_10001530_pt1 | contig 20043 bp, 19 predicted proteins | sample ArcticOcean_MG_C_7_FD_88736 | JGI IMG/M metagenome (GOLD analysis project Ga0115003, IMG submission 88736) | Marine microbial communities from western Arctic Ocean - ArcticOcean_MG_CB11_88 | ecosystem: Environmental > Aquatic > Marine > Oceanic | place: Arctic Ocean: Canada Basin | collected... | reverse complement strand
TCTTTACGTTGGCGGGCAGCCCCAGTGAAGCCACGATCGGCAACCTCGAAGCGGGTGTGGCCCATCGCTATTCGATGGACGGACCCATGTCGCTGGTGTCCCACGTAGGTTTGGTGATTCCGACCAGCAGCAAGAGTCAGCGCAAATCCGCCGTCGCGTTCGCGGGCAGCACCGGCGTCATCCGCAACCTGTACATTAACAGCACCCCGGAATTGTGGGCGCTCCGTGTCGCAACTTCGCCTCGACTCGATTTCGGCGCGCTCTTCATGCAGGCAGACCTTGGTTTCGATTTCCTCTTCCCGGACAGCCAGTCCGACGAAGTTGGGCTGCGGACTAGCATCGGCGCAGGAGTCAACGCGGCAATCGCGACGGTCACCGCAGAAATCGCAAACGCAGGTTTGATTAGCGAAGGCGATACCTTTGAGCAGACGTTCAGCATTGGGATCGACCTGAAGACCCCGGTCATTCAGCCGCGCGTTACGTTTACGACCGGCTTGAGCGACGACGTGGCAGACAACTACACGCTCACGTTCGGTGCAGCGATCGAGTTCTAACGAACCCGCCCCGAAACCCAAACTCGCGCAGCTCCGAGATCCAGTTCCAGAAACAGCGTGAAGGCCAACGCCTGAAGATCAGGGCTCAAGGATCAAGAGTTCGCCAGTCGCTCGAACCGGGCGTACGAGCGAGCGGGCGATTACGCTCGCGTCGTCGTACGAGTCCTTGCAGCGCTTCGCCAGTTCGGTGAAGGGCGAGCGGCTGGGATCGGAAATGATGATCTTCTTGACTCCGGCTTTGCGCGCACGCTTGATCAAATTAAATAGAACCGGCGTCAATTCATCCCAAAAGCAGACATCTGCCCCAAAGAGCACGTCGACCTTCTTGAGTCGCTCAACCGTCAAGTTTTCAAACCGCGCAGCTTCGGTTTTGACTTTGACACCGTTGATCTCTGCGTGTAGATGGAGAAAGGGAAAGACGTTCTTATCCGCGTCGGTTCCCGTCACGCGCGCATCGAAATTTTTCGCGCAGTAGATCCCCAACAAGCCCCAGCCGCAGCCCACTTCCATCACCCGGCTGCGAGGTGCAAGCGGGTTCTTCTTGAGGTAGTTCATAATCAAGAAGCTCGAATTCCAGAACTTGTGCCCGTGGATCTCCGGAATATTTCCATCGCGCTTGAGCCGACGAACGTCCGGATGAATCGAGTTCAGGATCTTCAGACCAAACGCGGTACGTGAGTCGCGAGCAGTTGTCATGGCGCGCAATCTAACCAAACTTCAAATGCTTCGTCGATGCTTTTGCACATTGTCTAAGACGCTGCTCGGAAGGGTCGCGACAAACGCACAGCATGTGCCTCGCAATGAAGCCCAGGTTGTACGTACGTGCCCTGAATGATGGACTTTGACTTGCGTGTCGAACCTGTTCGCTGAGACCTGCACAAACGAAGCAGAGGTTCGCACGGACCAAAACCGCATCGTGCTAGTCGTCGCGACCGCCAAGCAAACCCAACGCCTGCGCCCAGTAGAGCAACGTGAGCAGCGACGTGACAAACGCCGCAACGTAAGTGAGCGCTGCCGCGTTGAGGACTTTGCGCGCGCCCGCGACTTCGTCATCACTCAGGTAGCGGCCAGAAAGCGCGGTCAGCGCGCGGCTACTTGCATCGAACTCAACCGGCAGCGTGATCAGCGTGAAGATCGTCGTCGTCGAAAAAAGCGCGATGCCCGCCCATGCGAGGTTGGCCCCCATGACGGTCGCCATCCCGCCCATAAAAAACGAAGCAATGATCACGAACATTGAAATGCCACCACCGAGGTTCGCGACGGGTACCCACTGCGACCTAAATTTTAGTGGCACGTAATTTTCAGCGTGTTGAATGGCATGCCCGACTTCGTGAGCGGCAACGCCAACGGCCGCCATGCTGTTGCTGCCGTAAACAGGTTCGCTCAACCGCAATGTCTTGGTTCGCGGGTCATAATGGTCCGTCATCTCACCGGCGACGGATTCGATTGTGACGTCGCGAATCCCGTTGTCGGCAAGGATGCGTTCGGCAATCTCCTTTCCTGTAAACCCGGCGGCTGTGCCGATCTGGCTGTAACGTTTGAAGTTGCCCTTGACCTGCCTATTCGCCCAGAAGCTAAGCGCCATCCCAATGCCAATGACCACCCAATACATCGGATCAAATATCATCGATTCTTCCTTTACGATTTCTGCGCGTGCAGCCGTCTCATTCTGTTCGAAATCTGTTCGGCGCAGCTTTTTCGACAACTTTAGACACGCGATCGACTCCGTAAAGTCGAACCGGGGTCAAATTTACCGAAATTCAGCGTCCAGGGTGCGCAGCTCTGACCGAAGCAATCCGGCGCCTCACCAACAGCGATTCACGCCTGCGCCGGCTAGGGACCGCAACGGGGGATCACGCCCCGAGTTCTGGCTTCTTCGCGCAACTGCTGTGCGGCCGGGATACGCTGATTGAGGCCGCGAATCCGAGTCGAGTGAGAAGGATGCGTCGAGAAAAATTCGAGCGGCTGACCGCCCCCACCCTGACTCATATTTTCCCATAGGTCGACACTCTGTGCCGGGTCGAAACCGGCGCGGGCCATCAGGTCGAGACCAATGAGGTCTGCCTCCGCTTCATGGGTGCGACTGAATGGAAGCAAGAACCCTCCTTGGATCACTCCCGCCCCGAGCAAACCGAGCAACTGCTGCTGCTCCGTATCCAAGCCCTGGCTCTGTCCGACAATCTGCGTCGCCACCATGCCCGCCTGGGCAAGTTGCCCGTGAGAGACTCGCTCGTTCGAATGGTTTGCGATCACGTGACCCACTTCGTGTCCTACTACCGTCGCGAGTTGATCTTGGTTTCGCGCGACGTTTAACAGCCCCGTATGTACGCCGATCTTGCGACCGGGCAACGCGAATGCGTTGGCCGCATCGTTTTCGAACAAGACGACTTCCCAATCACTTGCCCGCTCGCCGTCCATGGCGCCCACGATCGAAGCTGTCACGCAATTGACATACGCAAGCTTTGCAGCATCGTTCGAGCGCGGTGAATCGGCTTTGATTTTTTCGAAGGAGAGCGCCCCGATACGCTCCATCTCATGATTCGAGTAGAAGTTGACCTGGCGGCGGCCGAGCGGCGACGTCGTACAACTTGCAGCGCATAACGCGAGAACGGCAAACGGGATCGCGCGTAGAAAGAACTGGCTCATATGGCCCTCCGTACCCGCAACCCTACCAACGAGAATGCAGGGGGGCATGCGCGTCACCCCAATGAAGTGGGGTTCCCTCCCAAACGCTATTGGGCAGCGCGCATTTTGGCGATGCGGGCCAGGCCGCTCCGGGCCGTTTCGAGGCCGGGAGAGAGTCGCAGTGCGTGTTCGAATTGCGCTTGCGCTTTGTCGAGTTGGCCCAGCGAAAAATGTGCTCCTGCAACCAGGGACATAATCCCCGCGTGCGAGGGATCGATCGCGAGAGCCGCGGCGTAAGCATCAAGTGCGTCTTGCCAGCGACCACTGCGCGGGAGGAACTGAACCCGCCATTAGAAAATCATCTCGTCCGTTGGACCCGAAGTAAAGCGCGAACTCAAATTGGTTGCCGATGAAGTCATGTGAGCGCCGTGATTCGGCTTTCGTCGCCCCCAAAGCGTCCTAAAAGTCTCGCCGAGTACACCCGAAGCCCCCAAGAACAATCAACCTGGTGGCTACCCTCGGCACTCGGACGCTGCAATGGCCAACCATGCTTTCGCGTCGCGATTGAACGCTGCTTCGCTGAATTCGCTGCTTGCCCGACAACCACTTCCCCACCTCGCAATGCACTCTGATCCCCACGTTCCGTTTGCCTAGGCCAGGAGACAGTCGGGATCATGGTATTGTTCCGCTTCACTGGGCCGGTAGCGCAACCTTTCACGAGAGAAGTCTGACAAAACGTTCGGTCCATGTGGAAGGATCCGGAATTTGTCACAAATAGAGACCGATCGGTGTGTTGGCTCCCAAGCCGACGACCAATTCGCGCACAACTTCGCACAAATTCGCGCAAATTCAGGCTAACATTGGCCGCTGTGAGAAGAAGCTACGCGCGGGTTCCGAAGGAGATGCACTTGGTTCGACCAATAACACGATTGGCGCTAACGATGGCCCTGCTCGGGGTCACATCGCTAACCGCAAACACCGCACACGCTGGTGGCTACGGACTCTACGCAGAGTTCGAGCACGCATGGACATCTAGCAATGGCTATCTCGCCTTCAACAATGACAAGATCAATCGAGACTTTGATGATTCCATGGGAGGTGTCGGTTTTTTGTACGACAGCAATGTCGCGACCGACACCCTGATGAATTACCGCGTACGCGTGGGATACCGCGCCGGTAAAAGAAACTGGAACAAAAAACAAACAGTCACCTTCGCTCGGCGCAGAGACCAAGAAGACCCGCTCGACGGACCCTCAACATTCAAGCAAGACTCAGAGACCGTCCAAGGCTTGACGTTCAACCAGACCGTCGGCTTCGGGCTGATCCGCCGTCCCGAGTACCGCGTGTGGATGGGCCCCACGATGCGCGTCAGCGTTGACTGGTATGGCGCCACCACAAACCTCGACATCGTCGATGTTTCGGTCGGTGGTGGCCCAGAGATCGGCGTGAACTACCACCTCAGTGATCGGATGTCTGCCACCGCCTCGTTTTCGTACAACTTCATGTACTTCGGCGAGTACTTCGAAACGGCCGGGCATGACAAACGCTTCGATGGGTCACAGCACTTGCTTACCCTATCCGTTGGGTTTCTCTTCCGAACGGAGTTCGACCTCTTCGAAGACTAGACAGTTCCAACGTAGCCCCTCGACCCGGTGCAGACGAGCCAGCTAGTGAGCCTGCCCTCGCAGATACGCGATCAGATCCGTGATCTCTTGCTCGCTAAGTGTCATCGCAAACGGCCTCATCGTGCTGTCGAGACCAACGGAGGGCCCCCCCTGAGCGATGACACGTCGCAGGTACCCGTCGCTCACCTCTGCGTGGTAGCTCGCGCAGTCGAGACGCGGGTAGCCCCGAAACAAGCGCGACGAACGATCGACCACTCGCGCCGAATGACACTTGGCACATTGGGCTGCGAATAGCGTGTCCCCACGCTCGGGTTCCCCGATCATTGTGCTGATTTCATGGGCGTCGGGGTAGACAATGCTTGGGTCCTCAAGTGGACCAGGACACGGGCCGAGGGTGCCAGGGGGCGGTGCGCCCGCGCAGGAAATCGCGAGCGAAACAATTAAGAGCATCGAAACAGTGAGATTCATTGTCCACGCATCATAACAGTTCCGCAGCATCGCTGTTCATGAATGGCTAGGCCTCCGGCTTGAGAGGCCCGCCTTTCGCTGAACCGTCGCAACAGCATGCCCAAAATCCCATAGGCTCAAAAACCGCAACGAATGTGGTCACAATGTCGGAATCGGCCATCGCAAGTTCGATGTTCGCAATGGCGTGGCATAGACCCAAAGAACCAGCAGCATCAACACAACCACCGCGATCGTGGACGTGATGGTCATCGAAATACTCAACGCTAAAGTGCCGCGGCCGTAATCGCTAAAGAGGTTCGCGAGGAGCAGTTGGTCTAGTTGCGACATTGGCTAGGGAGACGCTTTCACCGGTTGAACGCCGCGACAACTTTGCATCCCAGAGTGCCTTTTGACATACTCAATGCCACTTCGAACACACCTTCGCGCCGAAACGACACAGCACCCCATACGCAAATTCCGAATTCATCGGGTCATCAACCCCAGGAGCCCTACCCATGTCTGAAGCCACCGCGTTCGTCATTGCAAACTTCACGATCCACGACGCGGACACATATCGCATTTACGAAAAGGGTTTCTTTCCGATCCTGAAGAAGCACGGCGGCACGTTCCACACCTACGACGACAACAACGCGAACCTTGAGGGCGACGCACCGCCGGAAGGCCGCGTGGTGTTGTTTCAGTTTCCGAGCGAAGAAGCCGCGCGCAATTGGTACAACGACCCGGATTACCAAGCGCTGTCGGAAAACCGGCGCGCGGGCACGAAGCTCAACTTCTTAACGATCGTGCACGGACTCCCGCCGCGTAGCTAGCCAGAGCCGTATTGGAAGATGGCCGACTGTCGATTTAGTCTTCGGCGATCTGCTGCCATCGGTCTCGTTCACTTTCGAGCCAACCGTTTTCCCAGAAGCTGACGTCACCGCCTTCTTTCAATAGCTTTTCGTGCGCGAACGCCATCAGACTTGCGGCTTCGGGTTGGTCGGGCCTGACCGAAAGAATGGCTTCGAGCAAACGGATCGCCGTGGCGACGTCGCCCGAATCCATGCGTGCACGCGCCCGTTCAAGAACGGAAGGGACATCGGCCAAAGCCGCGAGTTCTGAAAGCGCGTCCGCGGGATCGGACGGGTAGAGTTCAGCCGTTGAGCGTCGTTGGAACCAGCCCGTGTACTGCTCGAAAAAGGTCCGCACCCCCCATTCGACTTTGCCATAGCCCTGCCCCACGCGAAGCTCGGGCGGCAGCTGCACTTCCCTCATGATGGTATAGATGTCTTTGCCCGCGTTGATGCCCGCAGCAGTCTGTTCGTGAACGTAGTCGACGCTGTCATGCAGGCGTCCCAGGCAAGCGTCGATCAACTCTTCCCCTTCGATCGGCATGCCGCGCCCAGTAATCAGCATGCTGGGCTTGAGTTCGCGCATGCGCTTGACGTTGGCCAGATACGGAACCGCAAACCTGTACTTGTCTCCGCGCAGGGTGTTGAAGTTTGGAAAGTGCGGGAACAACGGTCCGAATAGATTGCTCAAGATCGCCATGCGATGCTGGGGGAGCCAGACCGCGAGGCTGTCGATGGTTTCGCCCCCGGGCATCGCGATGAGCTCAATTTCGAGATCTCCCACCGTGAAAGACGTCCGCTCCTCGAACATCTTGTCGGGGGTCGGCTTGTCCTGTCCCTTCATTGTGCTCGCGTAACGCTGGCTGAATTCCCGGATCTGCGCCGGCAGCTTCGGAAACCAGCGCAGTGCGGTCCCACCCCGGAACTGCTGCAGCCGTTCGTCATCCGCCTGGCACGCTGGATTTGATTCTTGGGCTACGTAACACGTTGTGTCGTCGCGAAAGACTGCAACCCCGCCCACGTGATCAACGTGTCCCTGAGTCGTGATGATATACGGCGTCGGTCCTGGGCAAACCTCGTCAAAGACATGCTTATGGTGTGGCGCCTCGAACCCCATGCCGGTGTTGACGATGACGCGCCCCGCGCTGGTGACCAACATCGTCGAAGCACTTGCCCCTTGTGACCGATAGATAAAGTCGTTCAGCGGCACCGCCTTCTCATCATAGTCGGGATGCAGCAGCTCGCGGCCGGGACGTTCGTCGATGAGACTGTCGACTTGTGCCTGGATGTCTGTGGCGTTGCTCATTTCACTTCCTTTCGGATGTCGAACTTGTCGAGATAGAAATCGAAACCCGCGCGTACGTCCGCGGGGTCCGCGTCGAAGTCCTTGCGAAGGTCGTACACAACTTGTCCGTCTTTGCCCCGGGGATGGTCGGCGATGTAGCCCGCAATTTGGGCGTGCGCCTCATTGGTCATTTCAAGCCCTGCGACTTCGTAGATGCGCTCGACGGTGCCCATGTCGTCAGACATCAGCTCATGAAAAAGAACGTCGACGGTACGGTCACTGGGTAGTCGATGGCGATCACGAACTGACGTATCGAGTAAGCGCCGGATCCGATCGGTCCAGTAGTTCAAATAGAACTCAGGGCGCGGTTTTGTGTAGGTCATCCGGGCCCCATACGTCAGCATGGTGATCGCAGACTGAATGACCGACACCGGATCGCGATGCGTCACCACGATGGTCGCGTCCGGAAACGTCGCCATGAGCGGGGCGATCTGCTCGAGGTGTTGCGGGCACTTCAGGATCCAGCGCTCACGCGGCTTATACCACTGCAACACCTTGAGCACCGTCTTCAGGTAATCATAGTGCTGCGTTTGATCGTGGTTTAGGTAATAGTCGCGCCACTTCGGAGATCGCGCGACCCACTCTTGGTTGTAGCTCGTGAAGTCCGAAAGCTGCAGTTCGAGCTCTTCGTGAATGTGATCGGGCATCATGGGGTGCATCGACGCGATTAGCGGCGAGCCCATCTTCATCGCTTGCCAGCCCGCATCGGAACGCGCCCAACGTGGCTCGATACCGTCGTCACGTACTTCGTCACGCGGGTTGGGAACGGGCTCCTGCCCTTCCCACAACGGCATCGAACGAAGGCGTTGATCCGCCGCGATTAAATTGACCAAGTGGGTCGTACCAGAACGCGGAAGCCCAATCACGATGATCGGCTTGGTGATCTCTTGGTCGTGAATTTCCGGATGTCTCTTCAGGAGGTCGTGGATGAGAAGTCGGTTGGACGCGTAGCGAACGCAGTCATTGTATATCGACGATCGACCGATTCCAGTGCGCTCTGGATCTTCGTCCACCTCCGAAAGCCAGAGTGCTAGACGCTCTTCGAAACGGTTAACCCCCTCGTTCAATCCAAAGTCTTCAAGGCCCGTTCGTTCAACAGCCGCGCCAAGCACCGCGTCCTTGGTCAGTTCAACTGGATTCTTCTCTCCATGCGCCAAACCGATCTTCTGAATTTCGGTCAGAACAGGGTCACGCAAATCTTCAATACGAATCTTTTCCGGGGGGCTCAAAAAACTCTCCATTTCTAACCGTTCGATCACTCTCAAGACGAAACGAACTAACTTGTTTGGCAGCGCGAAGCGCTGCCCCTTAGCCCGGCATCTGTAGAAATTCGATCAGCAGGGGATCGCCTTTCCGTTCGAGGTAACTGAACACAATGTCTTTATTGAGCTTCTTATACCAAATCGCGTCATAGCCATGCGGCGCGAGTTTTTCGATCCAACCATCCGTGTCTTCGACCCGGTAGCGAAGGTGGTGCATCCCTTCCCGGCCGAGCTCAATAAATTCGCGATGAGGGCTCCAGCCACCCTTCCATTCAATGAATTCGATTTCGACGTCACCTGAGCGACCGAATAAGATGTCGAGTTGTACGTCCTCTTGTCTGCCACGAAACGTCGCATCCTTTACGGACCCGTCCATGCGGGTAAAGGGACCAAACATGGCGCCATAGCGATCGATCGCATCGTCGACGCTCTTCACAACGAAGCCAACTTGATCGATCGGCGGTAGGCCGAGGCTTTCGAGATCTGCGTTCTGGGGGACTTCGCTCATGGGAACCATCCTTTTGAATGTGCTGGCGCGCCGATGATGTCTTGGTAATTGAAAAAAGCTTGGCTAGCCATTGTCGGTCGGATTTACGGGGAAACGCGAGTGCGAGCGCCGACCTATGCTCCGACGCGTCTATGACTCGACAGGCCAAACTTCGTCGAGCACTCGAAATGCCGTCACAGCGTTAGGCCAGCCTGCGTAATGGGCCACGTGGGTGATCATGGCTTCGATCTTCTCGCGTGGAATTCCAAGATTCTTGGCACCCACGAAATGTAAGTGTTGCTCGGCTTCCCGGTTGAGCGCGACCAGCGTCACACACGTAATGAGTGATCGTTCCTCGAGCGCAAGTTCTTCGCCCTGCCAAACGTCGCCGAACAGATGCGACATCGTATAGCCACGAAACTTTTCGGGCATCGCCACACCTTTGACCGTCGCGCCTCCGAACAGTTTCGCGGCCAGCTCCACGCCCTTTTTCATTTTTTCTTCTTGTTCGCTCATCCATCGCTCCTCGTTCGCGTTTCGTTGATCGAGCGCTCACACGCCGTAGTCGACAAAGATCGGAGACGACCACGCACGCGGCTCGCCTTCCGACAGACAATCGTCTGATGCGGGCGATTCGGATCCGCACGGGTCGACCTCAATGCAGCCGCCCTCGTCATCATACGTGCAACCAAGCGGGTTGCTGCCGTGAATCAGCTGATCGGGCGCTTCAATCGCGCGCGCATAGTAGACCGTGTCGCGGCGGTCCCGCGTAAAGTCGGGATCGGCAAATTCGATCACGCAGCCGTTCCCGTCCGAAGGGCACGGAAACGTACGCCACGGGTCTTCAACGAGACCGGCCAGAGACTCATCTTCGCTCTCTTGCGGACGGATTCGAACAATTTCGATTCGCGTGATCGGACGACGCACATCACCCGGGTTGTAACACTCGCCCTGGCAAATATCATTGATTCGTTCTTGGCCCAAGGCTGACTCTGCGTAATCTGGGCAGCCGGGCTGCTGCTCGAAGGAACCTGCAGCGCGGGCACGAAAGCGCGGCATGGCCGTGCGGTTGACCGACGAGCCCATTGGGACGGAACCGTTGCCTTCGATCATGTCAAACCAAAGGAGAGTCCGATGTCCACTGGTCGCGTAGACCTCTTTCGCTTGCAACGCGTTCCAAATGGATTCCCGATCTCGACCCGGTGAATGAACCGCGACCAAGCCGCCCGTTGCAAAATATGCCGAGGCCCGTTCGATTTCGAAAAGTTGCAGCGGACTCTGACCACTCGACACGAAGGGAACGGACTCGCTCACGCGCTCGTCTGCATCGTCCGACGAACCGAACATGAAGTTCCCGCGCGGCTCTGCGTCTTCCGGCCTACCCCGCCCATCGGTCATTTCACCGCGCGCGACTTCTTTGTAACCCGTTCCAGGTCGGGCACTGTGAATGTCACTCGACCCCAAGAAGCCGAACTTGAATCGCTTTGGGTTCAATGCGTCGCTGAAGTCGCGGATCGCAAGCATGTACTGCACCGACGAGCGCGGTCGGAAGTTGAAGGCCGGCTGAAACGCGTCACGCATCTGGCCCGCATCGAGCCAGTCCGTCGCGACAAACCCCGGCAACGTCTTCCAACCGGCCTGGTAGGCGTTTACGTAATTCTTCTGTGCGTCGACGGCACGTCGTCCGCACTCGTCTTTATCAACTCCCGCCTCGAGACAGCTTTCGTTGATTAATTGACCCGCCCGCCAACAACTGGGCAGGTAGTCGTCGGTCGGTTCGGGGCACGACAGCGCTCCCTTGCGACCGACAATGACTTCTCGCCAATCGGGAAGTTGTTCGGAGTTTCCGTGGCCAGAATAAATTTCAACAAGGCTTTGCCACTTGGGGTTGTGACCGGCCAACTGTTTGCGCCAGTCCGAACCGGCGGGTGTGTATATCCCCCATGCGGTGCCATGCGGAATCACCATCGCAGGCACATTCCACTCGTCGAGCTTGGCGAACAAGGTTTCGGGGGTTTCGACGCTTTCGCGACAGTCCGTGGGCAAGTCGCGCACTGGAATGTTGTCTGGGCACGTCGGGACACTCAGCATCTCGCTGAGCATGCGATTGAAATCCAAGCCACGTTGACCGTTCAGTGTTGCAAGGCCGAGTCGCTGTAAAGTCGACGGGCCAACAACACCTCCCGTCGCCGTGCTACGCGCCGCAATGGGTCGCGCGGGGATTTCGTCGTCGTCCGTTCCCAACAGCACTACGTTTTTATGTCCGTAGTGATTGCGCGGGGTATTGCCAATATGACTCCATTCCCATCCGAGGTACGTCACCAAGTCGGGGTCCGCGGGATCGCCCGCAACGGCGTTGCACTGCCTCACACTCTCGACCGTCTCTTCCCACAATTCCGGCGTTAGCCCTTCGGCGTGATCATTGATAGACCAAAAATCGAGAGCCGAGCAGTAGCGCGCAAAGTCGCACGCGTCCGACGGGGGATGGGCTCCGGTGCCACCCGCCATCGGAAGGTTCATCATGAATGCGTCAAAGCTGAACGTCGTATGAACGTGGAAGTCGCCAAACAAGACTTGCTTGGCTTCGGGCGCTCCGACCAACTCGCGAAGTGCTGCCTGGTCGGCCTCGATGGCGGCGACAACGGCTTCAGACCGCGCAATTTTCGTGACGCTTCCCGCTTCTTCGTGCCTGCCAAGCCAACCCCGGCTCGTCACTTGAACCCCTAATGTGCCGAGCAGCAGAATGATCACGAAGGCGATTGCGAGGGTCTTGGCCATGGAGGTGAGTCCTTTTCGCGTTAGGCGTGGAGTCTGCCATAAAGCTGTTGTGCTGGGCTGAACTGTGTTGTTCGATGATGCGATGTGAGTGAACGAGCGAGGCAATCAATCCGTGAGCCAGTGCGCATGCAAACAAAACGAGCTGTCGGCCAACCAGCGAACGACGTGGTCCAGAGCCGAGGGGTCGCGAGTCGCGCGCGAAATGACCCAGGCTTGGATCGCCTGGGCTTCTTCTTCAGTGATCAAGTCGGCAAAGCTCCCCATCCCATTCTTTGCGCGGGTGCCGGCGAGCACGATGTCATTCCACGAATTGTGCACCTCGACATTGGCAAACCGTAGGTCTGGAATCAGCCCCGTGGAAACAGCTCCAGGCCCGTGACAGCGCAAGCAATTCGCTCCATAAACGTCTCTGCCCTTCTTGAGCACGGCCTCGCTCGTGTCGATCGGCTTCACCGAAACCACGCCTTTGGGGCGTTTCGGGTTCGGCGGGACCCCAGCCTTTCCGTCGAGCTTGAACGCAAAGACCTGTCCTGCATTCATGGTTTTGACTTCGGAAAAGAACAAGCCAACCGCCCCGCCTTTGCCAGCGAGTACCGCCACGTATTGTTCGCCGTCGACGCGATAGGTAATCGGGGCCGCCATAATGGCGACGCCCGTGGGCGATGACCAAAGCCGTTCCCCCGTGTCGGCGTGATATGCCGAAAACGAACCGGACACATCGCCCTGGAAAACGAGATCTCCCGCTGTGGACAGAACCCCAGCAGCGGTGACCCCCTCTTGAATGACTTCCCACTTCTTTGTCTGCTTGTCTACGTCCCAGGCGACGAGTCGACTGGCATCGCAGGTCGCCTCACGCAACGGCTCGCCGATTGCGGACAACTCCGATAACTCTGCCCAATCCTCCCCCGTGTTGAAGGTACCCCGCTTGAAGACGAACTTTGGATCCGGGATATAAAGGTTTGCGAGTTCGAACGTGGCCAAGTAGACCGCGCCGCGCTTCGCGTCAAAACTCATCGGGTGCCAACTGTGGGCGCCCATCGGATGGGGCGCGACCATCTTGGCTTCTTGGGTCCAGTCTGCTTCGGCGCGTTCCACTGGACGTCCGGTCGCCATGTCGACGTGGGTTGCCCAGCTGATGTTGGCAAACTTCTCGGCCGACAGGAGTTCGCCGGTTTCTCGGTCGAGCACGTAGAAGAAGCCGTTCTTGGGAGCCTGCATGATCAATTTGCGCGGCTGTCCCTTCCACACGCGGTCGGTAAGAATCATCTGTTGGGTCGCGGTGTAGTCCCACTGTTCGCCCGGTGTGGTCTGGTAGTGCCAGACGAGTTCTCCGGTGCCGGGCCGCAGTGCGAGAATCGACGCGAGATAGAGATTGTCTCCCCCGCCAGGACTGCGATGCTCGCGGTGATAGACAGAACTATTGCCCGTTCCAACGTAAAGCAAATCGAGCACCGGGTCGTACGCCATCGAATCCCACACGGTGCCACCGAGCCCTGACTCCCACAGCGAGTTCGTTGGCCAGGTCTTTGCTGCAGCGATAAGTTCTTTGTGCTCGTGAGGTCCAGTCTTGCTCGCGGGCACAGTGTAGAACCGCCAGCGCTGTTCCCCCGTCGCCGCATCATAAGCGCTGAAGTAGCCGCGGGCACCAAAATCGGCGCCGCCATTGCCGATGATGACGAGGTCTTTCACAACCCGCGGTGCGCCGGTGATCGTGTACTGCTTGGTGATGTCTGTGGTTTGCACTTGCCAGACCAACGCTCCGGTTGCGGCGTCCAGCGCGATCAAGCGGCCGTCGAGGGCACCCACGTAAACGCGCCCCTTCCACACCGCCACCCCGCGATTCACGACGTCACAACAAGCGTCACGCGCCTTCCAACCAGGAACCATTGGATCGTACCGCCAAAGCTCTTTGCCGGTCTTTGCGTCGAGGGCGAAGACGATGCTCCAGCTACCGGACGCGTACATCACGCCATCGACGACGATCGGCGTCGCTTCGAGACCGCGCTTTGTTCCCGTGGCGTAATTCCAGGCGAGACCGAGCTTGTCGATATTCGAAGTGTTGATGTCAGTGAGTGGGCTGTGTCGGTCTTCGGCGTACGTGCGGCCGTGGACAAGCCAGTGATCTGCAGCTTCCGTCGGAGTGCCGACGCGGCCCGCGTCGACCCAACCCGGACCTTGAGACGGCACTAAGTTTTCAGCCGCCGTATCCGAGGCCGCGCCGAGGAGCATTGCCAAGACCGCCAAGACGCCGGCAAGCAACAAGGAGCGAGGGATCATCGACTCGAACCCCGAAGCGGATTCAACCTCTTTGCATGCGGGAGTCGACCCATCAAGATTCAGTTTTTGCACCCGCTGCTTCATCGGCGCGCGAACGCGCAGCGCCGACAAGGATCAGCGTCATCACGACCTCGGGCACGATAAATTCGGTCCCAAACGGCGCGTGGCCGGCCACGAATGCCGCGGTGCGCATCACCGCAGCGGTACCGAAGAGGAGTGCCCCCACGTAGAACCAGTGTGCCTGGCCCGGTCGTTGCGCGAGGGCCGTCGCAACCGAAGCCGTCAAGAAAAACGCACTGATGTCTCCGATTTGCGTACTCGCCCCCATCCCGGTCAGGAGATCCATGCGGAGGCTCGGCGCGGCTGCGGTGGGATCAATGATCCAGTTCGCCGCTGTGCCGAACATCATGACTGCGATTAGGATCGTAAGAATTCGAAATACCAAAATCATCCTGTGCCTCTTTTCTATCTCTCAGTAAGTCATTGCGTTTAAAATTTGAATGAGCGCTTAGCCCTCGGGTGCAAGCTCAATCGCGCGACCCAATACATCGAGCTGCTCCTTGGGCTCTTTCGCCATCGGATGCAGCATCACGTCATTGATCCCCACCGCCTTGTACTTTGCCAGACGCTCGCGAACGTAGGCTTCGTCTCCAATAATCGAAGACTGCATCACCAATTCGTCTGGCACTGCGGCGATCGCTTCGCCACGCTTCTTTTCGAGCCAAAGATTGCGAACTTCGGTACAGGCGTCCTGAAAACCAGCCCGCGCGTAAGCGTCGTTGTAGAAGTTCATCGTCGGCGACCCCATGGCCGAAAGTTGGAAAGCCAGCTGCATTTTGATCTGCGGGAACAGCGACTCGGGATCGGAGGTGAACCCAACGGCTGCGTCAACACATAGGTTGATGTCATCAAGGCTACGCCCCGCCGCTTCGGCGCCTTTGCGCAGGTGCGCGAGGTGAGCTTCGGGTTGCTCGGGGGTAAAACAGGTACCAAGCCAACCGTCCGCGATCGCGCCCGTCATTTCCAGAGACCTCGGCGCGAGGGTTGCGAGATAAATCGGTATGTCCGCCGGTGGCTGTGCGAGGACGAGAGCCTTGCCCTTCCCACCCGGCCGGGGCAACGGAAACGCCTCACCGTCGTACTGGAGTTTTTCTCCCCGAAGCGCCATGCGGATAATTTCCACCGTTTCGCGCATGCGTGTCGCAGGACGATCAAATGGCTGACCGTGCAAGCCTTCGACGACCTGGGGCCCCGAGTTTCCAAGGCCGAGCAAGAAGCGCCCATTGCTCGCCGTGTCCATGGCGAGTGCGGTCATCGCTGTAGAGGCCGGGGTTCGCGCGCACACCTGCATGATCCCCGTGCCGAGCTTCAGTGTTTCGGTACGCGCCGCGAGATAGGCCAGCGGCACCACGGCATCCATGCCCCATGCCTCGGCGCTCCATGCCTGGTCAACGCCCAGCTTTTCGGCTTCGGTCGCCAACGTAAGCATCGAATCGAAATGCTTCTTGCCGCCACTGGTTGGGCCACCGACTCGAATTGCGATCTTCATGGTTGCGTTCCTCTCGTTAGATTTTTGCCAGCCCGAGCCGCGGACGGCTAACAGCTAGCGGGGGACTCGCGAGCGCACGAGTCAAGTCTTTTTCCATGTCGGGGAGTTCGGACAGAATGTCGTTCCGGGTCTTCGCCGTGCCTGCGGCCATCAACAAAAGCGCGCACGAATGAATCGCTGCCGCCCGGGCTTGGCGATCGTCGAGGACCCCGTGAGCCCAAAGCAGGATGTTGTGTTGATGGGCGGCGTACATTTGATGAGACAACGTTTCGGGGGACACATGCTGGGTCAAAACGCGACCACGAACTGCCTCCTCGAGGGCTTTGCGAAACGCCGCAAGAGAACGCTCGTCGCCTTCGCGAAATGCCTCCATGCGCCGCGACTGGGCCCGCAGCACCGGGCGATAGACCACCTGTTCTTCAATTAAGCGGTCAATCGAAACCTGTACGATGGCCTTGCAGCGGGCAATCGGATCGTCGAGCACGAGTCCATTGATGGTGAGATCAAGTTCCGCAAGAAGCTCCGCAACCAACGCGTCCAGGATGTCGTCTTTGTTGCCAAACAAGTTGTAGAGCGTGCGGACGCTCACCTGAGCGTCTTCGGCGAGACCTCGCATCGCGAGGGACGAAACACCGCCGTTGACGATTCGCGCACGCGCGGCGTCGAGAATGCGACGCTTGCGCTTTACCTTGCCGACGAGTCTGCGGTCCATGACTTCACAAAGTTGCACGCTGTGTTAATTAAGTCAACGCGCTCGAATCGAGCCTCCCGTTATACGAAAACGCAAAGGAATGATCCACATGACCATCACGAGTTCACTTTTTGACCTAAGCGGAAAAATCGCCATCATCACGGGCTCTTCAAAGGGAATCGGGAAGTCCATCGCGACTGAGCTGGCCGGACACGGGGCCAAAGTTGTGATCTCAAGTCGAAAGCCAGGGCCCTGTAATGACGTCGCAGCCGAGATCAATGCAGCTTGCGCGGATGGCACCGGGCGTGCGATTGCCATCCCCGCGAACATCGGAAAAAAAGACGAGCTGCAATCCCTCGTCGACCAGACCCGGGAACGCTGGGGACAGATCGACATCGCGGTCTGCAACGCGGCGATCAATCCGTACTACGGCCCCTCGAAGGACATCCCCGACGCGGCCTTTGACAAGATCATGTCTTCGAACATCAAGTCGAACCATTGGTTCTGCAACATGGTCCTGCCCGAAATGGTTGAGCGCCGAGACGGCTCTATCATCATCGTGTCGAGCGTTGGAGGCTTTCGAGCGAGCACGGTGATCGGTGCGTACGGGATTTCAAAAGCCGCAGACCTTCAACTGACCCGCAACCTCGCCGCCGAGTACGGCCCGATGAATGTGCGCGTCAACGCGATCGCCCCAGGTTTAATTCGAACCGACTTTGCGAAGGCATTGTGGGAAAACCCAACGACCCTTGCTTCAGTCACCAAAGGCAATCCTTTGCGCCGAATCGGAGAACCTGAAGAGCTTGCCGGTGCCGCTGTGTTTCTTGCGTCGAAGGCGGGAACCTATGTTACGGGTCAGACGATCGTGGTCGACGGCGGGATGACCATCGTTTGAGCCACGGAGCGTTTGCGGGTTAGCGCCCGCTTGCGTTTTGCGCGCGCCCGGCGGACAACAACTTCTTTCCCGGTTCAAAAAGAATGCGTGTCTCGTTGGCCAGCGCGGTCAGCCCTTCTTCATAACCCGAGATCGTCCTTCGAAATCAGCGCCACCCCTTCTGTGAACCCGCTCTGCATCACAATGGCCCCGACCAATTCACGATCGCATCGACGTCGTCAGGGGAAGGCCCCGTTACCTCGCTAAAATGAGCGTCGAAAACCGGAGGATCGGACGTGACCTCCGAAACCCGGGCGAGTTAATGAAGCACTGGGCTCGTATCCCGACTGCAACCGCGGGCCGACAAAGACCCAGCGGTAATTCAAGTCTGAAGCGACTTGCGTGCGCGCTCCGCGAATTTTTCGGCGGCCTCTTTGTCCTGGGTAATCGAGGGGGATTTCATTGGCACTTCGCATCCCTTGCGGCATGCAGGACGCTCCTTCATGACGTCGAGCCAACGTCGCAGGTTCGGAAGTCCTTCGATGTTCACCCCTGACCACTTATACGTTCGCACCCAACACCAGTTTGCGATGTCCGCGATCGAATAGTCGTCCCCAAGCCATTCACTCTCGCCGAGCCGGCGATCGAGCACTTCGAACAATCTGCGTGATTCGTTTTGATAGCGATCGATGGCAGGTTGAATTTTTTCGGGAAAGTAACGAAAGAAAACATTCGCCTGCCCCATCATGGGACCCACGCCTCCCATTTGAAACATCAGCCATTCGATGACCCGCGCGCGGGGAGCGGCGGCGGCGGGAAGCAGACGCCCTGTCTTCTCTGCCAGATAAATCATGATCGCGCCGGTTTCGAATACCGCGAGGTTGTCGCAGTCGCGATCCACGATCACGGGAATGCGCCCGTTCGGGTTGAGCGCGAGGAACCACTCTTCCTTCTGGATATTTTTCGAGAGATCGATGGCGGACGCTTCATACGGCAGTTCGAGTTCTTCGAGGGTGACGGATGCCTTCCAGCCGTTGGGCGTAGGCGACGTGTAGAGATCGATCATCTTGGGTTCTCCATGAATAGGCGACCGTCGAAGTCGCTCGGAAACCTTGGCATACTCAACCGATATCTACAGTGCCGGTGTCAATTTTATTGGAATACGGAGACGACCCCATGGAAATCAAAGGCAAGATCATCGTCGTAACAGGCGCCGCAAGTGGCATCGGCCGCGCGCTCGCGAACCGCTTCAATGCAGAGGGAGCAAAGCAAGTTGTCTGCGTAGATCTGAACATCGAGGGGGCTACGGAAACCGCCAACGGGCTTTCAGGTGTTGCGATGCAAGCGGATGTCTCACGAGAAGAAGACATCGTGCGAGTCATCGACACCACCGAGAGCGAGATCGGCCCGATCGACCTGTTCTGTTCGAACGCAGGTGTCGGACTGGGAATGGATCTCGACTCGCCGAACAGCGAATGGCAGGCGAGCTGGGACGTCAACGTGATGTCCCATGTCTACGCTGCGCGAAACCTGGTTCCGCGCATGATCGAACGAGGTGGCGGCTATCTCATGAACACTTCGTCGGCGGCCGGCCTGCTCAACCAGATCGGCGGGGCTGCATATGGTGTCACCAAGCATGCCGCAGTTGGATTTGGAGAATGGCTCGCACTCAGTCATGCCCATCAAGGCATAAAAGTGTCGATGCTATGCCCCCAGGCCGTACGAACCGCAATGACGGCGACGGACAATGTCAGTACCCAAGCCGCTGCGAACGACGGCATGATGGAACCCGAAGAACTCGCTGAGGTCGTCATTGTGGGACTTCGAAACGAATCCTTCCTGATTCTCCCGCACCCAGAAGTCGAAGAATACATGCGACGGAAGACGGCCGACTACGACCGCTGGATTTCTGGAATGAATCGCTTGCACCTTCGATTGGTGGGTGGCGCCTGATCGGTGGCGCCTCGAATAGCCCTGGCCAATGGAGTGACGCTGGTATCCTCGCACCAATGAAACGCGAAGCCCTGAACGTTCCAGAAGAGAATCATGAGTAGCCCGGTGTCGGGATATTGCGTTGGCATGCGTAACGCATGGGTTTCAGCGGCGTTGTTCGCCGCGGTTGCGAGTGCTTGTGATTCTTCCGGCCCCGCATCGACGGACATGGTGCCTCATGCTTCGCAACAACTTTCGAGTTCGACTCCAGAGACACCCGCTCCCATTGTCGCGCCAAGTTTTTCGCAGCCTGACTCGAAACCTCCCAACGTGGTCCTGATTCTGGGTGATGATGTCGGCGTCGACCTCGTCAGCGCGTACGCGGGTTTTTTCCCGCCAACCCCTCCGCCGAACACTCCGGACACGCCAGTGCTCGACGCGCTCGCGAGGGACGGGATTCTGTTTCGCAATGCATGGACGAACCCCGGGTGCAGCCCTTCCCGCGCTCAGATTCTTACGGGACACCACGCGCGACGAACCGGGATCGGCGGTCTCGTAAAATCCAGAGTACCAAGCGGCAAGTCGCTGCCTCCCGGGCTTTCTCACGACATTCAGTTGCTTCCGCAAGCACTCAAAAGCGGAGCCGCCCCGTACGACACCGCGGCCGTTGGCAAGTGGCACCTCGCCTCGCCAAGTCAGGGCGCACTCCACGCGCTCGGCCCGGACGGCGCTTGGTTCGACCGGTGGGC
>Ga0115003_10001527_pt1 | contig 20053 bp, 22 predicted proteins | sample ArcticOcean_MG_C_7_FD_88736 | JGI IMG/M metagenome (GOLD analysis project Ga0115003, IMG submission 88736) | Marine microbial communities from western Arctic Ocean - ArcticOcean_MG_CB11_88 | ecosystem: Environmental > Aquatic > Marine > Oceanic | place: Arctic Ocean: Canada Basin | collected... | reverse complement strand
TCTTTCAATAGACCTAGGCACGGCAAATACTCTTATTTACGCAAAAGATGTAGGCATTGTTCTTAACGAGCCCTCCGTTGTAGCAATTAGGGAGTCTAGAGGCGTAAAAACAGTAGTAGCCGTTGGAACAGAAGCAAAAAAAATGCTTGGCAGAACTCCAGGTAATATAAAGGCAATTAGACCATTATCAGAAGGTGTTATAGCTGACTTTCAGGTAACTGAAAAAATGCTTCAACATTTTATAGCTCAGGTTCATGAGCAAAGGTGGATTAAACCAAGCCCAAGAGTTTTGGTCTGTGTTCCTTGTAGGTCAACACAGGTTGAAAGAAGGGCGATTAGAGAGTCTGTCCTAGGAGCAGGGGCCAGGGATGTTAAGTTAATAGAAGAGCCTATGGCAGCAGCTATTGGAGCTGGACTTCCTGTGGAGGAGGCAAGTGGAAATATGGTGGTTGATATTGGAGGTGGCACATCAGAAATCGCCATCCTTTCTCTGAATGGTGTTGTTTATGCGGAGTCAGTAAAGATTGGTGGAGATAAGATGGATGAATGTATTACCTCCTGGATAAGAAGAAATTATGGATGTGTGATTGGAGAATCCACTGCTGAAAAAATTAAATATACAATTGGTTGTGCTACAGCAGATTCAGAAAAATTAGAAATGTCTATAACTGGAAGAAATCTAGCTGAAGGTATCCCAGAAACCTTTACTATTAATAGCGAGCAGATTTTTGAAGCTATGAAAGACCCTTTATATGGAATAGTTAGAGCAATTAGAAATGCTCTAGAGTTATCTCCTCCTGAGCTAGCAGCCGATATAGCAGAACGAGGAATTGTTCTGACCGGTGGAGGAGCTTTAATGAGAGATTTAGATAAACTTATTTCAAGCTCAACAGGTATTCCTGTAATTGTTGCAGAAGATCCCTTGACCTGTGTTGCAAGAGGCGGAGGTCAAGCTCTTGAAATAATGGATAAATATAATATCGATCTTCTTTCTTCAGAGTAGACGATATGGCCAGGGTAGCGCCTAGTTCTAGCTCTAAGGCATTATATTTTTTATGTATTCTACTTGGGGCAATTCTTTTATATGTTGATATAACCTATAAAAGTTTTGACACCATAAAAAATACTTATATATCAACTACGATATCTACAAAATACCTTTTAAAAAAACTCTCCATTGATCCGCTCATATATATATATGAGGTTTCTAAATCTAAATCCTCTCTTATAAATAAAAATAAGAATCTTCAAGAAGCTCTTGATAAAAGCTACCTAGAAAATTTCATAATAACTAGAAGTGATAAATTCTTTATGGATGACAAGTCAATATTAGCGCTAATGAGTCAATATGAAATTGACGAAGTCTTTCATGCATCAAAAATTAAGTATTTTGATACAGAGAACTATTTTTGCTGCGACTCTCATGTTATGTATATTGAAACAATTTCTTCTACAGATAAAAGCCTTGTGGGAGGCGCTGTTATAAATAGCAGAGGTATTCTTGGTCAAATCATATCTGATAGCGGTATAAAAGAAGTGCTTCTTTTAACTGATACCACCCATTACATTCCTATTGAGTCAGAAGAATACTTCTGCAACGCAAGAGGCGGAGGGCTACCTGGAATTATTACTTGCAAATATAGCTCATTAATTTGGACTAGTCCCATATCAAAAGGGCAAGAGTTTTATTCATCCGGTCTCGGGGGGATATACCCACGAGGTATTTTGATTGGATATGTTAAAGAAATTACAAACCTTGACGATACTAATATTCAGATAGATATTAGCTTGATAGCCAACCCAATACAAAAAGGCATGCTGGGGATAATCGAAAGCTAATGAATAAACCTGGAATTTTGAAAACAATGCTCTTATTATTTTTAGCAAATTATCTAGAGTCGATTACGGCACCTGCTTTTATTAAAATTTATGTAGCCATACCCCTAACATTCTTAGTTTTTAGTGGGCTAGTCTATAGATCGTCTAAAAATATAAATCCGATTTATGCTTTTTGTCTTGGAATATTTGTAGATCTAATATCAAATTCTTTATTTGGTTTAAATGCAATGCTATTTTGCTTATTCTCCTATGTAATAAATAGCTACTCAAATACCTTTAAGTTATTTTCATATTTACAAATATGTATTTTCTTTGGAGCTGCGTCTATGTTCTTCATTGGATTAAGTAATTTATTTCTAGCAATTGAAAACTTTTCTTATCTTATCTTGTTTGTAAGTTTTTTTATTAATAGCGGCTTCGCACTTTTGATAACAATGAGCCCAATATACCGCCTTTCAATCGATAGAAGGCTTTCAGAATATGACTAGTTTAAAAAAGTTATTCTTATACCTACTTTTTCTAATATTTCTATTAATAACTTTTATTGTAGGTTCATATAGTTTTTTAGTTTATAAGCCTCTTTACGCACTTCAGTCGCTTGATAAAATCTTACTTTACAACTATTCACTGAGTATTAGATCAATTCAATCTAACCAAAATTTTTTTGATCCTCAATTTACCTCTAGTGAAGTAAAAGTTTTTAATAAAAAACTTGAAGAAGTCATATCTATTCCGCGTATCGTAATTGGGATTAATCTACTTGAATCTTTATTTAAAGATCATTTGAGCCTATCTATATTAAAAATAGATTCAGTTATATTAAAAGGTAACTCAGACAGTAATTATTCCAGTAATCCCTTAAAGATAAAGGGTAATAACTTAGAAATTAATAATGATTCATTATCTATTTCTGCAGCTAGCTATGAAGCTGAGGTTCAGGATGGAAAAGTATCGCTTATTTTAAGAAATGGAACTCTTAACTCACTTCCTTACCAAGCCATTGATGCACTCTATACCCCATCATCAAATAAAGTTTTATATTTAAGCGAGCATTTTTTAGATACCGGCGCAGTGGATAATTTAGAACTTTTTAATGCAAGCTCATTAACTGATTACAGCTTTAATATTAAAGTAACCTCAAAAGGTTTTTTTGATATTAGTTTGAATGAGCTTAAAAGTTTCAATAGGATGCATTTCTTAAATTCTAGGTTGAAATCCAAGTCAGGATACGAAATCAATTCAATAGAATCAATAATATTTTCAGATGTTAATAAGTCATTACATGGGACATTTTTAGCCACCATTCCAGATCAGAAGATAAAAGGAAGTATTTCATACGATCAAGAGAAAGTCCTTTCTGTCAGATCTGACATTTTAATTCATATGGATAATTTAATTTCATCAAATCAGTATTTTAATATCAAAGGAGATGAGTTATTTTCAGCTTTATTAAAGCTTGGTAAAGAAAAGATATCAATTCAACTTGATTCAAACCTACAAAGAACTAATATTTCCTCGCCAATAAAAGAAATCGAAAAAATACTTGGTTCTTCATTGATGACGTCTATTTATGTAGATGATTTATCAAAACCCTCATACCTCATTAATAATAAAAAATATGATTTATTCATAGACTCAGATAAGTCTGGATACTTCATACTTGGAGAGAGTTTTAGGGCTTCTTCGTTTACATCAAGCAAATATAGAGATGGTTTTTATGTATATCTAGACGTAGAAGAAATTAAAATGGAGGATTACAGTTTCTTAAATACAAGTAACAGTAAAAGCTCCCCAATAAAATTAGTAAAAATTAAAACAGATAAACTTAATCTGTTTAAAAATCAATACAAAGACCAGCTCATTGATATCTATTTTGATAAAAAAGAATCTCGAATTAATTTCTCAGGCGATAATCTTAATGGAAAAATTAATATAGATAAAACTGGATTCATGAAGATTAATTTAGAAAATACTAAATTTAAATTTAACAATCTTAACTATGAAAATAATGATATTGATAGCTTGAGTGTCTTAAATATAAGATTTATTTCAAAAAATCTAGACACTGATAGGGGTTTTTTTGAAACTATAGATTTTTACTTACTTAAAAATACAAAGATTTTAACAATCGACAATATAAATATTTCTAGCAATGGCTTTAGGGTAGGTCCATATTCTGATGAAGAAAAAGCTTACATAAGTATAGATAGAGCAAATGATCTATATAAAATTAAGGGCATATATGAAATATATAACTCATCAAACCCATTCAATGAAATTCTAAAATATGACTTTAACTTTCTAAAGACCAACCTTAACGTTCAGTGGAATAGCTTAAGTTCTTTAAAGAATTTAGAGGGCAGTATAGATTTTCTTGTTAAAGAATTTTCCTTGGATGCAAATATACCAAGTTCAGCTTTTTTGAGAGCTATTAAAGTTTTAAATCTAAATGCGATGATCGAGGGGATCAACAATCAAAGAGTTTCATCTGGGGGTGACTCACTAAAGATACAAAGAGCATCTGGAAAAATATATTTTAGTAAAGCCAGGGGCATTATTGATGAGCCAATAATCTTAGAGACAAATGAGGCAAGTTTAAAATGGTTAGGCGAAGTGCTAAAGAACCAAAAAGGGGAGATGGATAAATTGAATCTAAACCTATCCATGAGATTAAAAATTTCAGAAAATATTCCTTGGTATGCTGCTATTTTTGGAGGCATTCCTGCTCTTGCCGGAGGATATGTCCTAGAAAATATTTTTGAAGATGCTTTAGATAATGCATCTACATTCAAATTTAAAGTAGATGGAACTGTGGAGAGCCCCGAACTTAAGAGATTAAATTAAAAAAATTGTAGCTAAGCCAAGGAAGGATAGAAAGCCTATAACATCTGTAACAGTTGTCACTACAACACTTCCAGCTATGGCAGGGTCTTGTTTTAATCTTCGTAATATTAGGGGAACAAATACACCAGCAATAACAGAGCTAATAAGATTAATTATCAGTGCGCATGATATAAGAATAGATAAAACTATATCTTCAAACCAAAAGTAAGTAATAAAACCAACTAAAATTGAAAGAACTAGTCCATTGAGAATAGACACGGCTAATTCTCTTTTAAAGAGCCATTTTATATTTGATGAATTAATTTGTTCAAGTGTTAGGCCTCTAAGAACTATAGTTAGGGTTTGAGTTGCAGCTACACCGCCCATGCTTGCCACTATAGGCATAAGAACAGCTAAATAAACTATTTGGTTCAAAACATCTTGAAAGATATTTATGGTCATAGAGGCTATAAAAGCTGTCATGAGATTCATGCTAAGCCAAAATACCCTGCTTTTAGCTGCTCTTCCTGGGGGTGCGAAAGTATCCTCCGCTACACCGGCCATCCCAAGAAAATTTTGATCTGCATCCTCTCTAATAACATCTACAACATCATCTATAGTTATTCTTCCAAGGAGTTCACCTGAGTCATTAATAACGGCAGATGATATAAGGTCATTCCTTTCAAAAATAGTAGCCACTTCCTTATCATCCTGACTAACTAAAATTGGAATAATGCCTTTTTCCATAACCTCTTCAACGGTTAAGGTGAGTGAGCTTGTAATAATTTTACTTATTGATATTTCACCAATATATTGATCATCTTTTGTTACTACAAATATTTTGTCTGTATTTTTAGGAAGCTCATCCTGATTTCTTAGATAGCTAATCACCACCTCTATTGTATGGTTTGGTCTAACACTTATTACATCAGTGTTTAGAAGACCTCCGGCTGTATTGTCTGGATAAATAAGTCCCAGTTCTATTCTACTTCTATCTCTTAGAGACATTTTTGACAATACCACCCTCATTCTTTCCTTAGGAAGTCTCTGAAGTATGTCTACAACTTCGTCTAGTTCTAACTCTTTAACAGCCTCTGTTAATTCTTCATTTGAAATGCTAGAGACTAAGTCTTGTTGAATTTCCTCACCAAGATCTACTAATACATCCCCCTCTTCATTAGTTTCTAGAAGTGAAAATAGTAATTTTCTTTGTTTTGGAGGAGAAGATTCAAGAGCATGCGCTATTTCAGAAGAGGACATCTCATTAAGCAGGCCTCTTATCTGATTCAATGATAGATCAGACGAATCATCTAATATAATTTTTAAATTATTTTTGCTATCAATATTATCCATTAATTAATTCTACATCAAAGATAGAAAAAGTTATCTAATTCTGGTTGAAGATATATTAAGTTTTTTTCTATACTTAGTTATTGTTCTTCTAGCCAAGCTAAAGCCTCTTTTATTAAGCTCTAAAGCAATTTTATTATCACTTTTTGGCTTAGTTTCAATCTTTATAATGCCTTCAATTAATTCCATTAATTGAAGAGGGGTGACACTCCTAGTTTTTGAAACAGATGTAACTAACAGTGACTTAAGAGGAATAATACCTTTTGGCGTGTCTATGTATTTTGATCTCAAAATTCTTGAAACTGTTGAAGGGTGAACGTTTAGCTCACCTGCAACATCTTTATTAGAAAGAGGGTTTATTTTTAGAGGATTATTTCCTAGAAATGATATTTGCTTTTTACACACCAGCTCTCCAACTCTTTTAACAGTATCATTTCTTTTTTTTACTGATGATATCAACCATTTAGCATCTTGAATTTTCTCAGATAGCTCTTTGTTAGGATTCTTTTTTAGCTCATTACTAATTTGGGTTATTAGATCATTATCAATTTTTAATTTTGGAAAATTTTCTGTGACAAAGTTTACAAGTATGTCTTTATCCTTTAACTTTATTTTAAGATCGGGAATTATATAATTTGTTCTTTCATAGTTTAGCCCCGGACTAAGATCACAGGACTTAATTTCATCAACAGCATTGTCTATGTCTTGTTTTGAATAACTTTCTTTAATAAGTTTATTTTTAATAATCTCCAGATCATCAGAGGAGTTTTCAAATAATATCTTATTACAAAGATCTTTAATTTCTTCCTTAATCCTTTTTTTAGTAATTTGAATTTTTATACATTCTTTAAAATTTCTATAGCCAACACCTGAAGGCTCAAGCCTTTGAATTATTTCTATAAGAATTTTTTCAATATCATCATAGGAAGCTTCAAAGCCAAACATCTTCTCAATATCCTGAATTTGCTCGACTAATTGCCCAGCCTCATCTAAACAGCCTGTTAAGAATAGGGCTATTTTTCTTTCTCTTTCATCAAGACTAAGTTCGTTAATTTGACCTATCAATGATTCTCTCAGGTTTTCAGAGGCAGCCACATTAAAATCAAAATCATCAGAATTTATATTGTTTGAATCAAAAGTTTCACCCTCTACTATTTCTTTTTCAATAAATGGATTTACTTCAATCTCCTTTTCAATTTTTTGTATTAATTCAAATCTTGAAAGCTGGAGAAGGTCAATTGATTTCTTAAGAAGAGGGGTTAGAGATATTTTTTGCTTTTGTTTAAACTCTTTTACTAGTGAAATTGCCATAGTCTTTAGCTATACATATTTCCTAAATAGACTTTTTTTACAAGATCATTACTAATCAGCTCTTCTTTAGAGCCTGTGGCAATAACACTTCCATTATTAATAACTATTGCCTTATGACATATCTCAAGAGCCTCTCTTACATTGTGATCTGTAATTAATATAGCAATATTTTTTTTTGTAAGTGAAATCAGAACTTGCTTAATTTCTTCAATGGCAATAGGGTCTATTCCGGCAAATGGCTCGTCTAGCAGTATTACTTTTGGATCTGCTGCAAGCGTCCTTGCAATTTCAACTTTCCTTCTTTGACCTCCAGATAACTGCCTTCCCTTAAGATTAAGTATTTCTGTTAAATTGAATTCATTTATAGATTGATCCATAAAAAGAGTAATTTCTTCTTTAGTTTGAAATGAAATCTCTGCCAAGCCATAGAGATTTTCATATACGGTAAGATTCTGAAAAATAGAGGGCTCTTGAGGCAGATATTTTATTCCTAATTTAGATCTTTTATGCATGGGAAGAGGTGTAATATTTTTATCATCAAAAATAATTTTTCCATAATCACATTTTATTAATCCAGCAATTAAGTAGAAGGTAGTGGTTTTCCCTGCGCCATTGGGCCCTAGTAGCCCATTAATAGTACCCGGCTTAATATCAAAACTAATACTATCAACAATCTTTTTTGTTTTTATTGATTTTGATATATTTTCTAAAGTAAGCATTTTGCTAAGTATTCAATTTGAAATTAATCATCAGAGGATACGGCTCCATTTTGAGGGTTAAAGATTATAGAGTTAGATGAAATTTTTATATTTTCATAATCCATTGTTGCATTGCCTAGAAGATGAACTTTACTATTGCTATAAAAAATAATCTTCTCTGCATTCCCATTAAAGTTTTGCTCCTCTGATGTTGATTTAATAAGGGATGGAGTACCTTTCAGAGATACAATTTTTTTAATATTATCATAGAGAGCAGTATCAGCCTTTATCGTTAGAAACCCGGTTTTTATTTCTACATCATGAAGAAATATTACCTGGCTACTGTCTTTTTTAATTTCTACTGACTCAGAATTAATAATAAGATTATCAAGGAAAGGGTTTGCAGATAGAGCAGATACACAAATTGAAGAAATTAGAAGAGATGTGGCTATTTTATTCAACTACAGAATCCTAGCTTGAATAAGGTCATGCATCGAAAGAACTCCAACATTTTTGTCTCCACTCATAACAATAAGGGTAAATATTTTATTTTTTTCCATGATTTCTGCTGCATCTATAGCCAATGTTTTTGAGTCTATGATTTTAAATTTTTTAGTCATAACGTCTTTAATTTTTGTAGAGTTAATATCAACTCTTTCATTTAAACACCTTCTAAGATCTCCATCTGTAAAGATTCCAACAACTTTAGATTTATTTATAACCAGTGTTATGCCTAAGCCTTTATTTGTTATCTCAAGCAATGCTTCGCTTAGAAGAGTGTCATCTTTTACTTTTGGTATGTCCGGTCCTTTATGCATTATATGCTGGACTTGAGTAATTAATTTTTTACCTAATTTACCTGCTGGATGTGAGCTAGCAAAATCATTCTTTGTAAATCCTTTAGATTCTAGCAGCGCTATGGCCAGCGCATCTCCAAATGCAAGTGCGGCAGTTGTTGAGGATGTTGGGGCGAGATTAAGAGGGCATGCTTCTATAGTTTTGATAATAATTGGAATATCAGAAGATTTTGAAATTGATGAATTTTTATTACTCGTAAGAGATACTATCTTTGATGCAAGTCTTTTCAAAGACGGCAGTATATTAATTATTTCATCAGTCTCTCCAGAGTTTGAAATTAATAAAACAATGTCTTTTTTATCAATCATCCCCATATCACCATGAGCGGCTTCAGTCGGATGGATGAAAAAAGATCCAGTACCAGTACTGGAAAGTGTTGCAGATATTTTTTGCCCTATATGTCCAGACTTACCAACACCCATAATCACAAACTTTCCTTCATTAACTATTATTTCCTCACACAGTAATGAGAAGTTTTTATCTAGTTGAGTTGCAAGACTTTTTATAGCATCAGACTCTATTTTAAAAGTTCGTTTAGCTGATGCAATATAATTATATTTTTTCATAGGTTTGATGAATTTTTATTATGTTTCAAATGCTATAATAGAACAATGTTAGCCTTACTTAAAAATTATTTTTATCTCTCTATTTTATTGCTAAGTTCTTTACCTGTAATTTCAGAAGAAAATCCTTATATTTTTATAGATAATAATGCCCAGAAAATGGTTCAGGTTCTTATTGAAAATAAAGATTTATTTTCAAAAGATAGAGATGCCTATGAAAATAAAATTAAAGAGATATTTGACCCAATGATCGATTTTAGAAGAGTTGCAGCAAGTGTTATGGGTAAAAAATACTATCAAGCCTCTTCAGCGCAGCAAAGAGATAATTTTGTTGCAATTTTTAGAAATTCTTTACTAGATACTTATGCTGAAACATTGGCTCAATGGGGAGATCAATCAATAAATACTATTTTCTCAGATGAAGAAGACTACTCTGGGATAAAAAGTATTGAGGTTAAGCAAATACTAGATACCGGAAGCAGTAAATACCCAATCTCGTACAAATTAAGAAAAACTAATAATGAGTGGATGATTGTAAACATAATTATTAATGGAGTGAATTTAGGATTAACATTTAGAAATCAATTTCAAGCTTTGGCCAATAATAATAACGATAATATTGAGACAATCTTAAGTAATTGGGTGTCTAATGCTGGAGATGCTGGAATCGATGGATAGAGATGTTGTAAAAAAAATTATCATCAAGGGTATTCCAGATGCAAATTGTTCATTTGATGGAGACTCTTGCAGTTTTAAGTTAGTTGTTGTCTCCCCATCTTTCAAGGGTACTTCCATAATAGAGCAGCATAAAAAGGTTTTAAACCTTCTTAAGGAAAACTTTCAATCAGGTTCATTGCACGCATTAAGTTTGGATACAAGGGTAGAGTAAAAAATTGGAAAAATTATTAATCAAAGGCGGAAATCGCTTAAGTGGAACAATTACATGTTCTGGAGCTAAAAATGCTGCATTGCCTATGATTGCTGCAACTATTTTATCCAAAGACAGTGTAGTTCTTAGAAACCTTCCTTTTCTTCAAGACATAACAACCATGTTCGAATTGCTTGGCTCTATGGGCGCGCAGATTGTTCTAAATGAAGATATGGATTTTACTATCTCTTCGAATAATCTCTCTGACACAGAGGCAAGATATGAGTTGGTTAAAACTATGAGAGCTTCAATACTTGTTTTAGGTCCTTTAGTTGCAAGATACGGTAAGGCAAGAATTGCATTGCCTGGGGGCTGCGCAATCGGCTCTAGGCCTGTTAATTTTCATTTAGATGCCTTAGAGCAGCTTGGTGCAAAAATAGAGCTTAAAAGTGGTTATATTGAAGCAACTGCTGATCGATTGCACGGAGCAAAGATAAAATTTGATGGCATTACTGTAACCGGGACGGAAAATATAATGATGGCAGCCACCTTAGCAGAAGGTACGACATATTTAACCAACGTAGCAAAGGAGCCTGAAATAGTAGATTTAGCTGACATGCTTAATGCTATGGGAGCAAACATTAAAGGTGCTGGTTCTGATGAGATTGTTATTGAGGGAGTTGAAGAGTTAAATGGCACTTCATTTGATATTCCAGCTGATAGGATAGAAGCTGGAACATATCTAGCAGCTGCAGTTGTTACATCTGGGGACGTCTGCATTAAAGGAATTAACCCAGAGCGATTAATAAAAGTAATAGAGAAACTTGCTGAAACTGGCGCTGAAATAACATGCACTGATAACTCAATATCTTTATCTATGAAGCTAGACAAGCCGAAGCCAGTTGACATTTCCACAGCCCCTTTCCCTGAATTCCCAACTGATATGCAGGCACAATTTTCTGTCATAAGTGCTAGGGCCAATGGAATATCAAATATTTATGAAAATGTTTTTGAGAATAGGTTTATGCATATCCAAGAGCTAAATAGAATGGGTTGTGAAATATCAGTTCAAGGAAATCATGCAATAGTAAAAGGTGTAAGCAAGCTTTATGGTGCTGAGGTAATGGCAACAGATTTAAGAGCTTCAGCTAGTTTGATTTTAGCTGGTCTTTGTGCAGATGGAGACACTATTGTCGATAGAATTTATCATATTGACAGAGGATATGAGAGGATAGAGGAGAAGCTTAATTATCTAGGCGCAAATATTCTTAGATTGCCAAGTTAATTTCTTCTAGGGCGCTTGTTTTAATCTCTATTACCCTTTTCTCTTTTTTTGTTGTAAAAATATTTAATTTAATAGTATCTCCGGGAGCGGCAAGGCTTAGAAATTGAGTGAGATTTTTCCATGTTACATTTACATCGTTAACCCCATATATAACATCCCCAATACCCACACCTTTTTTAAATAAAGGTCCCTCATTTTCCATTTCAACTATTTGAAGCCCATTTATTAAAAGATTCTGATCAATTTCAAACCTTATCCTGGTAACTCTAAAATTCCCTATCCAAACATTTCTTACTTTGCCGTATTTAATAATTTCAGAGGCAATTTGAATAACTTTATCAGAAGGAATGGCAAAGCCTATTCCTTGATAAGCGCCTGTTTTAGAAAATATCTTAGTATTAATTCCTATCAAGTTTCCATTTTCATTAATAAGTGCACCACCAGAATTTCCAGGGTTTATAGCTGCATCAGTTTGGATTAATTCAAGGTAGGGATTGCCATAGTCCCTTCCAGTGGCACTAACTATTCCGCTAGAAACTGAAATTCCAATACCATACGGATTGCCAATTGCTAAAACTTTATCACCAATTTTTAAGTTTTTACTATCAGCAAAATTTATTGGATTTAATATCTCAGTTGTTATTATTTTTAATATTGCTATATCTGAATTTCTATCAGCCCCAATTATTTTTGCGTCATACTGGTTTCCATTATTAAGCTTTACAGAAACTTTTTTATTTCTAGAGATAATATGAAGGTTAGTTACTATATAGCCATCTTCAGAAAAAATAACACCAGAACCAATTCCATTTGAGTTCGATGAGAGGTTTGTATTGCTGCTATATGATGAAATAGTTACCACTGAGGAAATAGATTTATCAGATGCAGTTACAAATTTGTTACTATCATTAATAATAAAGAATGTTGAAATAATAGTAATTAAAATAACTAGTAAATAATTAATCTTAAATGTTTGTAAAATTTTTATAATGCCCATGCTTCAAAATATCATTAACGATCTTAAAAACCAAGGCATAGAAGCAGATCATGCCCAACTTAATTTAATAAAAAATATAGTTGGCGTTCAGGCCAAAAAGAAAAGTGTACTAGACAGTCTTAAGAGAAAAATAGCAAAGAATAGTTTTTATACTTGGGGAGCGGTAGGTAGAGGAAAAACTATACTATCTGAAACAATCTTAAAAAATATCGGAACAGGTAAGGATTTTATTTCTTTTCATTATATTGATTTTATGCATATGGCTCACTTAGAATTATCTAAGCTTTCAGGAACTAAAGATCCACTTAATAAGATAGCTAAGTCATTAAGTTGTGATTATAAAATGATATTTATAGATGAGTTTCAGGTAGAGGATGTTGCTGATGCAATGATTATCGGCAATTTATTAAACCAAGTAATTAAAAATGGATCACAATTATTTCTAACATCAAATGCACATCCTGATGATTTGTACAAAGATGGACTGCAAAGACAAAAATTTATGAAATCAATGGCTGGTATAAAAGATAGCTTAAATATTTATGAGCTTAAGGGTTTGGTGGACTATAGGGCTAGGAATATATTTAAATATATCAATAATCCTGATAACTCTCCCTACAAGAATGAGGATATTTTAGAGTTAATAAAATCTAATTTTAAAAACTATGAGCTTTCCACAAATATTTTAGAAATAAATTCAAGGAAATTTCGATGTAAATCTAGATCAGAAGATTTCTTGTGGATTTCATTTAACGACTTTTTTAATCAATCAACTGGATCAAAAGATTTTATAGAAATCTCAAAGAGCTTTGAATGGGTTTTTATAAATGACTTTATAGAATGCGACGACAATCACGCAGACATTATAAGAAGATTTATCTCTTTTATAGACATCATTTATAGAGAAAATTCTAAAGTAAAATTCTTTTTTGGCAATATTGACTATCTTAATATCTACACAGGAACTAAATTAAAAATTTTATGGGACAGGTGTGTAAGCAGATTAACTGAAATGCAAACAATAGAGTATTTAGATAATAGTTAAAATTTTTAATTTAAATGCACTTAAATATTGCTAATTTTCCCTCTAAACATTAATATTCGCATCTTACAAAAATATGATTATGAAAACGTTCTCACTAAAAAAAGAAAATGTCGAAAGACAATGGTATGTTGTTGACGCTTCAGACAAGGTTCTGGGCAGGCTAGCAACTAAAATAGCATCTAGAATTAGAGGTAAAGATAAGCCTACTTTTACTCCCCACACTGATGGCGGAGACTACGTTATTGTTATTAACGCAGAAAAAATAAAAGTTACAGGTCAAAAATTTACTGATAAAAAATATTACACCCATTCACTTTATCCTGGTGGGCTTAAGACTAGAACTTTCAAGGAAATGAATGAAAGATTTCCAGAAAGAATTATTGAAGAAGCTGTTAAAGGAATGCTTCCTAAAAATAAGTTAGGAAAATCCATGATTCAAAAATTAAAAGTATTTAGTGGTGCAGAGCATGAGCATGAATCACAACAACCTATAGAATGGAACCCAACAATATGACATCAGAAGTTTATTACGCGACTGGAAGAAGAAAAACTTCATCAGCGAGAGTCTACCTGACTTCAGGAAAGGGAGAAATCACAGTAAATGATAAGAAATTAGACATTTATTTTGGAAGAAAGGTAGCCCAGATGCTTGTTATGCAACCTATAGAAATGACTGAGCTTAACGGAAAGCTTGATATTAATATTAAGGTCAAAGGTGGCGGTAGTTTTGGTCAAGCAGGAGCTATTAGACATGGAATTTCAAGAGCTTTAATATCATATGATGTTGAGCTTAGGGCACAACTTAAGAAAGCTGGTTTACTCACTAGAGATGATAGAAGGGTTGAAAGAAAGAAACCTGGTCTAGTGAAAGCAAGAAAAAGCAAACAGTTTTCAAAACGTTAATTTTTCCAAATTTTTTCTCGAAGATTGGTGGTATAATCTGCTAGTTTTTTATTAGTACATACACGGGCATAAATAACTAATGCAAGAAAAAGACAATACAAGAAGAAAGGTTTTAATTGGATTAACAAGTGCTGTTGGTCTATCTGGAATTCCCTTCGCAGCAACGCCTTTCATTGCAGCATGGAACCCAAGTGCAAGAGCTAAAGCAGCAGGAGCTTCTGTTAAAGTTGATGTGTCTAAAATGCAATACGGTCAACAAATTCAAGTAGCATGGAGAAAGCAGCCTGTTTTTGTAATTAGACATACTAAAGAAAGCTTAAAAGGCCTTGAAGCTACATTACCAAAGTTACGTGATCCAAATTCTGAGGACATCGATGAGCTCTATAGAGGGCAGAACCTAACAAGATCTAAAAGCAATGAATACACTGTTATTACTGGAGTTTGTACTCATTTAGGATGTTCTCCAAAATACCATCCTGAAGTTGAGCCAAAGCCATGGGATGCATCTTGGGCTGGTGGTTTCTTTTGTCCATGCCATGGATCTATGTTTGATATGGTTGGTAGGGTTTTTAAAGGCGTACCTGCGCCAACAAACCTCCCAGTACCCCCGCACTTTTTTAATGGAAGTATTTTAACTATAGGTGAAGATGGGGAGATGGCTTAAATGAATGAAATTGCAGGAAAATTATTTGGTTGGTTAAACAGCAGATTACCTATTGTTAATACATTTGAGAGACATCTGTCAAAACACCCAGTTCCATCTAAAGTTAATTTCTGGTATCTGTTTGGTGCCTTGGCATCCGTGGTACTAATAATCCAAATAATATCTGGAATTTGGTTAATAATGCCTTATTCAAATACCGAAGAAGAGGCTTTTGCATCTATAGAATACATTATGAGAGATGTTGATTATGGATGGGTTATTAGGTACATGCATACAACAGGCGCTTCAATGTTCTTTGCAGTAGTGTATCTTCATATGTTTAGAGGCCTTTTATATGGCTCTTACCAAAAACCAAAAGAGCTAGTTTGGATCTTTGGTTGCGCAATCTACTTAGCTATGATGGCAGAAGGTTTTCTAGGTTATGTTTTGCCCTATGGTCAAATGTCATATTGGGGAGCGCAAGTCATAATTTCATTATTTGGAGCCATTCCTTATATTGGTGATTCATTAGAATTATGGGTAAGGGGTGATTATTATATTTCAGGCATTACCGTATCTAGATTCTTTGCATTACATGTTGTTGCTTTACCTTTAGTTTTAATAGCCCTTGTTCTTCTTCACCTTATTGCTCTTCATGAGGTGGGCGCAGGAAACCCCGAGGGAGTAGATATTGAAGAATTTCTTGATGATGATGGTATACCTTTAGATAGTGTTCCGTTTTTTCCATATAAAGTTTTAAATGCCTTTGTTGCAATCGGCGTATTTATGACAGTGTTTGCAATTATTATGTTTTTCTTCCCAGAGGGAGGAGGGTATTTTATTGAAATGGCCAATTTTCAAGAAGCCAATCCCTTAGTAACTCCGATCATATTGCGCCTGTTTGGTATTACTCACCATATTATGCAATGCTAAGAGCTGTTCCTGATAAGCTAGGAGGCCTAATAATAATGGGCTCAGCAGTAGCTATTCTATTTGTAGTTCCTTGGCTTGATAACAGTAAAGCTGCGTCAATAAGGTATAAAGGGTTTTATAGCAAGATTGCATTAGCATTATTTGCAACAAGCTTTTTAACCCTCGGCTATCTTGGAACTGTAGGAGTAACAGAGATAAGAAAAACAATGAGTGTTGTTTGTACTTTTATTTATTTTGCCTTCTTCTTATTAATGCCAATTTATACAAAGTTTGAACAGACTAAAGAAGTTCCAAAAAGACTATGATAAATAAATATAAACTTTCTTATAATTTTAAATGGTGGCATGTAATGTCACTTGCATGTATCTTCTTTTTAAGTGATGTAAATGCATCAGAAGGCGGTCCTTGTAAAGATTACGGTGAGTGTGATAAGTTTAAATATTCTTTAAATGACATGGAATCTCTTCAAAGCGGAGCTTCAACATTCATAAATTATTGCTACGGATGTCATTCTCTTCAGTATTCAAGATGGGGAAGAGTAGCAACTGACTTACAAATTCCAGAAGATATTTTTTTTGATAGTTTAGTGTTTGATAAATCTATTAAACCCGGAGATCTCATGAAAGGCTCAATGTCCAAAGAGACATCGGTAGATTGGTTTGGAGTTGCCCCTCCCGATTTAACACTTATCAGCAGGGTTAGAGGTGATGATTGGATATACTCATATCTAAGAGCTTACTATGAGGATTCGTCAAAGCAGTATGGAGTTAATAATTTAGTTTATCCTGGAACAGCTATGCCGAATGTATTAATGGCTCTCCAAGGAAGTCAAAAACTAATCTGTAAAGACATACCCGTGATTGCTGGAAATGGTGGCGAAAAAAGAGACGAAACAGGGAATCCCCTTACCAAAGAGAAGTGTGGATTTTTAGAAGTCCCTCAAGGGTCTGGACAATTAAGTAAAGACGAATTCAATAAAGTAATATATGATCTTACAAATTTTCTAGTCTATGTAGGTGAACCTGCGAAGGCAACAAGAGAAAGAATCGGATGGTACGTAATATTCTATTTTTTAATATTTACAGCGGTTTCCTATATGCTTTATAGGGAATATCACAAAGACTACCATTAATAATTAGGAAAAAACTATGATTTTATATTCAGATAGAGATGACCATTACAGCCAAAGGGTTCGAATAGTCTTGGCAGAAAAAGATATTACTGCTGAAATAAAAGAATCAAAACCAGAACAAACCCCTGAAGATATTTTATCTATAAGTCCTTATCATAAGTTACCAATTTTAGTAGATAGAGATCTTGCAATTCATGATCCATCTGTAATGATGGAGTATCTCGATGAAAGATTTCCTCATCCACCTTTACTTCCAGTTTATCCTGTTTCACGAGCAAATAGCAGGACCTTAATGTTAAGAATAGAAAGAGAGTGGTGCCCAATTTTAGATACCTTGATAGCTTCTGAACTTCCAGAAAAGGAATTGATTAAACTAAGGGAAGAGCTTCTTCATGAGATTTCTTCAATCGCCCCAACATTCAAAGAATTTAAATATTTTATGAGCGATGAATTTACTTTAGTAGATTGTTGTTTTGCACCTATATTATGGCGTCTTCCATCAGTTGGAATAAGACTTCCTCTAAATAGGCATTTAAAACCCCTGCTAGATTATCAAAAAAGCATCTTTGAAAGACCTGGGTTTTTAGATAGTCTTTCATCTCTAGAAAGAGATCTTAAGAGCGACTAGCTAAATCATCTAAAGAAACCTTCCACAAAGTAACATCCCTCTTTAGGCATGAATTCTTTCTGTACGTTGCATGCCCTGTGTTTAGTATTAAGTCTATTTTAGAAAAGTTTGCCTGTGCTACTCTTTCTAAAATTATCAAGTCATCTATGAGGGCTTTATCCAACTCATTTTCTAGGCTGATAATATCCCCTTTTTTGCTAATATTGTTATAGAGGTAACTAGGCCCTGGTATAAAAACTCCCTCAAAGTCATTCAACTGTTTTATATTTGAGATACCTAGAAGAATTTTACTTGTAGCATAAAAATCTATATCTAAGGCATAACTTCTAAATAGAGGGATGATTGACTTTGCAGATTTATGGTCCAGTATGAAATATACCTTATTAAAATCTTTTCTTTTTCTTGGGCTATTTTTAATATTAATATTTCTATCAAGGTTCTGAATATCTTTATGTCGAGATATACTGCCATCTACCCCTAAAACCTTTTTAGTAAAATCTTCATACGCGGAGCCCTCAATCATTTCAAATCTATTATTTGGATATTTTTCTTTTAGTTTATTTGCAATGGCATTGAATCTTTCTAAATAAACAATTATTAATTTATCGTCATTCTTTTGATTTAAAGAAAAAATTGAACCCTCAATCAACGCCCTCTGCTCATCAATTAGACTAGAGCAAAAAAACTTAAGCTTAGAGTCTGCCAAATCATTATCAATTCTATAGCCACTATTAAAATTTACATCAAATAGGTAATTATTTTTAAGGAGAGATTCAATGAGATATTCCTTATTTTTTTTGCTAGCAATGTAATTAATTGTTAGCTTGCCAGATTTTTTAATTTGAATATTATTTGAAATAGCTAACAAAACCTCTGATAAAGCTACTTTTTTGATATAGCCTTTATCAATATAAGATCGCAGTATTATTAAATCTTCATTACTTAGATCATTGTATATAAATAGATTATTAAGAAGGTCACTTAATAATCTCTCATCTTTCTCTGAAATTACTATCTCTTTATTTATTTTAGAAACAATAAATGATTGATCGTTACTATCAATATAGTTTATATTTTTAATTATAGGCGAGGAACTGCAGCTTGATAATACAAGAATAAAGACTGGTAAAATAAATGTTAAGCTGGCTTTTATCACTTTAAATTTTAAAAAATTATGTTAAATCTAATATCAACACCAATAGGTAATTTAAATGATATATCACTAAGAGCAATAGATGTTCTAAAAAATGCTGATTATATCTATGCCGAAGATACCAGAAATACTAATAAGCTATTAAAGTTTATAAAGGCTGATAAAAAATGTAGAACTCTCCATGAGCATAATGAAGTAGAAGTAACAATGCAGATAGTAGATCTTTTACAAAATAACGATATTCATATTGCAGTTGTTTCTGATGCAGGCACGCCTGCAGTTTCAGATCCTGGGTATCACCTAGTGCAAGAGTGCATTGCAAGTAATATTAAATTTACATTGATACCAGGCCCTTCTTCTGTAATTAATGCTCTTGTTCTTTCAGGCCTTCCAACATCGAGTTTTTGTTTTTTAGGTTTTATACCAAGAAAATCAAAACAAAAAACAGATTTTTTTAGTTCTTTAAAGTACGAAACCAACACTATGATATTTTTTGAATCAGCTAAAAGATTAGAAAATACTCTTGAGCATATAAGCGAGGCTTTTCTAAATTCAACAAAAATATCAATTTGTAGAGAAATGACAAAAATATATGAAGAAATTGTAAGAGGTGACGTGAGCTCATTGTTAAAGGCTATAAAAAATAACGAACTCACTCTTAAGGGTGAATTTGTAATTGCCCTTGAAGGTCGCTCAACAGAAAGGGTCTCTCTAGTAATGGATAAAAAAATTAAAGAAGGCTTCCTTAAAAAAATGGCAGCTAAAGATGCAGCAAAATTAATTTCACTTATAACAAAAGAAAATAAGAGAGATATTTATAAACAACTATTAGATGAATAAAATTTTAAAAAAACATCTATAATGCTTCTGAGTTGGTTGGATGATCGCTGGTATTTATATCAGAGGAAAGTCCGGACTTCACAGAGCAGGGCGCCAGGTAACGCCTGGGAGGCGCGAGCCTACGGAGAGTGCAACAGAAAGTGTACCGCCAATTTTTAATTGGTAAGGGTGAAAAGGTGGGGTA
>Ga0115003_10001524_pt1 | contig 20074 bp, 23 predicted proteins | sample ArcticOcean_MG_C_7_FD_88736 | JGI IMG/M metagenome (GOLD analysis project Ga0115003, IMG submission 88736) | Marine microbial communities from western Arctic Ocean - ArcticOcean_MG_CB11_88 | ecosystem: Environmental > Aquatic > Marine > Oceanic | place: Arctic Ocean: Canada Basin | collected... | reverse complement strand
CGCGAAGCAATTCTTGCAATTGCCCAACAAGCAGTGGAAATGAAAACTGGTGCCCGTGCTCTTCGATCTATCATGGAGACCATCATGCTTGACATTATGTACGACTTGCCGGCTATCGAAGGTGCTGTTGAAGTTCTCATTAGTGCGGGAGTAGTTAAAGGAAAAGCAAAAGCAAAAGTTACCCCGATCGAACCGGAAAAGCTCGACGCCGCTTAGTCCAATTCAAATTAATTTATTAGTCACATAAAAAGACATTTGTGACTTTTTATTTGGTATATTTTGAAATTACCTTGATTTACTAGCCTTACATTTCATGGCAATAAAATGGTACTCACACGAGTATTATTTTGGAGGTTTTGGTCTTGGTATCCATTAATAGTCAAACTAGATGATATCTTAACTCCTTTTCCCTCTCCATTGCTTCCATCAAGAAAAAGTTGCTCGCTACGAGTTTCTCCAGGATTTAAATTATTGAATAGGAAATTTTTGACTACTCCGCGATACTCCACTTTTAAATTTACATTATTTAACCAAGATGTGCCCTGATTTTGAACGGAGACTAAAAAAGGAGTAGTTCCCCCTGCTAAATTTTCGGGTTCAAAATAATAACCGACAATCGCACCATCATGGATATTAGGAACATCACGATTCTCAATCCGTCCTATATTCAAAATTCCATTTCCTGTATATTGGTCAAAACCAGGCTTTTCTGATTCATTCGAATATTTGTAAATTATATCTAGCACTTGATCTGAGGAAAGATTGGGGTTTTTAGACAACTCTGCGGCCAAGGCACCACTTACAAATGCAGTTGCGGTGGATGTGCCGCTAAAGGAGACCATTTCCTCGTTCTCCCATGCAGTGAAAACACCAACTCCAGGGGCGGCAATATCTACACCCTCTCCATAATTAGCGAATGAAGATTGTCGACCATTTGAATCAACCGAGGTCACCCCTATTACTTTTTCAAATTTTGCGGGATAAGAAACTCCCTCCACACCTTCATTGCCTACAGCCGCCACTACGACTGCACCCTTTTGATGAGCATATTCGATCGCATTTTTTAGCACTGTGCCACCACTGCTACCGCCAAGGCTTAAGTTAATTACCTGTGCGCCCTGATCTGCTGCTTTAATAATTCCCTTCGCCACAGTGAAGGAATCTCCTTCGCCCTGACTGTCAAGTACGCGGATGGAGAGTAAAGATGCAGAGGGCGATAAACCAAGTTGCCCTTTTTCATTTCCTGCAATAATTGAAGCAATCGCTGTACCATGCCCCCTGGACATATCTGAACCTCCAATCAAGTCAATTTCTTGGATTTGCACACCATCGAGATTTGAGTTTCGTCGATCGATCCCCGAATCCAAAATTGCTACCTTGATTCCCCTGCCCCATTCTTTTCGTTCTTCTGGTGTGCCCATCCATTGATTTGCGTTTGCTCCAAAACCTTTCTCGTTATCTAGGAATTCAGCTCGGGGCAGTTCAGGAGTTCGGACTCGAAAGTTATATTGTGGTTCAATTTCTTCATCCCATTGATCCATAAAATGAGCTGCCTTAGTTAAATCTCTTATTCTCACCCGTACCATAGAAACTTGATCCAATTGATCACGAATTTGAATTCCATTTTTTTTCGCCTCGATGATAAAGTCCTTCATCGCTGCTAAAGACTTAAAACCAAGTGTTAAGTCTTGAAGCATTTCTAAATTAGCGAAAGCAGATAAATCAAGATAATCATTATTGGGAATAGACATGTTAAAATCTAGACCCACATTTTTTTTTGCTGACCGAGATACTCGTTCAAAATTTTGGATATCGACAGATGGTTCTGAGTTGAGGCTCAAATCATCCTTGATAAGATCCTCTTTTAAATAAAGCCAAAAAATGATCCCACTTAAAACCAAAAATGCAAAAAATGTCAGAACAATTGTTCGATTAAACATAAAATTTAATTGTGCTTGCCGTTACCACACTCGCAAGAAGAATTTGCACGAAAAAACTTATCCTTCATGCCTAAATTTTTAATTATTGGCCATGGATTGGCTGGTGCAGTCTTAGTACACACTCTTTTGTCTAAGGGCGCAGAAGTCATGGTTATTGATACAAACTTGGCCCTCAGCGCTAGCTCAGTCTCTGTGGGTTTGGTCAATCCATTAATTGGCCCTAAACTTAATCTCCCCATTCACTTAGTCGAATGCTTGGAAGCCAACCAGCTTTTTTATGGCCAGCTTGAACAGAAATGGAAAAAGGATTTGTACACATCTCTAGCCCTTCATCGTATATTTAAATCCGAAAAGCAAAGATCGGCTTGGCATAACAAATCTTTAAACCCACAAATCGCTTCCTTCTTTGGAAAGCAGATAGGGAGAAAAGAATATGAAAAAGTTGGAATTCAAGCCGATTATGGAGGTGGGATCACTCAACAGGCGTACCGCCTCGATGTCTCCGCTTTTTTATCCTTAAGCAAAGACTACCTAGAATCGACTAATTCTTGGAGTAGAGAAAAATTTGATTCAGAAAAATGTCCTCCTCAATATCAGATCATTTTTTGCGAGGGTCATCGAGTGATAGATAATCAATGGTTCAACTACTTACCATTCGCTCCTGCACGAGGGGAAGTTTTAACCGTCCAATCGGATCAAGAAGAATCAGTCAGTAATGGCACATGGTTTTTACCTGATAGTATGGGGCAAGCCAAGATCGGTTCCACTTGGGACCATGAGAATCTTTCCCTCGAAAAAACTGATGTCGGAAAAAAAGAAATTCTAAAAAATTGTATTTTTTTCCCTTCCTCTAAATTTAAAATTCTTCACCATTCAAGTGGGGTAAGATCGGGTACGAAAGATCGAAATCCAATTATTGGTAGGCATCCCAATCATTCAAATCTTTTTTTATTTAACGGGTTTGGCTCCAGGGGAACATCCACAATCCCATATTATGCAAATTATATGGCTAATTTCCTACTTCAATGTCAAGAACTCCCTCAAGATGCAAACTTGAATCGTTTTGAATATGAGATTAGTTGAACAAGCCCACAAAGAAATTGGCAGCATTCTTTCTCTCGGTGACCAGGCAATTGATGCAACTGCAGGGAATGGTTATGACACTCTTTTCCTTGCTCAAAAGGTCGGAGTAGACGGACGGGTTTTTGCATTTGATCTTCAGCAAGAAGGAATTATCAAAACCACTAATCTGCTTGAAGAAAATAATCTTTTCTCACAAGTAACTCTTTTTCAAAAATGCCACAGTAAACTATCGATGGCAATTTTGCCTGAGCTTAAAGGTAGGATTCAGGCAATTACATTCAACTTGGGCTATTTGCCTGGTGGAAATAAAGAAATCATTACCAGACCAGAAAGTACTTTATCTGCACTTCAGTCTGCCTATGATTATTTGTCAAACGATGGAATTATTTCTCTCATTGCCTATCGAGGTCACTCGGGAGGACAAATAGAGTATGAAAAAATCAAAAAGTTTATTAGCGAAAAAAACTGGTCATACCGCTGCCCCAAGGAAAACCTCAGTGAAAAGTCTCCGGTACTCTATTTGATCGATAAAGGTTAGAATGGATGGATGTGGTCGACTTCCTGATCGTAATCAACATCGTCGCGACCGAAACCGAACAACTTGAGGAACTCCTGCTGGTAAAGTTCGAAACTGGTCGCTTCGTTCAAATTCTCCGTATTCACACTGGGCCAAATTTCAATAATCTTTTGCTGAACAGACGGTTCCATTTCCCAATCATCCAAACGTATACGATTTTCTTCATCGACCAGAGTTTCATGCTCCCCATAAAGTCGATCCTTAAAAAGACGACAGGTTTGCTCAATACAACCTTCATGAGTTCCTAATTCCTGCATAATCTTGTAAAGGATCGAAATATAGAGGGGAACCACAGGAATGGCTGAACTCGCTTGTGTGACTAAAGCCTTATTTACGGAAACAAATGCTTTTCCTGATCCAGCATTGTTCATTTTTTCTGTGATCCGTGCAGCAGTATTCTCAAGATGTACCTTAGCTCGTCCAATAGTTCCGTTTCTGTAAATAGGTTGGGTGACTTGGGGACCGATGTAAGAATAAGCAATATTTAAACAATGAGGAGAAAGTACCCCAGCCTCTAAAAGAGTATCGGTCCATGCTTCCCAATCTTCTCCACCCATAACTTTTTCTGTTTGAAAAATCTCATCCTCGTTTGCGGGATCAATTGTAATCTCTTTCACCAATTTTCGATCGGTATCCAAAGTTTTATTTTTATAAATTGCACCAATTGGCTTCAAGCAGGCACGGTAATTCTTACCATCGATCGGATCGGTCCGACGTGGCGATGCAAGGCTGTAGATAACCAAGTCAAAAGTACCTCCAAATTCCTTCGCTTTTGCAATTACTGTTTCTTTAATCTCATTTGAGAATGCATCCCCATTGATATCCTCGGCTTTTAAACCTGCCTCCCGAGCTAGTTTACAAAATGCTTCCGAGTTGTAATGTCCTGCACTCGCTGTTCGTTCATCTGTAGGGGGTCTTTCAAAATAAACTCCGAGCGTGTCTGCTCCACAGGAGAACGCAGCAGAAATGCGCGAAGATAATCCATAACCCGTGGAGGATCCAATTACTAAAACTCGTTTAGGCTTATTCTCTTCGAGAACTTGCTGGTTCTTTGCGTATGCGGCTTGCTCGCGAATATTTTCTAGGCAACCAATGGGATGAGAGGTAATGCAGACAAAGCCTTTAATTCTGGGTTTTATGATCATCGATATAAAAGTAAAGTTCGTTTAAAAAAATGTGCTATATTAAAAGGGAGTATTTACATACCATTGTTTGATCGATAGTAGAAGATCAATATTTCCCATTCATGGCCTACAAAAATTCTAATTACAAAAAACTTACCTCTTTCAACGAAAGAAGACTGCTTTCAGAATTCCTTGAGTTACCCTTAGGGGAAGACTTGTCGAAACATCGTGAGCCCTTGAGCATGAAAGAATTAGTTGAAAAAACCTGGTCTAATTGGGGACTTGGGGAAGAAAGAACTCCCGAACAATCAATTTCTGAAAATTGGCATAAAATTGTGGGGAAAAAATTATCGATGAAATGTGCACCCGAAAGTTTAAATACCAAAAATGGTATTCTTTACATCAAGACATCGGGAGGTCCAGTAAAACAGGAGTTGTCATTTTCAAAAAAACAACTCCTTATCAGAATAAGAAAAATAGAAGGTTGTTCATCTGTGACCGATTTAAAGTTTAGCTAACTATTTTATCAAACTTCTTGAAGGTATTCTTTCACTTCATAATTTTTTGAGACCCTGATAAAAAAGATTGCCGCAATAAAAACTAAGATTGTCCAAAACCAAAACTCGGAAGCACCTGGTAGTTTAGAGGACCCGTCCTCGTTGATAATAAAAAATTTCACTGCCGATGTGAAATAATTCCCCAACGATACAGTAAGTAAAAAAATTGCCATCACAAATGATTTCATTTCTTTGGGTGCTTGGGTGTAGGCAAATTCTAGGCAAGTAATTGATACAAGGACCTCGGATACAGTCAAAAGAAGGCATGCTAAAATTTGCCAACCCATATTCGGGGAATCACCTAGATCAATTCTTTCCTGTAAAATCGACACTAGTGTAAAGGAAAAACCCATTATCCATAAGCCAAATCCGATTTTCCGAAGAGGAGTGACCTTTACAAACTTAGATGCAAATGGATAGATTAGATAAGAAAATATTGGGATTAAAAGTAAAATGAATAAGGGGTTCCAAATTGCAGATACTTGAGCTGCAAGCATTTCACTGCCCCCGATCAAAGGAACCCATTGAGGTAATACTCGATCTAGACTGCGAGCTTGTATTTGCCAAAGGGTTCCAATTTGATCAAAAAGTGCCCAAAAAACGACCACAAATGCAAAAATTGAACATAATCGAAGAATCGCGCGCAAATTCTCTCCAGAAAAAGTTTCTTTAAAATAAATTGTTCCACGAGGAGGAATATGAGCAAACTGTTTTCGGCCTAACCAGAAAATGAGAGTGGCCATTGCCATTAAGACACCCGGTAAACCGAAAGCGTAATGGGGGCCAAAAATAGGTTCATGTAATGATTTCTCACCTACCCAAGATTCCACAAAAGGATAAACTCGTTCGCCTAGAGTCCCCACTTGTCTAGTAGTCTGAAGAAGGAATGGAGTAAGAAGTCCAGATAGAAATGCTCCGGTGTTTATTGAAAAGTAAAACCATCCAAAAACTTTTGTAAGCAAGTGATTATTGAGTTTGTTAAATTGATCGCCCACATGAGAGGACACGCAGGGTTTGATCCCTCCCGACCCCACTGCAATTAAAATAAGCCCTACACATAACCAACCTCTAGTGTCTCCGACCATTCCCATCAAGGCGAGGCAACCATGCCCTAAACAATAAAACAGAGACAGAGATAAAATAGTACGATATTTCCCCCAATACGCATCGGCCAAAATACCCCCGATTAATGGGAAGAAATAAGCAGACCCAACAAATAAGTGAACCCATGCTTCCGCTTCCTTTTCATTAAAAACCTTAGACTCACCGTTTGGTTGAACTAAGTAGATAGTCATGTAAGCTAACAAAACACTCCTCATTCCATAAAAGGAAAACCTTTCCGCTGCTTCGTTTCCAATTATAAATCCAATACCGGTAGGAAGACTGGAGGTCTTTTGGGGTGCTATGCGATAATCGCTCATAAACTAATTCTGCTGAATGCGATCGTGATGCTTTCTTCTTTTCGCTTCTTCTTCAAGATCATTCATAAGTTTATCTTTTTCTGATTCAGTAACAAAACTTTCTTCACAGGTTTCTTTTAAAGGTTTCTTTTGCGTTGTGAAATACAATACAAATAAATTGATAATCGCACCCAACAAGCAAAGAAGGAACAACCATGGATTATAAATCGCATCAATGATTTTCTGACATATTGCCAATGCAGAAAATAAAGAAAAGTTAATCGTAAAAAGGAATTTCAATCGATTCGAATTTTGTTGGAGTATGGTCATCTATGGATATTATAAATTTTTAGAGTTAACTTTCTAATTTACTGACATAAAACCTTGCCAAGATCACGACTTTTTCGTGAAATTTATAAATGCGTCTTTTTAAAACACTTTTACTTTCAAGCATTCTGTTTTTTCAATCCTGTGAAATTTTAGAAAAAAGTTCAGAAACTGATGAAAACAATCAATCTAAGACAGAGGAAACCAAAGATGACGGCAAATTGGTAGAAACTAAGCCCGTTCAACCAAAAAATAAGAAACTCCCTGAACCACCCAAGCTAGAACCAATAGTCGAAAAAAAGAAACCAAAAAAACTATTGAAGGATAAACCACCTTCAAAACCAGAAAAAGCTGCATTTACCCCTGAGTTACTTGCTGCAGTTAAGAATTGGAATGCAATCCCGAAGTCAGTTTTTCCTTTGAATTCGGTTACTATTAAGAAAGACTTGAAATTTACAGCCTACTCCCAAACTGGACAAGCGATTGGCTCTTCACAATTACCTGCGGGCAAAGAAGTTATTGCCTTGGGACATAAAGGTGACCTTCTCACTGTGTCTCCTTCAAAAAGAGGTACGATGAGAGCAACAATTGCGATGAATCAAACAGATTTTAAAGAAGGTGTAGCTTATTTATTTGAATTAAGGAAAAGGCAAAGAATTGCTTACGCTGATAAAAAGTCACAAGAATCCAAAAATGTAGTATCCCAAACTATAGATTCTTCAAAACTGAAAAGTAAACCCAGTTCTAAATCTAAACAAAACACTCCTCTTTTCGATGACCTGCCAACTCCTGGTGATTATGGACATGGTAAATTTTGTATTTGCTCAGATTGCCGTACTAAAAGACTCGCACAAACTGGATCAATAAAATAAATATTCATCATGGCCATTGGATCAAAGAAAAAGAAAAAATTAATTGAAATTGGAGATTTTGTAAAGGAGACCGTATCTACAAAATCAAAAAAACGCTGCGGTGAAGTTTTGATGATCCTACAAGATAATCCTGGGGATCCAACTATGGAGTGTGTCGAGGTTCACCCAGATGAACTGACTCCATTAGTCAAAGGTTCCGATGGAATGAAAACTTTCAAAACCAAAAGATCTAAACTAAAACACTATACCCCTATCAAAAAGCTTTTTTCAAAAAAAGTTTTTGAAAAAGGTGATGTAATTCGACATAAAAGAGGTGGAACTATTCGATACGGCCGAATCGTTTGCTTCGTTCATCCAGATGGATTGTACTCAACTTCCCACGAAGAAGGATATAATGGGAAAGATCTACTTGAATGTGTAGAAATTGAGAAAAAACCTGGGCTTCTTCAAAAAATTGGACCTGATGGTGAACCGAAGCGTTTTGAAGCACAGGGCAAAGACTGTAAAATAATGAAAGTTATTACCGTTGATTCGAAGGGTGAAGAGACAACAATGCACAAATTAGACATTCCTGACGAAGAAGAATCATAAACTGACGTCACTTCTTAAAATAAGTGTCTAAATCATACTTTCGAATTCTTACCGTCTTACTCTTTTTTAATTTGTAAGCACGAAGTAAAAGTCTGTCTCTAGTTCCATCTTCGGTTTCAAAGGAAAAAGCAATCTCATCCCGACTCCATCGTGCAAAACACCATCTTGTATGATAACCCTGCATTAAATATGACACTGCTTCTGCTCGATTGAGAAAGTATTCACCTTCTATTTTGAGGACCATACATTTATGGATACTTTAAATCAAAAAAACACCAACTAAAGTTATGGTTTAATTTGAAAATTGTTAACTCTCAGGAGTCGTAATCTCCTTTTCTGATCTTTTGGCAAGTTGCAGGGGAAACACCAGATTCAGATGAAGCCATTTGTAGTGTTAGGCCTTCTTTAAGTAATTCCTTGACTCGTTGAATTACTTCAGGAGTGACCTTTGAGCGCTTACCTTTAATTCCAAATCTTTCGTAAAAACTAGCCTTGGCGATTGGGGGTAAACCATGAACATAACATTCCAAGTAATCTACTACTCCTCGAAAAACTTTTCGACCATCACCCCTTTTATGTCGAGCATGATCATTTTTAATCATATCATAAAATTTACTTAGATCTTCTTTATCTAACTGTTTAGAAGAAATTTTCTTTTCTATCTTACGCTTTAGAACCTGTAACTCTTTTATGCTGGCATTCTCGTCTATATTCATAGTAGTAAAATTATTATTAATACTCATTAATAATTAATATCAATAAAAAAATTGTATAAATAAAATTATTTTAAAGAATAAGAGAACGATCTAAACTTCGATATTGAATTGCTTCTAGCAAATGATTCATCTCAATATTTTCTGAGTCTGCTAGGTCTGCAATAGTTCTAGAAACTTTAAGGATTTTGTCATAAGCCCTCGCAGATAAAGATAGTTCATTCATTGCACGCTTCAAAATAGCCGCTTCTTTTGTTCCAATCTTGCAGTACTTAATCAGCATTTTATTAGTTATATTCGCATTACTTAAAAGTTTATTCTCTTGATATCTTTTTGCCTGAATAGCTCGACACTTTTGAATTCGATTCCTTATATCATAAGACGATTCACCTAGCCGATTATCTTGTAAATCATCTACTCTAACTGCAGGGGCTTCCACATGGATATCAATCCGGTCAAGTAATGGACCACTAACGCGAGAACGATAGCGCTGAATCTGAGGCATTGAACATCGACAATCATTGGTAATATCCCCCAAATACCCACAAGGACAGGGATTCATTGCAGCAACAAGCATAAATCTACTTGGTAGAGTAATTTTACCAGCACTTCTTGATATGGTGACCTCTCCATCCTCCAAAGGTTGTCTCATTACCTCAAGTGCCGATCTTTTAAACTCGGGTAATTCGTCAAGGAAAAGGACGCCATTATGAGCGAGCGAAATCTCGCCGGGGCCTGGTATTGTACCTCCACCCAGCAACCCGACATCACTTATCGTATGATGAGGAGAACGAACTGGTCGACGAAAAAACTTTTTTTCATTTAAAACAGAGTTTCCAGCCGCCGAATGAATATTGAGAATCTCTAAAAACTCATCCATACTAGGTTCTGGAAGAATCGATGGGATACGTTTTGCGATCATGGATTTACCTGATCCTGGAGGACCTAGCATTAGTAAGTTATGGCCTCCCGCCACAGCTATTTCGACCGCTCTACGCACATTGGCCTGTCCCTTAACCTCAGAGAAATCAACCTCTTCTAAATGATCAACCGCTTCTCTATATTGATACTTTTCACCATCAATCGGCACGCGAGAATGCTCTCCATTGAAAAATGCGACCGCTTCTGCTAATGAACCGATAGAAAAAACATCAATTCCCTGAAGAAGACTAGCTTCCTGGGCTGATGCAGAAGGAAGAAGAACACCTTTCTTTCCTTGTTTTTGAGCAAGCATCGCCATAGATAAACCTCCCTTAATTGGCCGAGTTTCCCCTGAAAGAGCCAATTCGCCTGCAATTAAAAAATCCTTGAGAGAATCTTCAGGTAATTGTCCAGTCGCTGCTAATAAACATAGAGCAATGGGAAGGTCGAAAGCCACCCCTTCTTTTCTTAAATCTCCGGGAGCCAAATTTATAGTCACTCTTGTTCTTGGCCGAGAATAGCCTGAATTGGCTAAACTTGACAAAATCCTATCAAGTGATTCCTTCACTGCAGTATCAGGTAGACCAACTAAAACACAACGAGGTTCGCCTTTCTCTCCTCCATTTGCCTCCACTGTTACTGGAACGGCAACAACACCCTGAAGAGTCGCGGAATCTGTAATTGCTAACATATTTAAATAATTTTAGATGAAATGAGTGATAGAAATTACTTAACGATTACGTATTAATTTACTAATCTCTCTAAAGTTTGGATGTTCGGCAGATCCCATATATCCATAAAGAAAACTTTCCAAGGGAAGAATATGACATCCTGCATTTTGAAGTTTGGATAAAACAATAGATTCATCATCAGTTCTTCTTGCCCCAATACAATCAGATAAAACGGTGACTTCGAGCCCCGATTTGAGGGCATCAATCGCACTCAAATATATACAAATTGGCGTTTCAATACCTGAAAGAATTAAATGAGAAACTTTATTTTTAAATAAATAGTTTTGAATGTCCTCACAGCCAAAAATAGAAAAACAACTTTTATCAATTCGAATGATATCGGAAGGTAGCAACAAAGAACTAGAAGTAGTACCTAGTTTGTGTGGAACTTGTTCCGTTAAAAGTAAAGGTAAATTAAATACCTCCGATGATTGAATAAGAATATTCAAGGCATTTATTAACAGATCTTTTTTCTTAATCCCTTTGATCAAAGATTCTTGTACATCAATTAAAAATACTGTGAGATTTCCAGTATTTGAAATTGGATTCTTTTTCATTTCCTCGATTTTCATTTGAAATTAGATTTTTTAATGCTTCTTTGTTTACACAAAACCATGTATTCTAATTTCACAATAGAAATTTATCTATAACCAACTTCCGATTACATTTAAATTGAGCATCCCAATATTCAAATCAATTCATCTAAATCGAAGGCACGCTCTCGCATTCTTAGCCTTATCTTTTTTTCCTTCTTGCCGGAAATTTAGATCCGATCCGAAAAAAATAACCATGAGGCCAAGAGTGTTCATGGAGGATTCGGCACCCATTCCTATATTAGATGAGTATGATTTTAGTAGCGTGCAGATAGGTTCTGTGGATAATATACTTTCAGATAATCCGAAAGACCGAAGGTTTGCCTTATGGTTTAGTTTAGATCGGAGAAGTGCAAATACTCTTCAGAGAGAAACTATTAGAAATATTGGTAAAAAACTGCACCTAGTCATTGGCGGTCAAATTGTTGGTGTTCATCCGATCGAGCAGGGAATTACAAATGGAATTCTTCCTTTTGTCCTGTATTCAATTGTCACCGAACAAAATGCCATAATGCTCTATCAAGAGTTAAGCGTTTCTTTAGTCCATATAAAAGCTGAGTTTCAAGAAAAGAAAGGCTAACACGCCAGAAGTTAGAAAGTATGAATTATCTTTTTATAAATTTCGCCCTCTCATTATTTATTGCGAGTCAAGTTTTTGCACAGGTTTCTCCGCAATTTAGATTATCTTGGCCAACTCCTAACCCAGCTTTTGCAAGAGGCTTAGGGTATTCTACTTTTCTTCAAAAAACAGGCCCCGATAAACCAATTACCTCAGGTTCTTTTGGATGCGTCAGAAATAACGGATACAAATTCCACGAAGGCCTAGACTTGTACCCAGTTCAGAGAGATAAAAAAGGGCGAGCAGATGACTCAATTTTTTCGGCGATGGATGGAATTGTAAGTCACCTAAACTCGACTGCTTCTTACAGTGCATATGGTAAGTATATTGTGCTAGAACACTCAAAATTGAATCCTCCACTATATTCTTTGTATGCACATTTAGACACGATCAACCCAAATTTAAAAATAGGGAGTGAAGTGTCAATCGCCCAAGTTTTAGGAAAAATGGGAAACTCGTCCTCAGGTTATCGTATTCCATTAGAAAGATCTCATCTTCATTTCGAAATTGGTCTCAGACTCTCCAATCAATTTCAAAGTTGGTATAACAAAAAGAAATTTAAATCTAAAAATAGACATGGTAATTTCAGTGGATTTAATTTGGTGGGTTTAGATCCTTTACTTTTTTATTCAATGTATAAGAAAAAATCTTTTGGCACCCCATTAGAATTTTTAAAATCTCTTCCCGCCTCTGTAATTGTTCGAGTAAAGACAAATAAAACTCCAGATTTTGTTTCACGTTACCCTTCTTTATCAACTGGGAAAAAATCTGCAGTTTCAAATGGTTGGGATGTTACTTTTGGACCTTACGGGATCCCTCTTCAGATCAAACCAGTAGAAAAAACTATTTCCTCAAATGAAAAACAAATTAAAATTCTTGAGTTTATCTCGGATCCGCAAAAAAAGCCCTGCCGCAAGCTTACTGTTCAAAAAGGAACCCAATTTTACCCGACCGAGCAACTGAAAACATACTTAGAGTTACTATTCGCAATTTAAGCACAATTGAAAATTGCTTGCTTCATTACTTCCCATGGATTCGGGCACGCAACTCGGACGCTTGCCATTCTTAGAAAACTTGCTCAAAAATACAACTTAGATATTTCAATTTTCAGTACTCTACCCGATTGGTTTTTCACCGAAAATCTTTCTGGTATTTCATACAAAACTTACCAGCTTAAAACAGATGTTGGTCTCGTTCAAAAGTCTCCTTTTAAGCACGATCTTAATTTAACCCTTGATGAGTTGAATTTATTCCTTCAATTCAAAAATGAAAAACAAATTCTTGAACTTTTAGAAAAGAAGAATTTAGATTTTATTTTTTGTGATATTTCGCCCATTGGTCTTCACTTCGCTCAAAAATTAGGGATCCCGTCCTGCCTCCTAGAAAATTTCACTTGGGACTGGATTTACGAAGAATATTTATCTGAGAGAAGCGATTTTCAAAAACCAATAGAAAAACTAAAAGATATTTTCAGTAGTGCAAATTTGCACATCCAAACAACACCAATTTGCAATTACTTAAGCGATGCAAATCATATCAATCCAATTTTTAGACCCTCTCAAAATGACGGAGGCGACTTAAAAAAGAAACTGGAGATAGATCATCAAAAACCGATCATCCTAGTAACAACTGGAGGGATTTCTCAAAAGTATCCATTCATCGAAAAAATTAAAAAAGACTCAAAGCATTTTTATATTTTAACCGGATCTTATTCTCAGTTTGAAAAAGGGAAAAATTTTTGCTTACTACCTCATCAAAGCGGTTTTTATTTTCCTGATTTAATTAAAACCGCTGACGGAGTAGTTGGCAAAGTAGGATATGGGACAGTTGCCGAAGTATGGGCATCACAAAAACCATTTATGTCAATTTTCAGAAAAGATTTTAGAGAATCTCAACCAATACGAAAATTTATTGATGAAAATATTCCTGGATTTGAAGTGAGTCATCAAATATTCAACGATGGCGAATGGATTAATGATATTGATCGTTTTTTAAATATAAAAGAAAAGAAAAATGGCATCCCTGTGACCAACGGAAGTGATCAGGCATTTAATATTATCAATAACTGGTTTGCATCATAGTCCGGTTATAAAAGTCTAATTATGACCACTCCAGGTACAAAAAACTATAAGAATAAAGGCTCCAAAGGTTTCTTTGTATGCAATCCTAGTGACTAGATTTCGTCACAGCGGAGTATGAGTATTTGACGCCCTGATTAGAAAATTCCGGTCAATAAATTGGCGAAACAGGGGCTTGGTGATTACGAAACATGCTCAATTTCCTCTCTGCATCGATAAAGAAACCCCATTTAGTTGCTTTTTTAATGAATACCTTAAGTTCTAATTATCTAGAGAGCACCATTTCAAAACTATCGGGACAACCGTTCTTCCAACTTTCTAATGTTTGAATATAATCATCGGGTAACCCTGCTTGATGAGCACCTTCAATAACACCCTCTTGATAGGATTTGGAGGGAATCCCGAAACTTTGGTTATTTGAAAGGTATGTTGTGACAAGTTGTTCGACTCCATTGGGTTTTGTTGTAACCGTTAGATCCACTTGACTATAAAAACCTTCATCCACAGCTTCATAATGATCCAACGATTGCCAATGTTTTTGATCTAACCTCCACAGGCAGCCATGAGTTAAAGAGTTTTTGTTTTGTTTAATTCCTGCATAACCATCTCCATTAATAAAATAGAGCCAATCCTTAAGGTAAGCGAGTGAAAGAAATATAGATCCTGGACAACGGATCTGCATTTGATCGAAATTCATATTAGAACCATACGCGAAATAGAGCGAATTCATGGAGTGTGTATTTAACTTTTAATTTGAGGTAGCAAGTGGGAAGCTTTCGGGCTTGTATAAAACTAATAATATCCTATTGTAATTGGAGCGTTAGAAGCCTTTCTTTGAAATGCTTCCTTGATTTTCGATTGTTTACTTTTGTGAATTATCGGGCGGAACGGTACTTTGGTTTATCCTAAAGTATGAATTTACCAGTGTAAATTCCACGCATCGAGAACTAATTAAATAAAATGTCTGAACAAGTAAAAAAACTAAGTATAATTGAAGATAACCGTTCCCACGATAAGGATACTGGTTCAAGTGAGGTGCAGGTTGCACTTCTCTCGGCCCGCATCTCTCATTTAACGGAACACTTAAAGACCCACCGTAAGGATTTTCATTCTCGTCGTGGACTGCTGATGATGGCAGCACGAAGAAGAAAAATACTAGATTATTTGAAAAGAACAGAACTTAAGCGTTATTTAGCTATTATCGACAAGCTTGAATTGCGTCGCTAATCTCATTTATTGACGCCCCCTAGAGGACTCACATCCTCAACTTCACTCTCCTGTTAATTTTAAGTAGAATCAATTTTATCTATTCAGGAGAGTTTCGATTAGGCAATTTGGTTTAATTGAAAAAAAAGAAGAATAAGAAAATACATACGAAGTACGAAATCATGAAACAAAAGCACAATGTAACCGCTGAGAAACTCGGCATTCAATTATCCACTGGCACACTCGCCGGTCTTGCTGGCGGAGCCGTCACCATTTCCCTGGGAGAGACTAATCTTTTTGTCTCTGCCACTGCTGCTTCCACGCTTCGGACTGGGCAAGACTTTTTTCCGCTCACCGTTGATTACAAGGAGAAATTTACCGCAGCTGGCAAATTCCCTGGTGGATATTTCAAACGAGAAGGACGTCCAAGTGAAAAAGAAATCCTTACTTCGCGTTTGTGCGACCGTCCTCTCCGACCACTTTTCCCAAAAGGCTTCTTAAATGAAGTTCAGATAATCGGTTACCTGCTTTCCACAGATCAGGTAAATGAAGCTGATGTATTGATGGTAAATGGTGCTTCTGCTGCCTTAATGATTTCAGATATTCCATGGAACGGTCCAATTGGGTGCGTGCGCTTGGGTGAAATCAATGGTGAATTCGTGGTCAATCCAACGAATGAACAAATGTACGATTCCGCTCTCGATCTTATTTATGTAGGAAGCGAAAAAGAGATGATGATGATCGAAGGCTCGGCTGATCAAATGCCTGAAGACCGATTTGTAGAAGCACTCGAATACGCTCATGAACAAATTCAGGAAATCATCACTGCCCAGCGTGAATTGGCTAAGTTATGTGGCAAGGAAAAGAAAGCTTTCGATTTAGTCAAAGCACCAGATGAGGTTCTTGCTCTTTGTAAAGAAATTACCGGAAGCCGTATGGATGAAGCGATTTTTGCCGATTCGAAACAAGCACGCGCAGAAGCAGTGGATGTTATCAAAGAAGAAGCATTAGTTGCTTGCGAAGAGAAGTTTGGGGATAAATTTGACGCCAATCATGTAAAAATGGCTTTCGAAGTGATCCAAGAGGAAGTTTATCGTGAAAATATTCTAATCCGTGGGAAAAGAGCTGACGGTCGGCAACCCGCAGACCTTAGAGAAATTTCCTGTGAAACTGGAGTTCTTCCCCGCGTTCATGGATCTGCTATTTTTACTAGAGGTGAGACACAATCATTGGTCATGTCTACCCTTGGAACAAGTCGTGATGTTCAAGACTTAGATGGTTTAACCGGCGGGCCTACAGCAAAATCATTTATTTTGCACTACAACTTCCCTCCTTTCTCAGTTGGAGAAGCCGGTCGATTTGGTTTTACGAGTCGCCGCGAAATGGGACATGGTGCATTGGCTGAACGATCTGTTCTACCCGTTCTTCCTCCAGAAGATGAATTCCCCTACGCCATTCGTATTGTTTCGGAAATCATGTCTTCAAATGGTTCGACCTCAATGGCAAGTGTGTGTGGTGGTTCTTTAGCTCTTATGGATGCCGGAGTTCCTATCTCTAAGCATGTAGCCGGAATTTCAACAGGGCTTGTTTCTCAGATGGACAAAGATGGGAATATAGATAAATATGTTGTCCTTACTGATATTATTGGTGCTGAAGACCACTTTGGTGACATGGACTTCAAGGTTTGCGGAACTCGTGATGGTGTAACTGGATTTCAACTTGATCTAAAGATTCAGGGTTTGCCTTTCAGTATTGCAAAAGAAGCAGTCAAGCAGGTCACTGAAGCTCGTATGAAGATTCTATCATCTATGGAAGAATGTTTACCGTCTCATCGCAAGGAATTGCGCGACCATGCTCCACGTATTGAAGTGGTACAAATTGATCCGGAAAAAATCGGTGCGTTAATTGGCCCTGGGGGTAAAAATATTCGTCGTATCACTGAAGTAACTGGAGCTAATCTTGATATTGATGATGATAACAGTGGTAAAATTCGTGTATACGCGAGTGATTCCGAAGCAATGAACCGTGCCCTACAAGAAATTGATTTGGTCACGGGAGAAATTGAAGCTGGTAAAATTTACCGTGGAATCGTTCGAGGAGTTAAAGATTTTGGAGCCTTTGTTGAATGTCTCCCTGGAAAAGAAGGTCTCTGCCATATTTCCGAACTTGCTGACTTTCGAGTCAATAAGACCGAAGATATATGTAAACTCGGAGACGAAATTGTTGTGAAATGCATTGGTATCGACGATAAGGGTCGCGTTAAACTGAGTCGTCGTGCGGCAATGGAAGAGGCGAAAACTGAGGATGAACCAGCCAAGACTGACGAGGTAAAAAAAGAACAACCAGAAGAAAACTCTGAAGAAGTAACTTCTTAAGATTGCCCTTTTAATTTAATCTTACTATCGAGGGGAGTGGTGTTTATAACACCCTCCCCTCTTTTTATTTTATGAAATCTGAAAAACCATTGGCACTCATAACCAACGATGATAGTATAGATTCTCATTTCCTTCATGTTTTAGTGGAGGAAGCATCGAAGTTTTTCGAAATTATTGTATGCGCTCCTGATGAAGAAAAAAGTTGGATTGGGCATGCAATTTCAAGACATCAAAAATTATGCCCTGTCGAGAAGAATGATATTTTCCCTTGTACCGCTTATTCTTTAAACGGAACACCTGCAGATTGTGTAAATTTTGCAATTGGAAACCTTCTCCCCCGAGAACCCGACCTGGTAATTAGTGGGATTAATCTAGGCTACAATGTAACTTTGCCGATGATTTTATCCTCAGGCACTGTTGGTGCGGCACTTGAAGGATCCTTGCTTGGTATCCATTCATTTGCCACAAGCATGTCTCTTCCAGTTGAAAGTTTTGATGAAATTCGAAAAAATCTCGGAAAAGTGGACGGTAAGATTGCAGAATCTCTTCGAAATAGTGCTAAAATGTCTGCCATTTATGCAAATGAATGGCTTCATCATCCTAATCACGAAGGATTACCCGTTCATAATCTGAACTTTCCTTGTGATTTCGATGGAAAAGAAGAACCGATTTTATCTTATGCTGGTTCTTTAAAATTAGGCAGTCTTTTTCAAAAAGTAGAGAATGAGAATTACCACCAACTCGTCTATCAACCAGAATGGCTTGAACAAAGTGAACCCGAGATTGGTTCTGATCTTTGGGTGCTTGAACAAGGAAAACCGACAGTATCAAGGCTCGATTTTGCAGATATAGCAGGAAGGAAACACCTTGAACCATGAGAGTTAATTGATATTAATTAATTCCTTCTCATGTTGCATAAAATTTTTCATTGGTGGTATTTGCGGAAGAGGTCTTCCTTTGGGATAACTTACAAGAAGATAGAAAATCGATCAAAAGACCGGGATTTAATTCATTATTTTCACGATTTTGGTGGGGAAACTACAAATTCTCGCAGATCTTATTGGTTATATCGAAAAGTTTTTAAATTAATAATTTGGTCTTTAGTCTTACTGTTTTCCATTTGGTTTTCTCTTGAAAGTTATCAAGGACTTTTAATTTATGATTAAATTCCTTATTGAGCTTGATCGATTACAAGGAAATGGTTATTACTAATACTTTTTTTAAATCAGCATGAATAAAACTCACAAAGGTATCGCTAAAAGATTCAAAATTACTGGAACTGGTAAAGTAGTTTTCCGTAAGCCTAGTAAAAGGCATCTACGTCGGAAACTTAGCACAAAGCAAGTTCGTGCTGGTAAGCAAGACCAAGTTCTCGCCAAGGGCATGGCACGTCGAGTGATTAAAGCAATTTATAAATAATTTTTAAAATTCTAATATATTAAGTTATGCCACGAGCACGTAATGTAGCCGCTACCCGTAAACGCCGTAAGAAAGTTCTTAAGAAAGCGAAGGGATACTTCGGTAATAAGTCCCGCCTCTTTCGTTATGCGAAAGATGCAGTTGATCGTGGTGAAGTTTATGCTTACGCACACCGACGTAAAAGAAAAACTGAATTTCGCCAATTGTGGATTGTTCGGATAAATGCAGCATGTCGTGCCGAAGGTATACGTTATGGTGAGTTTATTCATGGATTGCTTAAGGCGAATATAGAGCTCAATCGTAAGGTAATGTCTGAGCTTGCCATTCACGAACCCGAATCTTTCAAGGAGTTGGTGGCAAGAGCTAAGGCTGCCCTCGCGGCCTATGGGCCCGAACGAATTATTTCGGCGTGGAGAAAGATCTCCAAGCCATTGTCGAGGAGGCAACGCTAAAACTCAGTTCTGTAACTAATCGTGCAGATTGGGATAGTGTGAAGTCTACCATACTTGGTCCCAATGGTACTGTGACTCGAATTGCTAAAGGTATTGGTGGTGTTGCCAAGGAAGATCGTCCTGCATTTGGACAAGCCCTTAATCGCACGAAAAAACAAATTGAGGGAATATTTAAGGATTCGCTCATTTCAATCGAGAAAAAAGCCGACTTGCAGGCTTTGGGTGAAGAGATTGACCCGTCTTTACCCCCACCCTCTGATTTTACAGGTGGAACGCATCCCCTAACTAATACACGCAGGAAAATTGTTTCTATATTTCGTAAAATTGGTTTTACGGTTGCTGAAGCAACTGAAGCTGAAACGGAATGGTTTTGCTTTGATGCCCTAAATACTCCTGAAGATCATCCAGCCCGTGACGAACAAGATACGCTCTTTTTCTCTCCCGACGCAAAATGGAATAACATAAAACAAAAAAGAGACGAAGCTTATGTTCTGCG
>Ga0115003_10001522_pt1 | contig 20079 bp, 32 predicted proteins | sample ArcticOcean_MG_C_7_FD_88736 | JGI IMG/M metagenome (GOLD analysis project Ga0115003, IMG submission 88736) | Marine microbial communities from western Arctic Ocean - ArcticOcean_MG_CB11_88 | ecosystem: Environmental > Aquatic > Marine > Oceanic | place: Arctic Ocean: Canada Basin | collected... | reverse complement strand
GTTTTCTCCAAGATTTGCCATCTTCATTCGCAAGCCATTTGGCTATTCTTAATCCGTCAAAGGCACCACCGTCATTCTTAGTGTATACACCTTCTCTTATTTCCTTAAATGTTTTCATCTTACTTTTTTTCCTTGGCCATCATAGCCGCTATCTTCATTAAAGTCTTTTTGTCTTTATCAGATATTTTATCTAATTGCTTTTTCTTGGCAATATCTTCTAGTGACTTTGCCCATGAAGCTGAAGATTCTTCAACATCTTTAGTTCTCAATTCTTTAAAATTTTTCATTTTACCATTCCTCTTACATCTTTTTTAGATAACCCATATACGTCAACCAACCATTTTTCTAAACCCCTTTTATCTTTACTCATGACAACTAATTCCATTTCTCTTTTGTCCCAAGTATCGATATAAACTCCATCAGATTCCCAATCATCGGCGTGGTCTCTTGGATCGCCCATGTCAAAATCCAACGCAACTTTAAAATTTCTTTCTAAAATTGTTTGGCTTTCTCTTATTTCTTTAAATGTTTTCATCAACTTCCCCTTACTTTAGCGGCTAGATCTTTATCAGCACCGCCCCATGTTCCTTTTGATTTTGTCGCGAACGAATTAACTCTTGCTAATCCCCACTGTGTTGGATTTGTTCCAGGTCTATGACTTGAACTCCAAGCTGCATATCCTCTATCGAATACTTTTTTTAATATGCCGTATGGCATTTTTGTTTTATCTGCTTTATTTTGAAGTGCTTTCTTTGCATCAGCTTCTTCTAAAGACTGAGAGAAGCTTTTCATTTCTCCAAACTTCTTTTTAAAATCTTTTGTATGATCGCTTTCAGGAGCATTAGGTCTTGGCTTATTATGTGCTGCTTTTTGTTTGGCATCCATATCAGAATATTTCTTTTCTTCTAAATGCTCTACATCATCCAACCAAACGCGCTTCTTCCATTCTCCAAATTCAACTACTAGGAAGTTAGTACCACATCTTTTAATAACACCAACCTGGTTTGTTTCTTTTAAAACGACTTCATCGCCCTCTTTAAAAAGATTGCCTTTTACAAACGCTTCTCTGTTTTCTGATACAGGTTCTAATTGAGTATGCTTTCTAACAGATTCTTTTTTCAGTCCCATGCCTTTTCGTATGGCATTGTACAAGGATTGTATTCCGTCTCCTGGGATTTCTAACGATGCATCAGCAAAGCCTTGAAGATCACCAGCAGCAACTAAAGCTCTGAGTTTAGAAGCGGACATTCCTTTAACACCTTCTGCCTCAGGATCTCTTTTTCCAGCAGAAACTACTTTGATTTCATTTTCGAAATTATAAAAGCCGTGTCTTGAATCTACGCCATTATACTTGTTTAAAAGGACTTGGAATTCTTGTAGTCTGTCTGAACCAGCAACCATTGTAACTGATGTAAACCCTTGCTTGTATAACTTGACACAAATATCTAATGCGGTTCTTACATCGGCATCTGCCATTATGCTTCTTGCATGCTTTGGAAACATCTTGCGCATAAACTTAATTTTATCTTTAAAAGATAATGGGTTCTTTTTAGCATCTTGAGACTTTGAAGCATATACTCTATAAGGATTACTGCCTGCAGTCTTCTTTAAGACATCGAATAACTTATCGTGGCCGGGTGTTGGTGGATTAAATCTACCAAACACGAAATAAACTTCGCCCTTTGCTTCGCTTAAATATTGGCTAAAACTCTTAAATTCCATCTACTTATCACCTTTACTTTTTAATTTAGCTCTGTCTTTTTTCTTAATAGATGGCAATAACTTCTTAGCTATTTTAGAAATCATACCTTTTTTGTTTGCTAGTTTTTTTTCTATGCCAGAACGTGCTGCAAACGAAAGATCCGATTTGCTTTTACCTTTTAACATTTTTTTGATTAGGAATTCCCTAGCTGCCTTATTGGCACGGGATTTGAGTTTTTCTGGGGAGGCAAGTTTTTTCGCAGCTTTCTTTTTACCAAGTGCAATCTTCGCTTTATTTTTACGAAATGAAGCTTTCATTTTCATTCTATGCGCTAATGACATAGCCTCCGAAAAGTCTACGGTTTCATTAGTTAGATCTGCGTCGTGCTCTTTAAACGATTTCATTTTATCCTCGGTATCCCCATATCAGTTAGGATTATCCCAACCTTTTATAATATCTTTGCTGAAGTTATTAGTAGAAAATTCTAATCTATCAACAAGTTTAACTGCTCCACCTTCCATACGATCTATAGCAACAAAACCCTCAGGGTTGGTCACTTTAAATCCGGACTTAGTCTTCACAAACGTACCAATTTTACTTAGCTTGTTTAGTTTATTTATAATAATTAATTTGCTATCCACAACTAAATTCTGTAAATCGAACACATTTTGTAAACTTTTTATGTTAGATTTGCTAAAAAATGCAAGTAATTCATCGCGTTTTCCTGTTTGGACATCCTTGCCTTTTTGTGAAGAACGCTTATCTATTTCTTTTTGATATCTATCGGTTACCCACATCACAAGGCCAGTCGCGTGAGTTTTAGTATTGGTTATCCGTTGGCCTGCTCTTACCTTACTGTTATTATATACATTAATCAGAAGATTTAATTCTTTATTTGATTCTAGCTCTTTCAGAGTTGAACCAGAAATTTTCTTAAATAACTTACCAGCCTCTGATAACTTCTTATTAAGCAAATCCGTCTCTTGTTTTGTTAATGTAGCAGTTCCTGAAAGATCGTCTAGGGTTGCATCTTGCATCCATACGTCGTTTGAAGATTTAAGCTTACTTACTATAGGTCTACCAAACTCGGCTCTCATAGTTTCAAATGTACCACCGTTATAAATTGTGTGCCATACGATACCGATCTTAGCTCTTGAAATTTCTTTCGCTAATGCAGTTGATGTTGGAACTGCATAAGCAATTGTATTAGGATGGAATACTACGTGCTTTACTCCACCAATATTTTCGGTTTTGAGGTCAGACTTATCAAACATAAAGTCGCCTTGTATAACACCTTTAATTCCTAAAGGCTGTAGATAATCAAAGGCCATCTTTAATTTTTTCGAAAGATCTCCAGAAGTATCAGCATCAATATCTGCATGAGATTTATATACCTTAGGATTGGAATTAAAGATTCCTTTTTTAGCAACAAAGAATTGCCCATCTCTTGGGTCTTCTCCAGCAAATACGGCAGGGGCACCGTCCCATTTTACGGTAACGTCTACTGCAGATTTTGCATTACCCGATAACATATCTCGCAACGACCTAAGCGCGATGATAGCTTGGCGTGCCCCCTTAACTCCACCGTCAATAATAAGGTCCTCAATATGAATCATATGAGTGTTCTTACCAGCGGCCTCTGATAATTGATTTTTAAATGTCTTCATTATTGATATACCTTCACGTACGCGCTAGAATCTTCTGATTTAGATCCCGCATAGTTTATAATTTTAGTTATCCAACGATTCGCTTTAGTGCCGCTGTTTTTATCAACGTAATATAAGACATATAAACACGCTAGCTTTGAACCTATCCAATAAACGTCTTTTAATAACAATTCTTTTTCAAAGCTTTCATATGAATCATTTTTATAAAAATTGTTATACATTTCATAAAATATTTTAATAGATCTTTTATCTTTTTTAAGAATACTCTTAGCTATTTTATTAATGACTTTATTGTCGGGTATTTTCTTTCCAAAAACCGACTTTATACCTTCTGCCATAATTCCGTATCCGGCACCCCCGCCTCTCGATGTTTTCATTCTGATTTCTGCTTTAATAGCTCCTCCAGCAGATCCAGCCCTTAGGTCAAGCTTACCAGCGTCAAATATAACAGTAGCACCTTTATTAGACCAAAAGGTTCCTCTAAGTTCTCCTTGGAACATTATAGTTTTTATCTTATGGTCGTCAGTATCAGGCGGTAATTTAATATTGTACTCTTTAGCTTTAGCAGTTTTCTTAACAAGCTTTAATGATATTCCGACCAAGTCTCTATCAACAAATGCTTGTAACAATGCTTTATTATAAGCTGCGATACTTTCGGTGCTAAGAGTTGACAATTTATAACTTTTATGAACGGCCCAGATATCTCCAGGGTTCCACTTATCATCTTTAACAGGTTTTTGATCAGAATTTTTATATGCGACATTCTTCATTGCATATACTGTATTCATTAATTTACTTGCTCTATGAAATGTCTGCGACTTATTTATGTAACCGTTTTTAATAAGAATTACTGCGGATTCATATGATGAATGGAACCATCCATCTTCGACTGATAATACTTCATCTAAAGTAGCATCGACATAAACTCTATTATATGCAGCTTTAAGAATATTGTGATTCATAAAGAATTCTTCGTCTTGCATTCCGTTGTCTAACATAGCTTGACACATAACACATTGATGAGATTCTGTGATTTTAGTATTGAGAGTTCCGCCGCCAGCTCCACCTCCACCTCCAAATACTTTACTCTTTCCTAGATCGGAAGAGCTTATCATTTTATCGCCACCTATGAGAGTAAAGGGTTTTTTCAGTTTTTTAAATATTTCAATTGAAGTTATAGCATTTTCTATATCAGTTACTTTAAATACTCCGCCTTTAGCCAATTCAAGGGGCTTTCCGTCTTTTATAAGACGTGCTAAAATATCTATTCTGTCTATACCAGTATTAGCATTTGGTTTTAACAATTCGGATGGAGTTAGCTTTACGGCTTCTTGAAGTTCTTCGATTTGTTCGAAATATCTTAAGCTTTTCATATTAGTATTATACCCTATTAATTATTTGATAAAAATATTATAACACCCTTATCAATAAATGTACAATACTATTTATACTATTTTTTAACTCAATTCTTAGGATTATACAACTTATTTGGAGTTACATTATCGTTATCATCGACATTGATAATGCCAACAATCTCAAGCATGTCAATCATTTTAGCTCCACCGTCTTTGACTCCGATAAGATATGACGACCATGCCGCACCAATCATTAGTACAAAAAATGCAGTGTATTCAATCATATTTCCACCTGAAAACAAATTGCGTTGTATCCTTGATCTATAAGTCCGCGGCAGAATATTTGCGCTTGTTGCTCTATTGCGTATACGTACTCAGCAACAATTTGATTGTTATCATCTGTACCTACGACTTTCCAGCTTATATGTTTCATCATACATTCCTTATATAGTTATTCACATTGTTTGCTCATATCCAGTGAGCATATATTTCTCTACTGGAAATAGCTCAATGAATTTCCTACGTGACTTCGAAAAAGTCTTCATAGGCTTATTGAATTGCTTATACGTTTTTGTTGTAGTGGATCTAAATCCAACGCAATGACCTTGATTATCAAGTATATAGGTATGATTTGGAACTTTATATCCCAAATCATCCCAACTTGTTATTTCTTTAAACGCTCTAAAATTAGATTGTGTAGACATAAACATCCATCCTTTCTGCGTGTCTTAGCGGAAGAGACTGATCGTATTTTCTAGGATGTTTTCCATCAGCTATTGCAGCTGCAGTCCTTGGACCTCTACCTTGACACTTAACTCTGTATCTAGTAGACTTCACAGGTTTAACATCTGTCCAACCACTTTGAAATCTATAATCCGCGCTTTTGTCTTTCTGAGCAGCCATTTTGTTTATCGCTTTAACAGTCGACCTGACGGTTTCGAGTTCCAACATATCTCCCGCACTTTTAGTATGCGCAGTCATTATGTAGCTATCACTTATATTTGTATTTTTCATAATTTAATTCCTTATCAATTTTGTTTATGGTACTATTATACCACACTTTTAAGGTTTTGTACACCTTTTTTACATAAATAGTATATAGATTCTATACGTATTTTATACACCACTTGTCATGTGAACATAAGAATCTTCACATTCATTAATTTTTTTACCGCACATGCAGTGCGCGTCTTCTTCTAAAGTTGGTGCTCCAACGATATCTCTTACTTGAGATTCGTCGAGTGTTACACCTACTAAATTTGCTATTACTTCTTCTAAATTCATAATTTACTCCTATTGAATTCCTGTCCATCTGACATTCGCTTGACTATATCCAGTCAATACGTTACCTCTTGCGAAGTTTGTTGATGGCGCGTTATATCCAGCAGCCATCAACATATCCCCAACATTGAAAGGTTCATTTGTTTTATTATCGATTGCTTTTGGACTTTTCTTTACTATGAATCCAACAACTCCAGATCTAAGAGATCCGTCATATTGACTCTCTTCAGACTTGAGTAACTTAATGAAATTCCTTCCTTCTTCGAAGTGATACGTGATACCTTCCATTCTGTCTTTTATATACTGCTCATCAGTACAGAACTCACTGCGTGAGTACCATTGTTCTAAGTCATTAGACATAGTGGTTAGAAGTTCGTTGGTTTGTTCAATTAGTTGATTCATAATATATTTCCTTATTTTGTTTATGGTACCATTATACCATACTTTTAAGGCTTTGTACACCTTTTTTTGAAAATAAGTGTACTATTTTTATATCTATTTGTTATATGTAATTGTGTTTATATAACGTCATCAAGCGGAAATATTTGGTATATTGCCTCGGCACATGCCCTAGCTATTTCTTGATGTTCCTGCTGAGTACCATTGGCTGATCGCAATTGGATATAATGTATCCAAGATCTTAACGTTCCATTGACATACATGCGGGACATTGTTAGTCCTTCGGGAAGAATAGCTCTTGCCTGCTCTTTCGCGATACCTGCAGAAATTGCCCATTCGTATGCATGCTTACATCGCTCAATAATAACCTCTTGATATGATTCCCATATATGATGAATAGAATCTTCCATAGGGATATCAACAGAGTTTTGTCGATTTGTGGTATCTTGCATTCTAGCATCTCTGGTCACAAAGCTTAAATCTTTAGTAGGATCAGCATATCGCTGGCTAAACTCTTGGAAAGAAAATGATCTATGTCTAAGAATTTGACGGGCGATATCCCGAGTCGTATCGATTTCCATACAGACACTGGCCATCTCGAGAGGCGACCAGTGCTGATGTTTAATCAAATATTTAACTAGTTTCTCTGCGGTCTCTTCATTATTTTGGTTACCAGGATTCGACACCCTGGCACAATATGCTACCATTTGTAACAAATCGTCTTTCAAATCAACGCCAATTGCTGGCTTACTATATGAAACTACACGAACTTTAAACATGGTTGGTTATCCCTCTTGCTTCACTAATGTGTAGATTCCGTACACCAAACCGACCCAAGCTAACATCTTAGCTAAGCCTCCGAATAATACTACTGATCCACAAACTGCGATCAATGCAATACCATCATGTGACGTTCTCTCCGCTAATCTAGATTTTATCCAATTTAACATATATTTCTCCTATACTTTGAATTCCGCAAACGTATCTTTATTTTCTCTATCTCCCCACGTTGCGATTGGTTTATCGGGGATACTCATATCTGACATAATGTCAGACTGAGCGGATTCTTCTACATCGTACAGTTTCATACGTGCACGATCGATGCCGACTACAAATCTTTTATATTTAGTCGGATCATTATATCTGTTTTTAAGTTGTTTAACCATAACTTGGTTTAGTTCATCCAATTCTTCTGTTGCAATAAGAGCAAACATTAAATCAGCCGTGGCAGGTAATCCAAAAGACTCTGAAGTATCTTCTAGTCCTACATCAGTATTACTAAAGCCGGATCTGGTTGTTTGAGTCGCTGTCATAATTGGGACATTAAACTCAATTGCTAAACCACGTAATTCTTCAGCAATAGCTTTTATGTAAGTGTAACTATTTATACTTCCACCCATAGCCTTCATCCGAGAGGATGAACATATGTTCAGGTAATCTATATATATGATATGTGGTTCGAACTTCTTCTTCATCTTTAATTCATTCAATAAAGCTCTGAAGTGACCAGAATGCGCGGCACCGGTTGGATACTCTTTAATAAGTAACTTACCGATAGTACCTTTTGCTATCTTTTGAATCTTTTCAGCAAATACATTCTTAGATAACGTTTCAAGTTGTTGAATAGGTAGATCCATTAGATTCGCATCAATACGTTCAGCGATTCTTTCTTCTGCCATTTCCATTGTGATGTATAAAACATTTTTGCCCTGCTGTAATACTGCCGCAGCATTATGACACATGAACAAAGATTTACCAACACCGGTACCAGCTAAACACACATTAAGCGTCTTGTTTGGAATACCGCCTTTAGTAATCTTATTAAAGTAATCAAGATCCCAAGGTATTCTTTCTTCAGTTTTATTATAAAAATCAAAACGAGAATCGGAATCATCAATATAATCATGACCAATTGCTTGATCGAATGAAACACCGAGGGCCGTAGAAAGAATTTCAGGTATAGCACCTTCGCTCTTTTCTTCGTCTTTGCCGTCAATAATACCAATTGATTCCATAATAGCAATATACACTGCACGGTCTTTACACCATTTTTCAGTTTCATTTATAAGGTAATCAGTGTCTAAATCGGTTTGAGTATTAATCTCGTTGATTAACATTGAAGACTGATTTAGAATATCGTCGGGTGCTGAGACTTTTTGAAGCTCAATGTCTAATACTCTACCTGTTGGTAATTTATTATGAGTCGCTACAAATCCAACGATTAAGTCGAATACTACTTTGTGGCAACCTTCAAAATATTCTTTCTGAAGGTACGGTATTACGCGTCGGCAGTAGTCTTCGTTATTTAGTAGATGGCTTAGTACGTGTGTTGGTATCTCGTTCTGCAAGTGATGTTGTCCCTTCGTTAATAATATGTTTTAATAAATCGCCGAGATAATTGTTAAATTTCTCGTCTTCTCTCAATGTGTCGTGATCAAAATCACCTGGATCGTTAATGTTATACGTAAACGATAATGTCGCTATATCTAATTCAACAGATTCTTTAATCGAAACTGTTCCATAAATAAATCTTACTCCTTCATAAGGAGAATTATCATTTAAATGTATAGCATAAAAATCCGATTCAGGATGTTCTACAGTTATAAAATGACTATCCATTTTCTTGCTCGATATTTAAGTCTACGTCTAATAATGGTTTATGGCCTATTTGATAATGACCAATTAAGAACTCTTTAAAGTTAGTTGTTTCAAATATAGGTTTCCAGAAATCTTCTTGCAAGGTATCTTTTTCTCGTACCTTTGGTTGAACAAGTTCACCGGTTTCCATATCGACTCTGCAATACCAACCTACGTTTGGTTTTTGTACATATCCACCAGCTAGAGCTACATCGAGTAGTCCAGAATATGGTGCGATACCACCTTCCCATGTTACAGTAATTGGAATCTTAGATTTTTCTTTTACGAACCTAGATTTTTCAACGTTAATTACAAAGTTATATCCTTTGATTTCCATACCAGTTTTTTGTTGTTGTCTTCCAATGATCCAAATATTATCTGCTGAATAATAAATGCCAGTACCGCCAGAAACAATCGCTTTAGGAAATAATCCGATTTCTTGATATGTATGATTAACAGCAAGCAAAGGGATATTCTTCATGGCCAGATAAGGAGTGACCATTCTGAACAATCCCTTGAGTGCTTTAGCTCTTGACATATCGGCTACTGATTTTTCGTTTAGCGCATCTTCTAATTCTTTCTTAGAAGCTAAGTTGCCAATAGAATCTATAACAACAATAACTTTATCGTTACGATCTAGATTTTCTAATTGACCAACAATATCAAATTTTAGTTGTTCGACATCTGTGATCGGCGTATGTAATACTCGTTGAGTATCAATACCGAAAGATTCGAAGTATGATTGTGGCGAACCAAATTCTGAATCATAGAATAATAGTACAGCATCACTGTGTTTTTTTAAGTAAGCACCTGCCATTAATAATGCAAATGAAGTTTTAAAATGTTTAGAAGGACCGGCTAATACCGTCAAACCGGGACTTAACCCACCGTCTGGATCTCCTGATAAAGCTACGTTTATCATTGGTACTTCTGTTGCAGTCATTTCTTTTTCACTAAAAAATACCGAATCTGCTAGTATATCCGAGCTTTTAATTCTCGATTGTTTTCTTAGTTTATCCATTACTGACATTAGAATTTCCTCCTAGGTTGAAAGGTTGCTGACATGCGCATTTCTCTCTTAGTTCTTGCTTTGGCCTCGGCCTTCTTACGCTTACGTTTAGACGTAGGTTTTTCATAAAACTCTTTTCGTCTAACATCTTGTAAGATTCCTGCAGCTTCAACTGCTTTTTTAAATTTGCGTAAAGCAACATCAAACGGCATATCTTGTGGTGGACGTTCGTCCCTCTTACCTTTCCGATTTTTGTTAAACTTTCGCGGTTGTGCTTGTAAATTAATGCTTGGCATAGTTCCTCTTCTTTTAATTAATTATATGTATATTATAACATGAAATCAGTGATTTGTACACAGTTAATTCCCCAATTTTTTCTTCTATATGATTCGGGAGATAAATGTACAGATGAAACACTTTCCATATTGTTCTTGGCGTATTGCTCACTATCCATAGTAAGCCACTCTTCAGGATATTTGACTCGCGTCATACCTAGTTCATCCATGCAAGATATCCATTCGGATAGTACTTGCATTCGCTCTTTTCGGGATCCCCAAAAAGCCTGGCCTTTGTAATAACCAGTTTTCGGTAATTTACGTTCTTCAAACTCAATAGGCCATGGAGTAGAATACTCTACCTTTATACCTTTTTGCTCTAGTTCATCACCAAATTTTTTCCATGCTTTCAACATAGGCTTTATATCAGCCTTTAGTCTACAGACATGATGTCTAATATCAATATTTCCAAATGACATTGTAATGCCTCTTGGAAAACATTCTTCTATGTGTTGTATAACATACTCAAACTCTGTGTTTATTTGACCGTTGAGTGTTAGTCCGTCGGTTTTAATTACAAGAGAATTCTCTTTTGCATACGCTGCTGTGTGTGAGTCACCTATTGTTAACCATTTTATGTCAACAATATCTGTAGATTTTAATCTCTTTATGCCTTTACATTTCGCTGACACTTTATCGCACCAAGCTTTATCTGTTACATCTTTGCGCTTCTTTAGCATCTCTCCATAGTCTGGCATATCAATATCTAATGAATATATTACTTTAGCTTCTAAGAAGTTATTTATCCTATCTTCCAATTCATCATTGAATCCCGAAAACAAATTTAGAGATCCACCGAAGTTTACTCCGTGATCTAAATACAATACCTCGACATAATCTCCATTGTGATTAATCCCAACTCCAAGGTTTTCTGACCAGGTTCTAGCCCAGCCAAAACCGTGACTATTTTTCTTCTTTGGTATTTTATTAAATGTTCCTGTTATCATAAATTTTTATCCCAGTCTCTATAACTATCAATTGTTTCATATAATGTTTCATTATGCAATGTAGGTTCAGGACCAACATTCCAAAATAAAATATCTCGTCCGCTATTTTTTGGTATGTACTTCCACGCTTTTCCGTCGTACGTACTGATACACGGGAATGGCGGAAGATTCTCGGTTTTCTCTGAAGCCATAAATTGTTTAGGTTCGCTTATAACAGCAGCCCTTCCTAATTCTCCAGCTTTCATATTTCTAGACACTGCAACAGATGTAAATTTGGCATTTGGCCATGCGATCTGAAGCGCTCTGGTTAACACACCTGTAGAAGTGGCTACATAAACTTCGTCTGGTGCGCGTAGGGCACTCGCAACCTTCACCATTCCAGCAGTAACCATCTCATGTTTTAAACCTAATGGTACGAAATAATATCCATTTTTTCTTGCATCTTCTAAGGCTATTTTGTTTAAATTTGGCATTGCTGCTATTCTATGGAAACTAACATCGGCTCCTTGCTCAATACAACAAGCTTGATGATGTGATATTCTCTTACTAGATGGCATGTACAATCTTACTTTTTTATTGTGCCTTTTAGCAGCATCCAATATACTTACACCAGCTAAACCGGTTCGTGGTTGAACATACGCGATTGTCTCTTCTTTAATAGTACTTATTAAACAATCTCCGCCTCTAGTTTTAGATCCTACAATTAAGTCATCTCTAACAACTCGAACACCGTCATGCATAACTTCAACAGGAGCTGGATTTGGATCTTCCCAATTCTTAGCTAAATCTAAGTAATATTCCTTTGCTTCTTCTGGTTGCATTAAACCGATGTCTTTATTAAATCCGTCTTCTATGTGGTTATTATGAGGCATTTCGTATATCCTTGTCCATCATTAAATGTGAAACCATCGCTTTATAATCTTTAACTGTTAAATTATTTTCGTTTAATACTTTTAAATCTGAAGGGTGAGATTTCATTCCGTTGAACGTGTCTATTAAACCAAGCTCAAGCATTGGCTTTTGTCTGCCTCTCGGATGATCTTTAATATTGCTACTAGACCACAAGTTATCATAATCTAAGTGATTATAGTCATTGCCAGGTCTAACATAATTTTCAACCCATCTGATATAGTCACAGCAAACGTCTTCTGCATTATAAGGAACACTTCCGGTGTCACTATAAATTTGCATCATAACTTCGTCTAGGAAATCTTCTTTCTTTAATTTTTTGTCGTTAATTCCTAAATACGAAATACATTCAACTGCATTCGTTCCGTAATAAAACATGCTTTCAGTGTTAACCAAATGCGGAAACCAATCTGCTATATCGGCAACGACTGCTGCATATTGAAATGCGTATCGTCTTAAACCATTTTCAACATTCCAGTTTAACATAAATTCACCGACTTCTCTAAGATCTTTTTTACCTGGAGTAGCCAAGAAGTGAGATAGTTTTTTTGCCAGGATTGGAGCGTATTCACATAAGAAATAATCTCCACCTTTTTTGTAATCAGATGTCGGTTTTGGGAATGCTGGGAATTGATATCCGATTGAAGTGTAAAATGGTTTTCCTAATTTACCTTCAGCTTTAATGATCTTTTTCATATCATCAATGTCTTCAGCCAAGTGTAGCTTAAACAATAGTGTGTTATGATATCCAGAAGGTTTAGTTCCGTAATTAATTGCCGAACCAGTCACCCTATGTAGAATAAACAAAAACATCCAGGTTTCTAATGAATGAGTTTTTCCAGTCCAGTTTTTAGCAATCACCTCTCTTTGTGATGTTGCATGTCCGGATTGCATCTTATCCCAATATGGATGTTCTTCAGTCCAACCGTAAAATACGTCATTTATAATTTGAGAAAATCCTGCATACTTACGTTCGACTACATCGTACAATTCTACGTTTTCCATTAGATCGTCATTCATACCGCTTTCAAGATGTGGCATAAAGTTAGGCACATTACACTTGATTTGCTGATCTTTTGCCAGCTCAAAGTACCTCAAGAAGTCATAATAGTATTCAGTTTTTTTCATAGTATAGTAAATAAATTCCTTAGTAGAAACAATAAGCCTACACCATTAAGTAAAATAAGAGCTCGGTCTTGCCATAGAATGGATACCCATAACCACAACGAAATGCCCATAGCTGATAATATAACATCGTAATATTGATATCCGTCAATGCCTCTAATAGACATTGCGCTTAAAACAAAGACCGATGCAACCCATTTTATATACCAATCTAATGTGTATTTCGGTGTTGCGCTTTTAAATATTCGTTTACTGTTTTTGATTTCTTTTGGATCAAAGTCTGCCATGCTATTCATCGCTATGTGGTGTTTTATGTTTGTCTGTGCGTTCATATTTCGTCTTATCCGGATGAGTAGAAGGTCTATGAAATTTATCCATGTTCTTCTTAACCGGATTTTTTTTACCGAATATAGTATCCCAATTATCTCTACCTTGCTTAGATAAAGCCTTTGATCGTATACTATCTCCTGTTATATCGTTTTTAGTCGCCATTTTTTTGTGGCTCCTTCATACTGATATCCTTACCATCAACTACAATGTCAACTCTTTTAAAATGCATACATTCGTTAGCATCAGTAGTGAGCATAAAAGTATCTCCAGTCTTAAATGGTGTGGAGTTTATATTTACCCTCTGGTGAGGTTCTAGTGCGGTATTAATGTCGTGGAATGTTAATCCATCTTCTGACATTTTAAATTTGTAACCTATATATTCCATTGTTGTTTCCTTAATTTGGCGCGTCCTGGAGGATTCGAACCTCCGACCTACGGCTTAGAAGGCCGTTGCTCTATCCAGCTGAGCTAAGGACGCTGCATTCTAATCTATGAAGTCATATGCTATGTTAGCTTCATCAAACATTTTCTTAGTTAACTCAGTAGATTCTACCCAACGCTCTGGCATCGAATCATCTATAGTTTTAGTAACTACACGTTCAACGCCAACTTGTATAATACCCTTAGCGCATTCAGAACAAACTGGTAATCCGTGTATGTATAATGTTGCACCATCAAGCGATGTTCCATTATATGTTGCGTTATATATGCAATTCATTTCAGCATGTACAACGTGTTGATACTTAGTAACCTTGTTTTCATACATGGCAGCATCATCAGATATTCCACGCGGAAATCCATTGTATCCTTGAGCTAAAACTTGTCCCTTAGATCCTACAGCAATGGCTCCAACTTTTCGAGATGGGTCTTTTGACCACAACGCGATGTGTTGGGCTAAAGCAATATATCGTTTATCCCACTTATGAACTTTAACTGATTCCCACATATTATACTACTAAATCAAAGTGACGTTCGTAAACGTGTAGATTTTGTACTTGCCAATGCATTTGGCCGGTATCAATTCCAAGCTCATCTGCTAATTCGCCAAGCACATATTCTTGCCAAGCATAATCATTGCGATAACCGAAGATCACGTCGTTAGATCTCATTTGAACTACACACTCTAACGCATCGTCACGTATGTAATATGTGACTGCATTTGTGCAGATAAAATCATTCTTACCATTTTCATACCACTCGTGCCAAATGGAAGGTCTTTGATATACCATACTAGCTCTACGTGAATCTTTGTTTCTAGTAAGTTCTAATACAACTTGTTCAAACTGATTATGGTACTTTTCACTAAAAATCAAATGACCATAATTGGAATTAATTTCTCCATGTTCGTTTGCAGCCATTTTCCATGCGGCAGGTGGTTCACGGTCATTACGATAAATGTCATTGATATTTGTAGATTGATGTACATACCAATCTATTTCAGATTCGATATAGTTTCTGTTAGGTTTGCCAAAAATAGCCGATTCGTCAGCAATAAAAGATGCACCGATTAACTCAATAGTTTTACCACCATTTCTGTCTTCGGTAAACATTTCGTTTAAAAGTCTGGCTTTAAATAAACCTCGGATGTTGCTTATACTATTCATTTTTTATACCTATCGTCAAGTTCTGGATGTTCGTTACAATGCATCATTAAGATCATTAGTTGTGTTGCGGCATGCGATAAATGCGTTTTACCTGATTCTGGATCTAGGTCTTCGCCTGCATGCCAAGCATTAAGATGTCTTTGAATTGATGAATATGTTCTAAGTTTACTAGTAGAATCACCGTCATCACGCCAATTATTAACACCGTACTTTTCAGCACCAAAGCCAAATACTTCAGCAATTTCTAATAGTGCTTCTGGTGGTATTAAAGCTAATGGTGCTTTGCCTTCATCGAATTTCATAATAATGCCTTTTTGTATTTGATATGGTTATTATAACACATATTAAGTACTATGTACACACTTATTTTAATTATTTTAATGGGAATGGGAACCTATAATCTGGATCATCGAATGAGTTTCCGCCGTAAGACTTAGCAATGCGCAACGCGTTAACTGCCTTGTGAGCTTCGACTAATCCTAAGATCTCGTAGGAATATTCACGGCCGGCTTGAAGCGGTGATCCCCATGGTTCAACCCATTTCCAAATTTGGAAATAATCTAGATTGCCTTTAAGAACTTGCTCTTGAGGATAGTAACTAATTTTAACTCCTGCCTTTGCAAACATCTTATAGTCAATTTTACCGAAGTGGCTATGTGTATTATCATATTCAAATCCTTCATATAGTGTTAAATCTGAGCGGTGGTTAATCATATCGTGTTCCGGAAATTCTGAATCCCATCTACGATATTTGTTTAGCTCACTTTTATCACGGCACTTAGCGACTTTCTTATCTCGTTGTGCGATGAACTTTTCAGTCACGACTCCGGAATATACACCGTTAAATTCTTCATTAATGTCAGATCTGTGTATCATTGTATGCTTACTCCCCAAGTATAGCTTTAATGTGTTCAACATCGATAATTGCTGCAGCTTCGCCATCAACATCAACCGGCATAGATTTGCTCCAATCAAGGAATACTCTATCTCCTGTTGATACCATTAATACCGCGCCTGTACTAACAGCCAAAACTAAAGCAGGCTTTTGGCCTTTTGTAATTTCTTTTGTAAGTATGATTCCACCAGTAGTGGTTTCTTCTCGTTCAACTGAGGTTACTAGAACCTGATTGTGTAACATTTTTTTAATGCCCATTTTTTTCTCCTATTAATTTAAATTTAATTATATGTTATTGCGGAATACAAAATCAATTGCTCTTTCCGCTTCTTTCGTCATATCACGTTTACCATACCATCCACCAGTCTCATTGTCTAAGTCTGAACAGATCCATGCTACTTCGCGTGCTGAGATTGGATAACCTCGCTGCATCGCATTTCCTGCGGTTGATACCATAATTTTATACATCTGTAAATACCATCCTGAACCTGTAATGCCCTTGTATTCTTCAACTTGTTTTTTGTTTACAAAAGGGCAGTCTCTATATCCAGTCCATGAAAAGTTAGTGTTGTTAAGTTGTGCTTTTCGGTGTTCAACAAGTCCTGCTCTAATAGATTCTGGAAGCTTATCGAAAAACGATTCATTTGTGACAACGTATCGGTGTCTTTCCATGAGCTCATTTGGATCCATGATTGATCCGTCGTGTGTGAATATAAAGTTGTACCCGCCTTGATACTGCGAGGGGACGTAATACATTCTACTGAGGTCTTTTGTTTGAGCATCTGCGATGTCTCCTATTTCTTTGTTTAAAGCAAACCAGAAGTGTTTAATTTTATCAGACGGAACTGATTCGGTTAATGGAAATACCAATCTAAACTTTGGATGTGCCTTGGTTGAGCTTGCTGTAGAATAGCAAACATATTTGTATTTAGAATACTTTTCGTGAATATCTTCAATTGAACCTTCATAATCATCTACATCGACAATGCCGAAACCACCCCAACTAATAACATTTGCATTAGCTCGGGTAGTTCCGGTCTTATATGTGGCTGGTGATATTAAGGGAGCATCAGTTTTCTTTTGATACTTATCACTATTTGCCAATTTGTATAACACTTTTTCAAAATCATCAAAGGAATTATAATCAACTCGCTTAACGGTTTTGTTATCGTATATACTATCGAATATCGTTAAAGATACCATGATTTCCTGCGTGCGATGGAGCTTTCCAATCTTCAGGTTTCATGAGATCTGGAAGTCCTAGTGGATTTGGTCGGCCTTCTTTTATGCCGACCTTCTTAGACATGTTAGCTTTAAGAACTTCATCCCATGCTTTATAAGCATCTACGCCAAATGCGTCGAGAGTTCCAATGGCAACTACACATAGATCGATTAATCCATCTACTAGTTCTTCGCCATCTAAAGTTTCAAATGCCTTTTTAGTTTCGTCAAGTTCTTCTTGTATGAAGTTTATGCGAAACTCTAAAAAAGTTTTTAGTTTCTCTTTATCTTTTTTGTTATCAAAAATCCAGTCTAAAGTACCGAATTTGTCTTGCATCGTTTCGATGTCGTCTACCCAGTTATTACTCATTATACTATGATTCCTTGTTTAGGTGGTGTTACTATACCACTTCTCATAGATCTGATTTGATCTACTAATTCGTCTACCGGTTCTAAGATCATCATCACAAACTGACGTTGAATTACGATCCTTTCATCTTTGGCGTATGCCATAAATGGAATAAATCCGATTTTACCTGGTTCAGTCGATACCATAGAATACGCTTCGCTGATTGCGATCGTGTGTTCTGATTCTTCGACTTGACCGATGATTTCCTCTCCCGAGGTTAGTCTTACTAATTGCATTTTTTTTCTCCGTTATGTGGTCTATTATAACACACTTTTCGTGTAATGTACACAGTTATTTTAAAAGAATTCTTCGAGTGTTGCGATCTCTTTCGAGTTCCAGCCTACGGCGGATAGAATCGGATCAATAACATCTAAGAAGGTTTTATTAAATTGCTTATCAAAATCAATATAACGATGCAGGCCAAACTCTTCAGGAAGATAATCAAGGAACGATATTACATTTTCCTTGATGTGATTTGGTGTACGCAAATAGATAAACTTAATCTTTTCGCCGTTTTGAATTTTGTTGTATTGCTGTCCTAAAGACATATCCTTTAAAAGCTTATTGTATAGAATTCCGCCACGTGCATGAATCGGTGTGCCCTTTCGATATATCGTTTGTTTATCTTGAAACTGAGTCAAGTTAGTAATTCCTCGAGGGAATGCGATTTCGTTTGGCGGTAGAGTTTTAAAATGTGTTCTAAAGGTTTCTATGTTGCTTTGAACTTCTTTCTCAGAACCAGCGATTATGGTCTTGAAGATCTGCTTTAACGCTTCCCGACAAGGTGCTGGTGTTGATGATTTGATAGCCTCAATACCCATGATTTTGAGTTTAGGCTCTGCGTATCGTACACCCTCGTTATCAAGTACGTTTAAGATGTAACGCTTCTTTGCTGTCCAGATACCACGATCTGCAATAGCTTCTCGCTTCATTACCATTCGGTTTTCGATACCGCCCATGATTCCGAACAGTTTGGCATAACTATCTTCCAAGACAGTTTCTAATTTATCCTTGCAAACCGTATCAATAAATTCTAATGGATTTATAGGATTTACGGCAGACACAAGATCGTCAAGGCAAACATACACAGAATCTGTATCGATAGCTAGAACATAGTCTTTTTTAGTTTTAAGCACCGATTGTAAGTATGTGTTAATAGCTTCTTCTGCCCAACGAATCGTTAACTGGCCAGACAATGTAATACTTTCAGCAATACGTTGATCAAAGAATCTAAAGTATTTATTACCTAAAGCACCATAAAGTGAGTTAAGTAGAATCTTAATAGACATTTGTTGATTTTCAGCAATTGCAATATCACGTTGAACTCGATACAATTCTTGCTTATTGCTTTTGTCAATCTTCTCTAGTTCTTTCTGAGCTGTGATCATTTGACGTTTAATAATAACACGTTCGCTGTACATTTCATTAATGATCTTTGGTAGAATGCCAAGTTCGCCTGTTTTAAAATATTGGCCTGAAGCAGAACAACATTCACCTTCTTCAAGCCTTGGTTTTAATTCTCCAGTCAGTAAACTGTCAACGTTAACATTCGCGACTTTGCCGCTAATAATAGTTTCTGGAGACATATTATATTGCATAATAAGTGATGGATACAGTGAGTTTAAGTCAAAGGAAACTACCCATTCGTGCATGCCAACTTGAGGATCTTTTACGAAACCGCCAGGGTATGGGGATTTAAACTTTTCTTCAGCAAAGGGAATGATTACATTATTTGCGTACAGGTTTCTAAATATGATAGCATCCCATATCGCAGTAGTTCCCATAACGTCGCTGTAGTTTACACCGCCACGATATGCCATAGTAAGTGCCAATGTAATAAGTCCCATCTTATCTTCGAAACGATCTACTAAGTCTACGTCTTTAATGTTGTAGTCGATAAACTTTTGATGATCGAATTTGTAAAGAGTGTGAAGGTTTCCATGCTCTTCGTATGAAAGCTTACGTTCGCCAAGAACCACATTAGCAATATTATCTAGCTTGTACGATTCCTGAGGTCCATATGAATATCCAAATTTACGGAATAAATCAAGGTAATCCATCTGAGCGATACCTTGAATATCGTATGCCATTTGCTTACGCTGCATGGTATTGACATCACGTCTATCGATCAATCCCCAAGGAGATAATCTACGCACAAATTCTTCGCCGTGGATTTTAATAATTCTGTTTATCAGGTACGGCATATCAAAGAATCTAGAATTCCATCCAGTAATTACATCCGGACATTGTGACG
>Ga0115003_10001521_pt1 | contig 20083 bp, 22 predicted proteins | sample ArcticOcean_MG_C_7_FD_88736 | JGI IMG/M metagenome (GOLD analysis project Ga0115003, IMG submission 88736) | Marine microbial communities from western Arctic Ocean - ArcticOcean_MG_CB11_88 | ecosystem: Environmental > Aquatic > Marine > Oceanic | place: Arctic Ocean: Canada Basin | collected... | reverse complement strand
GTTAAAGATAAGAATTACGCTTTGGCAAAGGGTTTGGTAACGGTCGTGGCTGGATTGGCATTTTCTATGATGCCGGTAAAGCTGGTCGCAGAACAGCTCAGTGAGATAGGCCAGGCAGCCGCTGTTGAACAGCGCGTGGCGACGATTTTGGCGGGCATGACTATAGAGCAAAAAGTTGGCCAGATGATCCAACCTGAGATTAAGTTTGTCTCTCCCTCGGATGTTAAAAAATACCATATTGGTTCTATTCTCAATGGCGGCGGTTCCTTTCCTGGCGAGCGTAAAAACTCTGCTATTCAAGACTGGGTTGACCTTGCAGACAGTTACTACAACGCCTCTGTAGATACCTCTAACGGCGGTACAGGTATCCCAATTATCTGGGGTACTGACGCGGTCCACGGCCACAACAATGTGATTGGTGCCACTCTGTTTCCACACAATATTGGTCTGGGTGCGGCGAACGACCCGCAGCTGCTGCGCCAGATTGGTGAAGTCACTGCACGAGAAGTTGCGGTAACCGGTATTGATTGGATCTTTGCGCCCACTGTCGCAGTGGTTAAAGACAACCGTTGGGGACGCACTTACGAAGGTTATAGCAGCGATCCTGCCCTGGTCAAAGCCTATGCTGGCGAGATTGTTAAAGGCATTCAGGGTGAGCCAGGCGAATTGGCTGCAGACCCCTCAAAAGTTGTGGCTACTGCGAAGCACTGGATCGGTGACGGCGGTACTTATCGTGGGATCGATAAAGGCAATACTATTCTCGACCTAGATCAGCTGCTTGAGTTACACGGGCAGGGCTATCTCAGTGCTCTTGACGCTGACGTTCAGTCAGTGATGGTGTCATTCAATAGCTGGAATGGAAAGAAGCTTCACGGCCATAAACAGCTTATTACCGACGTCTTGAAAGGGCAGCTGGGTTTTGACGGTTTGGTGGTTAGTGATTGGGATGGTGTAGGTCAAGTTGAGGGCTGTACCACTGAAAACTGCCCCCAGGCGATCAACGCTGGTATGGATCTGATTATGGTACCCCAGGGCTGGAAAAACCTAATTACCAATACTTTGGCCCAAGTGGAAAGTGGCATCATTCCTATGGCCCGTATCGATGATGCGGTGACGCGCATTTTGCGCACCAAGATTCGTGCTGGTCTGTTTGAAAAAGGCGCGCCATCAACTCGAGTGCTAGCCGGAGAGTCTGACATTATTGGCTCTGCTGAACACCGTGCTATTGCGCGAGACGCAGTGCGCAAATCACTGGTATTGCTGAAAAACAAAAACCAACTGCTGCCTCTTAAAGGCAAGCAACATGTTCTGATTACCGGTGACGGTGCCGACAATATCGGCAAGCAAAACGGCGGTTGGACGATTACCTGGCAGGGTACTGAAAACAAGAATAGTGATTTCCCTGGTGCCACCTCAATCTATGCTGGCCTCAAGCAAGCCGTTGAAAACAATGGCGGTTCGGTTGAATTGAGCGCTGACGACAGCTGGGTGAAGAAGCCCGATGTGGCGGTAGTGGTATTTGGTGAAGAGCCCTATGCCGAAGGTGTGGGTGATATCGAATCACTGGTTTACCGCGATGGCTACCAGGCCGACCTCGATTTGCTCAAGGCACTAAAAGCGAAAAAGATTCCTGTGGTAGCGGTGTTCTTGACCGGTCGTCCCCTGTGGATGAATGCCGAGTTCAATAACTCAGACGCCTTTGTGGTGGCCTGGTTGCCCGGCTCTGAAGGTGTTGGTTTGGCCGATGTAATGGTCGCGGATAGTGCCGGCAAAGTGCGCTACGACTTCACTGGCAGACTGTCATTTGATTGGCCCAACAGCGAACTTGATCGCACTGATATCTCTCGTCCGGTAACTGACTTGCTGCTGACTCGTGGTCAGGGCTTGAGCTATGGCGATGCAGAAATTATTGCTGATGGCCTCAGTGAAAAGCCTTTGGTTGATCTGTCTAAGGCGGCTCGCGTCGTGTTTAGCGGCAGTGCTCGTCCGCCCTATAAAACCTATGTTGGAGACTCCAGCAACTGGCAGAAGTTGGTTCAGGGTAATAAGTCTGCCAGCGCCTTTGGCGATCTGACGGTAACCACTGTCGATGGCACAGTGCAGGAAGACTCCCGTCTGGTGGAGTGGAAAGGTGGCCGTGAAAGCCAATTCTACTTCCAGTCAGAGGCCGGTATTGATCTGACTAACCTGCGCGATGAAGATGCCGCTCTGGTGATGATCTTTAAGGTGAACAAACACCCTAAAGGTGCTGTGACTCTGCGTATGGACTGTGGCTGGCCCTGTTCCGGCGGGCTCAACCTAACGCGTATTTTCCGCGCTATTCCGGAAGATCAGATGATTCGCCTTGGGGTTAAGTTAAGCTGCTTTGAAAAAGTTGGCGTCAACCTGAAAAAGGTTAACTCGCCTTTTGTCTTGGTTACCTCTAAGGAATTTGCCCTTACTATTGCTGACATTAGAGTGACCAAAGATATCTCCGAGAAGTCAATAGTGGGATGCGGTTGATCCCAGCCTCGATCCTCTTATGATTTAGTCTAGCCGAATCCAATCTAGTCTATTCGCAGCCAGCCCTTTTTAGGGCTGGTTTGCGTTTCCCTGAGGGGTTTTTTTCGGCCATAGAAAAAAGCCCCTCGTACTGCTAGTATCTCGGCACAATAAAAATATTTTTAATCTGGCAGTTTAGTCTGAGTCTAGACTTAGTTTAGCTTAAGCTTGGCCGTCGAGAGGGGTTGGTATGAACGCATTATTTAGCAAGATGTCTGAGAGCACAGCGGAAGATTGGCAGATCATTCTTCCCGAGCAAATAGCCTATTTTAAGAAGTTGCCAGATCGTATATTGGCCCACTTGGAGTTGCTCACCGGCGATTACGGCGGCTTTGCCATCGACCGTCTGCAACATTCTCTGCAGACCGCTCACCGCGCCGCTGAGGCGGGTGAAGACGAGGAGTATGTTGTCTGTGCACTGCTGCATGATATTGGCGACACCCTCGGCAGTGCCAACCATGCCGATGTTGCGGCAGTGATATTGCAGCCCTTTGTCTCCGAAGAAAATCACTGGATGATCAAGCATCACGCTATTTTTCAGGGTTATAATTTTTTCCACTTTCTCGGCGCCGATCGGAATATGCGCGACCAGTATCGTGAAAACCCCAACTTTAAGCGCACCGCGCGATTTATCGCCAAGTACGATGACCCCGCATTTGATCCAGAGATGCCAAAATTGGAGTTGAGTGTCTTCGAGCCCATGGTCCGCAGAGTCTTCAGTGCGCCAAAAAACAGCATGTATAAAAGCTTCTTCGACGAATAAGGGATTCTAATGACAGTGGCAAGTATTCTCGGAATTTATATTGCGCCCACTAAGGGCGCAGGGGCGATGGGTTATCCAAAGGTGTCGTTGCGCGCGGGCAAAGGCATTGAAGGGGATCGCTATTTTTCTCAGACAGGCAAAAATCGATCTAGTCACAACGGTCAGCCAGACTGGGAAATTACCCTGATTGAATCCGAGGTCATTGAGTCGTTTAATCAAGAGAAGGGCTACCGCTTTCACGAGAGTGACTTTCGCCGCAATCTGGTGACCCAAGGTCTTCGTCTCAATGATCTGGTGGGCAAAACCTTCACCATCAACAATCTCAGCTTTTACGGTGTGCAGCTCTGTGAACCCTGCGCCAGTCTTCAGCGCCGTCTAGCAGTGAGTATCCTACCTGAGCTTGTGGGCAAGGGTGGTTTGCGCGCCCAGATCCGTGGCAACGGTGTTATCGCCGTGGGCGACAGTATTAGCTCGGACTAAAATAGCTCGTACTAAAATAGCTCGTACTAAATCAGCCCAGTCTAAAAAATCGAATCGTATTATCCGCGGTCTGCTGACTAAGCTCTTCAGCGGACTCGTTTCGATGTTCGGCTAGCTTGCTAACCACCCAGGGTAAAAAAGCCGGTTCATTGCGTTTGCCCTTGGGTGGCTCAGGCATGGTCTTGGGTAACAGATAGGGGGCATCGGTCTCCACCATCAGACGTTCAAGTGGAATATCCGCCACCAGCCCCTGAAGCTCTGTACCGCGCTTGTCGTCGCAAACCCATCCAGTCACGCCAATATGCAAGTCGAGATCCAAGTAGCCGTAGAGGGCCTCTCTGGTGCCTGTAAAGCAGTGTGTCACCGCATCCACCAGATGGTCTCTGTAGGTTCGCAGTATTTGCAGCTGACGATCGGCGGCATCGCGCTCATGTAAAAAGACCGGCAGCTGTAATTCCGCCGCCAGTTCAAGCTGGGCTTCAAAGGCTTTTTCCTGTTGCGCCGGTGTCGAAAAATTGCGGTTAAAATCCAGCCCCATTTCACCGATGGCGACCACTGAGGGGTCGGCGGCGAGGGCGCTGAGTATACCCATAGACTCTTTATTTAAAGCCTTAGCGTCGTGGGGATGAATACCGACAGTGGCATAGAGCATAGCGGGAAAGCGCTCGCCGAACTCGCGACAGAGTTCTACCACCGCTTCACTCTCGGCGACTGAGGTGCCGGTGAGAATCAGTTTTTCGACGCCGGCTTCCCGGGCCCGTTCAAGCACTTCGCCACGGTCTTTATCGAAGCGTGAGTTGGAGAAGTTGACGCCTATATCGATTAACATAATTACAACAGCCTGTAGATTTCATCGCGCATCAGCAGCGGTGGGCGCTGACCCATTTTCCGCGAGTAGATAATCGAATACATCAAAAGATTGCGCACATAGGCGCGGGTTTCTTTATAGGGAATCACTTCAATCCAAATATCGAATGGCAGTTGGCCATCGCTTTTATTGAGCCATTGTTTGACCCTAGTGGGACCGGCATTATAAGCGGCACTAGCGAGAATGCGACTGCCATCAAAGCGTTTAAGCAGTTCGCTGTAGTAGCGGCTGGCAATCGCTATGTTGGTGTCGGGGTTATATAACTCGGCCTTTTTGCGATAGGGGATTTTATATTTTCGCGCCGTACTCTTGGCGGTGGCCGGCATCAGCTGCATTAATCCGCGGGCTCCAGCGGATGAAGTGGCCGCCGGGTCAAAGGCGCTCTCTTGGCGGGCCAGGGCAAAGAGTAAGGCGCTGTCTAGGCCATTATCGTCGGCGGCACTGTTGATGGCATCGGCAAAGGCCAGGGGAAAGCGCAGCTCCACATCATCCCAATACTGGGCGCGCCCGAGGCTGGCAATGGCTTTGTTGTGCCACTGCCACTGTCCGGCGGCCATAGCAGCTGCCAGCCAGTCATCATAGGCAAAGTCTGCGCTGGCCTGATTCCATTCTCGGTTGGCGTCGAGATTATCACTGTGAAATCGCAGTTCCCGTGCTCTGGCCATGGCCGGTAGGGTACTAATCGCTGCTAGGCGCTGGGGATGAATCGCTACGGGATGATGGTTGAGGCGGTACTCTTTATCGAGCATATCGCTGGCGAGAAAACCGTAAAAATCCCGTTCCTGAGCCAAACTCTCGGTCATCTGCTGCAGTGCGGGGTGCTCTGTGGTTGAGGGGTCGCTTTGCATACTGCGAATAGTCCAGTAGCGCCAGCCAGTGCGGCTCTGGAGCTTCTCCGGCAAGCGCTGCAACCATAGCCGCACATTGGGCCAGTCCTTTTCCTGTAGTGCCAGACGAATTCGCCACTCCACCAAACTGCCGTCTAAGGTGTCATTGATCAGCTTCAGGTGATCGACAAAGTAGGAGTCGGCGACCGCAGTGGCCTGTTGTTTGTAGAGGCCCTTAATAATGGCACTGACAATGTTGCTGCGGGCGGCATGAGTGAATTCATGGGTCTGCTGGTAGTGGCTCCAGTATTTGAGGCTGGCGTGACTGTCGCGACGGGCCAGATGGACTAATGCATGTTGAATAATGCCCAGCTCTTCGGCGCTGTCGCTACTGAAAACAGTGAACTGCTTAATACTCTGGGGTGAGCGATCAGCTTGATAATAGAGCTTCGCTAGGTCGCTGTAATTGGGGCTTTTAAAAAATCGCTGAAGGTATCGGGCGAGCTGATGCTGGTGGTTGAGCAGCGCCTTATTGAAACGCTGCCAAACCAGTGCTTCACTGATGCGTTTGCTGGCGATTAAACGGCTAAATAATTTGTCGCATTGCTTGGGCTGGGATTTACCTACATTCCACAATTCCAGAGCTGCGGTCAGTGCCTGTTGACGACGTTGTTCTAGTTGTGGGTCTTTTGGGTCGGCGTAGTAACGCGCCAGTTGGAACTGACACTGCTGTTTGACGCTGGCCTGTTGCGGCTGATAAAAACTCATGTAGGTAGACCAGTACTGGCGCTTGGCCAGATAATCGAGCCAGCGGTTGCGCAGATGCTGAGCTTTGATAGTGCCTTCATACTGCTGCAGATATTGGCTGACCTGTGGATGCCGGGAGTAGCGCAAATCGGCGGCCAGCTCGGCGTAAACAAGGTAGGGGTAAAGGGGATAGGTTTGCAGCTGCTGTTGCTTGGCCGCGAACTGTTGCCGTTTGCCGCGACCCATCAGCTCAAGGGCTTCACTGTAGAGCTGGCGCTGCTGGGCGAGATCGTCGGACGCTTGTTTCTCAATACGCTCTTTATCTATGTGCCCTTTATCTATGGCCTGGTGGTTTAGCGACTGCTTGTCTACCCGCTCCTGGCCTAAGCCTACATCATCACTGGCATTGGCCATGGCGCAGCCAAGCAGTAGCAGCAACCCCATAAGGTGCTGTCTGAGGTTGGGGCGAGAGAGACTAAAAATAGGAACAACCTTAATAAAGAGGGCGTAAATTGATCTTCGAATCTGATGCTAGAGTGTATAGCTAGTGGGCGGTATGTTGAAAGCCTTTAGCCATTAAAAGCCCTCAGTCATAAAAGAGCCCTTAGCCATAAAAGAGCCTTTAGCTATAAGACAGCCTTTAGCCACAAAAAGCCGTTAGCGGTAAAAAGCCTTTAGGGATAAAAAGCCCCGCAACTAAGGGGCCTAATTCTCGCCAGCCACAACCGCCTTCCAATAAACCCTAGTCGTTTTCCGTAATCCGCACCGCCAGAACATCACAGGGTGCGCCGTGAAGCACACTGTTGCTCGTCGAGCCAAAGATTAGCGCCAAACCATGGCGACCATGACTGCCTACTATTATTAGGTCCACATTCTCGTCTTTCGCCATGCGGCGCATTTCATTGGCCGGTTGGCCGAGAACAATATGCTGATTCGCTAAAGGTACCTTTAATTGCTCGGCGAGATTGGCCAGACGCTCTCTCGCCTGTTCTTCCAGCTGCACCTGCACATCGGATAAATCCACTGGTATATCCCCGCCGTAAGTGAAGGCAAGTGGCTCAAGGATATGGCAGATGGATATTTTTAGGTCGTGGTCGGTAAAAAGTTGCTTGACGCGGTCTACCACTTGCTGTGATTCTGGCGACAGATCAAGTCCTATCAGCAGATGTTGGTAAGTAGCCATAAGTTGCTCCTTATTGTTTTGTTAAGTGCTTTGTTAAGTACTTTGTTAACTGCTGTGTTGATTGATTGGGCAGAGACTAATGCTGTTCGCTGACTAAGCTGTTCAGCGCTGACTAGAATCGCTAATGATAAGAGTAGTACGAAATGACATGGTTGTTAATAGTATTAGGTGTTGCCGTGGTGATATCGCCACTGATGTGGTTTCGTCAGTCGCCGCGCCAGAAGCTCATCACCGAACTCCGGCGTTCGGCAGGTAGTGCGGGGTTGCAGGTGAGTCTCTATCGTCGACCGGACGCCCGGGATGAGGAGACCCGTCTGGAATGCGTCTGTTATCGCATACCCTGGCTCGACGACGACTGTCGTCAGAATTGGGTGCTGCACCGTTTTAGCAGCCGTGGTTGGGACTCGGCCTGCCCCGGATGGCTGTGGACGATTAATCAGGCGGCCCCGGAATGGGATGTTCTGCTGGCTGATCAGATGGATGATTTTCCCGCCGGTGTCAGCGCCCTTGTGGCTACGGCAGCGGGTATCGGGGTGATCTGGAATGAGCATGACGACGACGCGGATTTAGTAAAAATTGTCGACAATTTAAAGAAATTTCAACGTCAGGCAAAAGAAATTTGTCGATGAAACTTGACCAGAGGGCGCACAAGCAAGTATATATGCGCACCTTGAGTCTATTGCTCGTTAATATTTGAGCCAAATTATCTTCAGCATCCTGCCGTGATGGCCGGTGCACAATTAGGGAAATCAGCCTAAATGGGAAAGTCGTTAGTCATTGTAGAGTCACCCGCTAAAGCCAAAACGATCAATCGCTATCTCGGCGATGACTTTATCGTTAAGTCCAGTGTCGGCCATATTCGCGACCTGCCCACCGGCGCTAATCGCATACCTACAGACCCCAAAGAGCGCGCTCGACAGGCGGCGATAACCCGCAAGCTGTCGCCGGAAGACAAAATTATTCACCGTGCAGCGAAAGCCAAATCCCAGCTGGTTAATAGTATGGGTATAGACCCAGAAAATGACTGGAAAGCGGAATACGCAACCCTGCCGGGCAAAGAGAAAGTCGTCGCTGAACTGAAAAAACTGGCTAAAAATGCCGACACTGTCTATCTGGCGACGGATTTGGATAGAGAGGGGGAGGCGATTGCCTGGCACCTGACTCAGGTAATTGGCGGCGATGACAGCCGTTACAAGCGTGTGGTGTTTAACGAAATTACCAAAAAGGCGATTCGAGCGGCGTTTGAAAAGCCCGGTGTGGTTGATACCAATCGAGTCGATGCCCAGCAGGCGCGACGTTTTCTCGATCGCGTGGTGGGCTTTATGGTCTCGCCACTGCTGTGGGAAAGAGTCGGTCGTGGTCTATCCGCTGGCCGGGTTCAGTCAGTTGCGCTAAAAATGATTGTCGAGCGCGAACGTGAAATTCGTGCCTTCTTGCCTGAAGAGTACTGGACCGTTCATGCGGATCTTGAGGCTGAAGCAGCCAATGAAGACATAGGGAAAATTCGCTTTGAAGTGAAGCGCCATCTTGGCAAAGCCTTCCGTCCGGTGAATAAAGCCGCTACGGATACTGCCTTGGCGGCTCTTCGAGAATCCGATTACTCGGTTTCAAAGCGCGAAGACAAGCCCACCTCATCGAAGCCATCGGCGCCCTTTATAACTTCCACCTTGCAGCAGGCCGCCAGCACAAGGCTTGGCTTCGGGGTCAAGAAAACCATGATGATGGCCCAGCGTCTCTATGAAGGTGGCTACATCACCTATATGCGTACCGACTCGACCAATTTGAGTGAAGATGCCATCGCCGCCTGTCGCGAGTATATTAAAGTTCGCCATGGCGCACGCTACCTGCCCGATGAGCCGAAAATCTATGGCAGCAAGTCTGGCGCTCAGGAAGCTCACGAAGCTATTCGTCCGTCAAATATTGATATCTCTCCCGGCAGCTTGGATGGCATGGAGCTGGACGCGAAGAAACTCTATCAGCTTATCTGGCAGCAGTTTGTCGCCTGTCAGATGGTTCCCGCCCAGTTCACCTCAACATTGATTACCGTTGCTGCTGGCGATTACGAAATGACTGTAAAAGGCCGAGTGACACGCTTTGATGGTTATCTGGCAGTGATGCCCGCCAACCGCAAAGGCGACGAAGACGGCGAACTGCCGGACCTGCAAAAGGGCGACAAGATGTCGATGTTGGTCTTGGTGCCGCAACAGCACTTTACCAAGCCTATCGCCCGTTTCTCTGAAGCCTCATTGGTTAAAGAACTGGAGAAGCGCGGTATTGGCCGTCCCTCCACCTATGCCTCCATTATTTCCACCATCCAAGACCGCGGCTATGTGCGCATTGAAAACAAGCGCCTGTTTGCGGAAAAGATCGGCGATGTGGTCACCGACCGTTTGGCCGAGAGCTTTACCGATCTAATGGATTATGGCTTTACCGCCACCATGGAAGAGCACTTGGATGAAATCGCCAAAGGCACCCTCAAGTGGAAGGATCTGCTCAACCGTTTCTACCGCGACTTTAGTCAGCAAGTGGAAAACGCCAAAGAAGCCGATGCAGGCATGCGTCCCAATGCCCCCACCGAAACCGATATTCCCTGCAAGCTCTGTGATCGTCCGATGATGATTCGAACGGCGGGCACTGGCGTATTCCTTGGCTGCTCTGGCTATGCACTGCCGCCGAAAGAGCGCTGTAAGCACACATTAAACCTCACCGCTGGCGACGAAGCGGTGAATATCGATGAAGATGATGAGGCGGAATCTAAGCAGTTGATGCACCGTCATCGCTGTAAGACCTGCGACACGGTGATGGACAGCTACCTGGTCAATGAAACCCTGAAACTGCATGTCTGTGGCAATAACCCAGATTGCAGTGGTTTTGAGCTTGAGTCTGGGCAGTATGTGATCAAGGGCTATGAAGGCCCAGTGATCGAATGTGATAAGTGCACCAATGAGATGCAGTTGAAGACCGGTCGCTTTGGCAAATACTTTGGCTGTACCGGTGAGGCTGCTCCCGGCGAGCTCTGCAAAAATACTCGCAAGTTGCTGCGCAATGGTCAGGCCGCGCCGCCGAAAGTGGACCCAATTTCCATGCCGGAACTGCGCTGCTTAAAAGTCGAAGATCACTATGTGCTTCGCGACGGCGCCTCAGGTCTGTTTTTGGCTGCCAGTCAGTTTCCCAAGAATCGTGAAACCCGCGCGCCAAGCGTCGCAGAGCTGCTGCCCTACAAAGATCAGATTGATGAAAAATATCAATTCTTGCTCACCGCACCGGTTAAAGATCCCAATGGTTTAGAGTCGATTATTCGCTACAGCCGCAAGACCAAAGAGCAGTATGTGCGCAGTGAAGAAGATGGCAAACCCTCTGGTTGGAGTGCTTTTTACAACAGCGGCAAATGGGTCGCTGCTGAAAAAGGCAGTAAATAGGGACTCTGATGTCGACCCATATTTCAGCGGTTAATCAGAAGCTTCTATTTGCTCGACAGCTGTTGCGCATGCTCGACGCCAGTGGTTGTTCGGGTAGCCATCAGATTGCCGCCACCGCTCAGTCGGTGGCTGTGCAGTTGCATCAGGCTTGGTTGTGGCACTGCCGCAATATCGCCGAGGGCTACAAGTTACAAGATTTGCAGTCGGTGACTGACGGCGACTCTCTAGTGGCCCTATTAGCCAAGCAGGGCAAGTGTCCCGGCGAAGCGACTGAGCTTCAAGCGCTGCAACAGAATCCCGGCTCCTGGCTCAGTGAGCTGCTCACAGCCCATGACAATATCTATCTGCTCCCGGTTGTACGCAAAGCCGAAATGGATGTGGATCGTCTACCCATGATTGCCTTAGATGGCCCTGTGGTGGTGGAGTGGAGTGTTGAGCGTGCCCAAGTGTGGCTGCAATCTCTCGAAGAGTTGATCGATCGCCACCGGGAAATGATGATTGAGTTTTAGTTATCGGACAGTTATTGGACAGTTAACGGTTAACAGGGATTGTCGCAACTGCTAAGCTCTCTCCTACGGAACGCTATCTACTGCTGTAATGCTGTAACCACCAATAAAACGGAACTCTCAGGGAACCCTATTTATGCCTCTCGCGGAATTTGAATTAGTCATGTTAGACAGCGGCGAAGTTGCACTGCAGCGCGCCGAGGGTGATGAAACACTGGTCACGATTCGCTTCTCTCCCGATGTCCTCGCCTATCTCGATGGCAAGCACCTAGATGTGGCCAAAAGCATGATGGACGCCGGTATAAAAACCGCCTTTGATGTTATTGAAGAGCCGGCAGTGCCAGCGGATTCGGCTCAAGGCAAAGTTCACACCATTCACTAGTTGGCCTGGTGTGGGATGGTTACAGTTTGTGTCAGGCGATTTAGTCTCTTCTCAAAAGGTCGTCCTGAAGTCTTTAGCCCAAAGCCGATAGTCCGTAGCCGATAGTCCAAAGCCTAAAGCCGATAGTCCAAAGCCAGAGCGCTCCCAAATGAACAGCGATAAACTTCTCAGCCTGCGCAGCGATGCGCGCAAAATCCACAGCTACCGACAGCACCTGCTGATCTGCACCGCGGGCAAATGTGCCCCTGCAGAGCAGACCAATGATGCTTGGGAATATTTAAAGCGACGTATTCGTGAGCTAGAGTTGCTCGATATTGACGGCGGTGTCTACCGCTCAAAAGTCGAATGTCTACGCATCTGTCGCCAGGGGCCGATTATGGTCAGCTACCCAGACGGGACTTGGTACCACAGCTGCACGCCCGAGGTGATCGAGCGTATCCTGCAAGAGCATGTGCTCGGTGGCAAGGTGGTCGAGGAGTACGCTTTTGCCTCGAACCCTATGTTACAAGCGCCACAGGCGTCAGATATACCTGAAGGGCCTGAGGCTTAGGTTTTTTTGGGGGCTTTTCTTAAGTGCTCTTCTAATTAACCGCCCTTTAATCAAGCGCCCTTTAATCAAGCGCTCTCTAATCAAGTGCCCTCTAATCAAGCGCTCTAGAGACTAACCCGCACCACACCTACTGCCAGACCTTCAATAGCAAAATCCTGAGCCCGTAAATCCACCAGTATCGGCGAGTAATCGCGATTCTCTGGCAGCAGATGAATTTCATGCTTGCTGCGGGTACGCTTGAGTCGCTTCACAGTGACTTCACCGTCCACTCGTGCAACCACTATCTGAGAATTCTCAGCCGTTGGCTGCTGGTGAACCGCCAATAAATCGCCATCCATAATGCCCACATTGATCATGCTCTGACCCTGCACGCGCAAAAAGTAATCGGCGTGAGGATGGAAAGTGCTTGATGGCACTTCTTGATAATCCTCAATATGTTGCTCTGCCAGAATAGGCTCACCGGCTGCAACACGCCCAATAATCGGAATGCCAGAGTACTGTTCGACAATGCGGATACCTCGTGAGGCGCCGGGGATCATCTCAATCACACCTTTGCGAGCCAGTGCACGCAAATGGTCTTCTGCGGCGTTGGCCGACTTAAAGCCAAGCTGTTGGGCAATCTCTGCACGAGTTGGCGGGTAGCCGGTGTCTTCAATATTGTCGCGAATCAAATCAAAAATTTGTTGTTGTCGAGCAGTGAGACGATCCATAGTGATTTCCTCTAAAATGATTTCCTCTAAACATACCTGTGATTATATACAGTAATCAGGTCGGCGCAAGTTAAACTATATTTAGGCAATACCACAGGAGAAGTTTATGCTCGAAGCAAAAGTACAGGAAGCATGGCGCGTGCTACGTATACAGTCTGAATTGGTCGATGGCACCGACAAGTTACTCAAGTTGGGGGCCGCGGTTACGGTGTTTGGTGGCGCCCGTTTAGACTCAAGTAATCGCTATTATCGCGAGGCACAACAGCTGGGTAAGTTGCTCGGTGAAGAAAATATCCCGGTTATTACTGGTGGTGGCCCGGGCATTATGGAGGGGCCAATCGCGGTTGTTATGCCACGCCAACACCCTCAGTGGGGTTAAATATCGATCTGCCCTTCGAGCAGACACCGAATCCCTATCAAGATATAGCGCTCGATTTCCGCTACTTTTTTGTGCGCAAGTATCTGTTTGTAAAAAATGCGGTGGGCTTTGTGATTTTCCCCGGCGGCTTTGGCACCTTAGACGAGCTGTTTGAAGCCCTGACGCTGGTACAGACCCTTTAAGTAAAACCCTTCCCGATTGTTCTTGTCGGCAGGTCATTTTGGCAGGGACTGGTCGAATGGATGCAGGAACGCATGGTGTCGGAAGGTTGCCTGAGCTCTGCGGACCTCAATCTCTTTGAACTGGTGGATAACGCCGATGAAGCGGCACAGGTGATCCTCAAGCATATTCGTATGGGGGAGTTTGCTCCCAATAACGGATAATCTTTTTGAATGGATAGTCTTTTTCAACGATTGTTCTTTAGCAGTGCACTGTGTAGCCGGGCGCTTGAGCCTCAAGCTTTAGCGCCCAGCGGGTTTAGAACTCATCCCAGCCAAACAGGTAGTCTGACTGTATAACCTCGTCGAGATCGGAGACCCAAGGCATCTGACATCTATCCTCTAATGCCAGAGCCGCAGCTTGCTTGTAAGCCGCACTTGGCGGTTGCACAACCATTTGCGACCAGTCATCGAGACTGATTTGGTCGAACTCTCCATCATCGTAATGCAGATCTATAACCGCGAGGTACTCATCGACGCTGAGTACCTCAAAGGTTCTGTTGGTGGCTATTTCTTGATAGCACTGATTGATCATAGGAACGCTGTTAGCCATGACTTATCCCTCCTTTTTAAGTTCAAAAATAGCAGCTTGTTGGAACCGCTGCAAAAGGCCATTGGCCATGTCCGCGGCTTCAGTTACAGCGCTATTGACTGATCTCGGGTTAGGTTGTGCAGATAAGCGACTGGAAAGTAACCGAATAATATTTGCCGGCAGAAATTCTATTTCAAGGTAAAATTTCTTTATGGAATAGCAGCGCTTTGTGAAAGAATAAACTTGTCTAAAAACAGTCGGCTATTATTGGCGGTTTAATTAATAGCAGGCACTTAATAGAAACCCTAGATTCTGGAAAACCTATGACCCACAGTTCACACGGACGCCTAATGCTCGATTTGGCAGGTACAGCATTAACCGCTGATGAACCTGCGCTGCTGCGTAACCCTCAGGTGGGCGGAGTGATTTTATTTGCCCGCAATGTTGAGAGTCGCCAGCAGGTCGAGGAGCTGGTCGCAGAAATCAGAGCCGTCGCGCCACAGCTATTGATCGCCGTGGATCAAGAGGGCGGCCGAGTGCAGCGCTTTAAGCAGGGCTTTACCCTGTTGCCGGCGATGCAACAGCTGGGTGATCTGTGCCACAGGGACAGAGAGGCTGGATTGGCACTGACTCGCGACTGTGGCTGGCTGATGGCCGCCGAGGTCATAGCCTGCGGTTTGGATATTAGCTTTGCACCGGTGTTGGATGTAGATCGTGACACCAGCAGTATTATCGGCGATCGGGCCTTTTCCGATCAGCCACAGTCGGTAACCGATGTCGCCGCAGCGTTTATAGCGGGCATGAATGAAGCGGGTATGGCCGCCACCGGCAAACACTTTCCCGGACACGGCGGTATTTTTGCCGACAGTCATCTTGAAGCGCCGGTAGACCACCGTGACTGGGAGCAGCTCAGTGAGCACGACCTAGTGCCTTTCGTGGCTCTGGCAGACAAACTGGGCGGCATAATGCCCGCGCATATTACCTTTCCCACTATTGATCCCGACTCCGTGGGATTCTCCGATTTTTGGCTAAAACAGATTCTGCGTCACCAGCTCGGCTTTGACGGGGTGATCTTTAGTGATGATCTGGCCATGAAGGGTGCAGATGTAGCCGGTGGTTATGTGCAGAAAGCAAAGCTCGCCCTAGATGCCGGTTGCGACATGATTCTCGTCTGCAACGACCGGCCGGGGGCCCTTGAAGTGCTGGACTTTATGACTGAGCAGCAGGTCAGTGGCAGCGATCGGATCAAGGGCATGTTAAAAACAAGCTCCCTATCTTGGGCCCAGCTAGAGAATCATCCGCGCAGAGTTGCTACCATGGCGCAGCTGCAAAAAATGCATAGCAATAATTAGACATCAAGAGGGTAGGTCGGGTCGATGAAAGATATAGAAAACTGGTTGGTTAATTTGACAGGTGAACAGTACCTCTGGGTGCTGGAGCTGTTTGTTATCGTAGTGCTGGCTCTGGGTCTAGGCCTGGTGATTAATCGGGTGGTCGACAAGCTCGAAGTGCAGGCTGCCAAAACCCGAACCGTGTGGGACGACGCCCTTATAGAAGCTTGCCGACGACCACTGATCTGGCTGGTATGGATTCTCGGAATCAATTTTGCCGCCGGCATTGCCGCGCAAAAAATGGAGTCTGAGCTCTATGCTCTGGTGGATCCAATCAATCGCCTGGCGCTGATTTTTTTAGGCGTAATGTTTCTCACCAACTTCATTAAACGTGCCGAACGCAACCTGGTACATCCCAACTATATTGCCAAGCCCATGGATGAGACCACCGTGCGCGCTGTCGGAAAACTGCTCCGCGCCGCAGTGATTATTACCGGTGTGCTGATCGCCATGCAGCTGTTTGGCTACAGTATTTCCGGTCTGCTGGCCTTTGGTGGCATCGGCGGTATCGCCATGGGTTTTGCCGCCAAAGATCTGCTGGCCAACTTTTTTGGCGGCCTGATGATCTATCTGGATCGGCCCTTTTCAGTGGGCGACTGGGTGCGTTCACCAGACCAAGAGATCGAAGGCACAGTGGAAGATATCGGCTGGCGGCTAACGCGCATTAGAACCTTTGATAAACGCCCGCTGTATATTCCCAACGCGGTGTTTGCCAATATTTCTGTGGAAAACCCCTCGCGCATGACCAACCGCAGAATCTATGAAACCATCGGTGTGCGTTACGATGATTTGGCGCAGATGGGCCCGATTGTGGAGCAGGTGAAGGCGATGCTGCTGGAGCACCCCGATATTGATACCAATCAAACGATGATGGTCAACTTCAACCAGTTTGCCCCCAGCTCATTAGACTTTTTTATCTATGTCTTTACCAAGACAACTAATTGGGTGGCCTATCACCAGATAAAGCAGGATGTGCTGCTTAAAGTGGCCGACATTATTGCCGCAAACCAAGCTGAAGTGGCTTTCCCAACCTCGACGCTGCATATTCCTGCTGGGATTGAAGTGAATGGCGCTAATAGGAACTAGTGAACGTTAGGGTTCAATAGGGCTGTTTAAAAGCTGCTGAGAAGTCCGAATAAAACAGCTTTCGCCAGCCTAAATAATGGACTGGCAGCTGTTGTGAAAAAAATCGTGGCAGAGTCTCAACCGGTTAACTACAGTTTATGAAGATGTCACTTGATCAGCGTCATCTTATGAAGAATAACAGGGATGTATAGGGGATATTGCAGTAGAGACTGCAACGGGATTGTGCGGCTAAATGAATAGCCAGCACAGGATAAGGAGATCATGTCATGGATTTGACACAGCTTTTCACCGGCCTGAATTTTGACGGCCAGTATTTGGATATTGCAGGCCCAGGCTTATCTGGCCGCAGCCCCCTCACCACCGACGTTACTCTCGACGGCTTTCCCTCAAGCAGGTGGCGGCCATGATGCGCTATCTGAAGCAGGCCCTTGAGGTATTTATCGTCATCAGCGGCTGGTGCCTATTTGCCATTGTACTCGTGGACTATATAGTTGGAGACCTTGCAGGACTGATCGATACCTCTCTGCAAACACAGGCTTGGTCACTACTACTTTTGTTTGGTCTATCGCGCAGCTCAACATTAAGAGAGGCAGATCTGAAGGTCAGGCAGTGGTTTGCCGGCACTCTTTTGGGCGCCTTTGTTGTGGCTAAATTAACTGCCTTCCGAGGTTTTTTTGCCAGCGCACTGCGCTCGGTCTATATCAATGTCTATCAGTTGGCCGACGTGGTCTTCTGCGTCGGCACGCCGCTGTTGATAATCTCCGCATCGGCCGGCTGGTGGTTACTCCCAGAAGTGGGCTATGTCTCGCTGCTGGTTTACTGCTGCATGATTTCAATAATTTTCTTCTGGGGACTGCACAGTAATTTAGTGAGGCTGCTGACACTGGGTTATTTCTTCGGTTACTGGCTGGTCAATGAGTCAATGCTAATGTACCCCTGCATCGCCCCAGCGGCAGTGCAGCAAAATGTTACCTTGATCATGACTGAGGCAATAAATGCCCTGTTACCTGCGGTTGGACTGGTACTGATTGTCTATCTGCTGGCCCGACGCCATGGGCTGCAGATGATTACACAGCTACTTAACCGGCATCTGAGTCTTGGCGCTCTTAATGATCACCGGCAGCTGAATAGAGGGGCTGATAGAGAACTAAATAAAGAACTAAATAAATAGCAGGATGGAAACCTTAGCCAGGACTCCAGTCGTGGCATGCTCAGTAATTACATGCTGTTAGGCTGTCTTTTAATGGCCATCCCCCTGGCCGCTGTTATCGCCTATACCGCCATTAGCCATATCAATGTCCATATACTATTTGTCGGCCTCGGCATCTGGTCCCTGGATTTATATTGGCAGCACGATGTAGCCAACGAACCGGCCCTGTCCTCCGACTGGCGATATTTTTTAAAGCTGTCCTGGAAGTACTAAGGCCAAATTACTCTATAATCGCCTTTTGATTTTTAGAGGTAAAACCCGTGGCCAGTTTTGTTGAGACGTTGGATTTTAAGAGAATAGGACTATTACTCAGCTGCCTGTTATTGGCCAGCTGTCTCGGCAGACCAGAGGGCGTTTCACCGGTTGAGCAGTTAGACAGCCAGCGCTATCTGGGCACCTGGTACGAAGTGGCGCGACTCGATCACTCCTTTGAACGAGGCCTAAGCAACGTCACCGCCGACTATTCAATGCGCGAAGACGGCGGCCTACGGGTTATTAATCGCGGTTACTCAGTAGAAGAGGGCGACTGGCAACAGGCAGAGGGCAGAGCCTACCGCATTGAAGATGACCAGCCGGGCCACCTCAAAGTCTCTTTTTTCGGCCCTTTTTTTGGCTCCTATATTGTTTTTGAACTGGACTCGGACTACCAGCACGCCTTTGTTGCCGGTAATACCACCGGCTATCTGTGGCTGTTGGCGCGCACGCCGACCATTAGTGATGATCTGAAAGAGCACTTTTTACAGCGTGCTGAGGGGTTGGGGTTTGAGGTGGATGAGCTGATTTTTGTTGATCAGGAGTTAAATCGGAACTCTACTCAGCTTCAGCCAAAGTCTCTTCCAAAACTGGATTAAGCACTTCCGGCTCATAGGGAATAATCGTCACCAATACACCCATCTTAGGATGATCAATATAGTAGCTCTTCTGCTCTTCCAGACGCTTTGACTGATCAAATGTCCACAGCGTCTTCACTGGATACCGTCTTGGCTGTTGAATTTTTTCGACAGCCTGTAGCTCTGAATCTGAAACTTCTAGATTCATCATCTCGCCGAAATCTTTTTCCGGCGCATCAATAAAAAAGTCCTCAATACGCTCTTTATCAAACTGAATCTCTGCGATGACATAACTGTCGCCGAGGCTTGCCTGCTCTCGGATTGGAAACTCTGGCAGTTCGATCATATTAGCTGTGTCGCTCTGGGAATCAAATTCCAGTAGCCAGAGATCCGATTGAAAATGCAGGAAACGGGATTTGTAAAAGCGCAGGCTACCTTCGATTTCAAAGCGGTCGAGATACTGCTTGCCAGCTTTGATAATGACCCAGGGATCCTGCTCTAGCTTATCGGCTGAAAAGCGCCAGGCTTCGTGAAACAGGACATTGTATTGAGCTTGGCGGTCGAGGGCGCGGGCGCTTTCGTTGAGGTTGCGCACATCTCTTGGCAGTTTTACGAAGGTGGGTTCATACTTTGCGACGTAGGCTTGTTCGGCTGTTTGGGTTTGATTGTCGATTAAAGTGCCGGCTGAATTCGCTACTAAAGTACCGATTGGATTGCTGGCCAAGAAAGCAGCGTCTTGGGCATTTAATTGGGCGAGGTCGTAGTTGTCGAATGGGCTGTTTTGTTCGAGGCTCTGCTCTTCTAGATTGTCTATTTCCGATGCAGGCAAACTAAGTGCCGGGTCAGCTACTGTCGCCAGTGGGATGATTCTCGCGGCTGTGTTTGAGACAACACCATTGCCGGCGACGGGAAAGTTGTTGTCTGAAATTTGGCCGGGTTCGAGCAGGTCGTGATTATTTTGCGGGAAGTCGAGTTTGTAACTGCGCGGTGGCTGTTCGGCGCCGGTATAACCTTGCTGGGTGAAGATAACGACTTCAACCTGATACCAGGGGGCTGCGGTTTCATCAGTTTCCGGGCTATTGTCTTGGGCGACACTCAGGCTGCTGGTCAGCGCGAATAGGACGAGCCACAGGCTGTTGGCCCGGGTTACTGATCTCTGTTGCTTGTCTGTTGTCATGCTTCTCATTCCCTTGGCCATGCTTGTCTGGATCGATGGTAAAAGATAGCTCGTAAAATATAGCTCGTAAAATATAGTCCTCACAAGATAGCCCTTACAAAATAGCACTTAAACGGCGGTCGCTACTAGATTGCTACTAAGTCTCTACTAAAAAGCCACTGCTTAGCTATCGGTCTCCGCGGGCATAAGTTGCTCGAGAATAAAGGTCAACTTGTCCACCCGTTCTTCCGCCGTTTCCATCTCGGTAGTGAAACTCAATTGATCATTATTTTGCAAGCGGAATG
>Ga0115003_10001515_pt1 | contig 20157 bp, 16 predicted proteins | sample ArcticOcean_MG_C_7_FD_88736 | JGI IMG/M metagenome (GOLD analysis project Ga0115003, IMG submission 88736) | Marine microbial communities from western Arctic Ocean - ArcticOcean_MG_CB11_88 | ecosystem: Environmental > Aquatic > Marine > Oceanic | place: Arctic Ocean: Canada Basin | collected... | reverse complement strand
TCTCCGGGTCGACATTGCGTGGCATGGGCGGCGCCGGCTTTCCAACCGGACGCAAGTGGTCTCTCGTCGCGGCGCAACGCGCGACCCCGCGCTATGTCATCTGCAACGCAGACGAGAGCGAACCTGGCACGTTCAAAGATCGCGTCTTGCTCGAGCAGCTCCCGCATCTCGTCGTTGAAGGCATGGTGCTTGCGGGCTTGGCCATTGGCGCAAGCGAGGGCTGGGTTTACATCCGTCACGAATACGTCTCCGAGCTCGATGCCTTGCGTCGTGCCATCACCCAAGCACGGGACTTGGGTGCGCTCGGTGAAAACATATTCGGCAGCGACTTCAGCTTCGATCTTCAGGTCTTTGTTTCCCCAGGTGGATACATCCTCGGTGAGGAAACCGCCCTACTCGAAGCCCTTGAAGGCCGGCGAGGCGAACCCAGAAACAAACCGCCCTACCCGAGCGTCGAGGGCCTCCATGGAAAACCGACCCTCATCAACAACGTCGAAACGTTCGCCCATGTTCCGCACACCCTCACGAGCGGCGAAACAAGCCTCAAATTCTTTTCCGTGAGCGGAGACGTGGAGCAGCCAGGCGTATTCGAAGTCCCAATGGGAACCACGCTTCGCCAACTCGTTGAACGCGCCGGCGGGATCAAGGATGGAGGCGAACTCCTTGCATTCTTGCCGGGTGGAGCGAGCACAGGCTTCTTGAGCGCAGAACATGCGGACATCTCCATGACGTTCGACGCCTTGCAAAACGTAGGAAGCGCGCTCGGGTCCGGCGCGGTGATCGTGGTTCGCGAAGGTCGGAACCTCATCGAACTCGCGCACAACCTAACCGCCTTCTTTCGCAACGAGTCTTGCGGCAAATGCGTGCCTTGCCGAATTGGCACCGAGCAAGCGGTGAATTTGATTGATACGGGAGATCGAGCCTCTCTCGCCAAACTGCCGGCGCTGCACGAAGTCCTTCGGGAAACATCGATTTGCGGCCTTGGACAAGCAGCCCTAAACCCGATTATCAGCGTGCTCGAGAACTTCCCATCTTCCACCCGCAGCGAGGCGAACCCAGAATGAAAACCGTCTCCCTCACGATCGATGGCCAGACGGTGGAGGTCCCGGAAGGCACCACATTATTCAATGCTGCGAAGGACCTGGGCACAGAAATTCCTACCCTTTGCCACGCCCCCGCGTTAAGGCCCGTCGGCGTCTGCCGCATGTGCGTGGTTGAAGTGGAAGGCGAGCGGGCGCTAGCGGCTTCGTGCGTGCGCGAAGTACAAGCCGGCATGGTGGTCCGTACACATAGCGACAAGCTCGACCGCTGCCGCACAGGACTCACGCAGTTACTCCTTGCGGAACAACCCGAAACCTCGGCGCGCGAAATCACGACGGGCGACGATGCACTCGTCGCCCTTGCACGTACGCAACAACTTGAGCGTTCCGAACAAACCGCTCCAGCGCCTCGCCCACAAGACGACTCCAGCCCCGTGATCGCGGTAGACCACCAGGCATGCATCCTATGTGATCGCTGCATACGCGCGTGCAACGAAGTCCAGCACAACCTCGTGATGGGACGAACCGGCAAGGGGCACAGCACACGCATTGGCTTCGACTTCGATCAGCCTATGGGAGAATCGAGTTGCGTAAGCTGCGGCGAATGCGTGGCCGCGTGCCCAACCGGAGCCCTCACCGAGAAGTCCTTTGACTTATTTTCGCCGCCGAAAGAGCTCGAAGCCGTTGACTCAGTTTGTCCCTACTGCGGTGTCGGCTGTGCGATTCGCTATCAGACGGACCGAGCCGCCAACCGCATTCAATACGCAGAAGGTCGCGAGAGCCCCGGCAGTGGTGGAAGACTCTGCGTAAAGGGGCGCTACGGCTTCGACTACACGATGCACCCCGAACGCCTCACCACACCCTTGATTCGAATCGACTACCCCAAGCACGCGCTTTCAACCGAAGTACGCAGTTCGGACCGCCGCCGACGGAAGCCCGGAGGGCTCGTCGATCCAAATGAAGTAATGCCCGCTTTTCGTGAAGCCACGTGGGATGAAGCCTTGGATCTTGTCGCCACAAGATTCCTCGATATACGCGAACACTCCGGCGGCGGTGCACTTGCGGGGTTCGGCTCGGCGAAGTGCAGCAATGAAGAGGCCTACCTCTTTCAAAAGCTCGTGCGCGCCGTGTTCGGAACCAACAACGTCGACCACTGCACCCGGCTTTGTCACGCTTCGTCGGTAAGCGCCCTTCTACAGATGATCGGCTCGGGCGCAGTCACGACCACCTTCGGCGACATCCAAAATTCTGACTTCGCGATCATCACCGGCAGCAATACAACCGCGAACCATCCCGTGGCGGCGACCTTCTTCAAGGAAGCCGCTGCGCGCGGGACGAAGCTCCTGGTTGTAAACCCGATTCACATCCCGATCGCGGATCATGCTTGGCGCTTCTGCCAAATTCGGAGTGGCAGCGACGTCGCGTTCTACAACGCCATGATGCACGTCATCATCGAAGAAGGCTTGATCGACCGCGAATACATTGATCGCCATACCGAAGACTTTGACAGGGTCGCGGACACCGTTCGAGCCTATACGCCCGAGTTCGCAGCCGGTATCTGCGGTATCTCCGCCGATACCATTCGCGAGGTCGCCATAGAGTATGGCCGAGCGAAGGCTGCGATCACGTTCTGGGGCATGGGGATGAGTCAACACGTGCACGGCACCGACAACTGCCGCTGCATCATCTCCATGTGTCTAATGACGGGCAACGTCGGCCGACCGGGTACGGGACTGCATCCGCTGCGCGGTCAGAACAACGTGCAAGGTGCATCGGATGCAGGCTTGATCCCGATGAGTTACCCCGACTATCAACCGGTGGCGTCGGAAGAAACGCGGAAGCAATTCGAAGAACACTGGGGAACGACACTCGATCCGACCCCTGGCCTCACGACGACTGAAATCGTTGAAGCCGCACGCCAAGGCACTGTCCGCGGAATGTACATTCTCGGTGAGAACCCATTTCTCAGTGACCCCAACACCAATAAAGTACGCGAGGGCCTCGGCAACCTCGACTTTCTCGTCGTACAGGACATCTTCATGACGGAGACCGCCGAATTTGCCGACGTGATCTTGCCCGCAACCAGTGCTCTGGAAAAACCGGGCAGCTACACCAATACCGACCGACGAGTCCAGCTTGGAAACACCGTGCTCGATGCTCCCGGCGCCGCCCGCGCAGATTGGGAAATCATCTGCGACATCTCAAATCGCATGGGTTACGCGATGGACTACGACGGACCCGCAGAGATATTCGACGAACTCGTGTCCACAGGGAAAAGCTATCGCGGTCTCGCCCACAAGAACCTGGGCCCAACGGGTAAGCTCTACCCCTGCCCGGACCCCGATCACTCCGACGGCACCGTCGTGATGTTCGGCGAAGGATTTCCGACGGCAAACGGTCGCGCGCGCTTCGTCGCTGCGGAGCACAGCGGTGCAGATGAACTTCCGGACAACGACTACCCATTCATCCTCGTGACGGGCCGGGTGCTCGAACACTGGCACACGGGCAGCATGACTCGCCGCTCTAAGGCTCTTGATGCGATCGAGCCCGAAGCGTTTGCATCGGTGCACCCAGAAGATGCGGCTGCCCAAGGCATCAAGCCCGGTGACTGGATCGAAGTTCGCTCGCGCCGTGGGAACATTCGATTGGCCGCGCGCATCGAAACCGCGACTCAGCCCGGTTCGATCTTCATCCCGTTTCATTTTCGCGAGGCAGGAGCAAACATCTTGACGACCGACAAACTTGATCCCGATGGGAAGATCCCGGAGTTTAAGTTTTGCGCTGTGGCGATCGAACCGACGAGCGCTATCTAACCGCGGCTAGACCAACGCCAGCGGCAGCCGCTTGATACCACTGATGAAGTTCGAATGAATACGCTCCGCCGGGCCCGTCATCGAAACGTTCGGAAAGCGATTCAAGAACTCAGTCAACGTGAGCCGCATTTCAAGCCGCGCCATGTGGCTCCCCATACAGAAATGCGTCCCTGCACCAAAGGCCAGGTGGGGGTTCGGCTTGCGGGTGATGTCGAACTCGTCGGGCTTGTCGAACACGCGGGGATCTCGGTTCGCCGAGCCGTAGTAGACGACGACCTTCTCTCCGGCGCGCACCAGTTGATTGCCAACCTTCACGTCTTGGGTCGCTGTGCGTCGAAACTGCATCACGGGTGTGACCCAGCGGAGCATTTCTTCGATCGCGGAGGGCATGAGAGACATGTCACTGCGCAGGAGCGCGAGTTGGTCCGGGTGTTCGCACAGGGCTTGGATGCCTCCAGACAAGGCGTTGCGGGTCGTCTCGTTGCCCGCAATCACGAGCAAAAAGAAGTTCATCCCCAACTGCTTATTTTCCATCGGAGAGCCGCCGAGCTTGCTCCCCACCAACTTTGAATAGATGTCGTCTCCGGGTTTATGACGACGGCTCCGCGCAAGTCGCGACGCATAGAAAAGCAACTGCAACAACGAGAACCGGCCGAGCAGCACTTGAGGCAAGCGGGGCTCATCTTCACCGATCAGGCGATTCGTCCAACGAAAAAAACGCTTCGAATGACTGTCCGGTACCCCCAAAAAGTGGGTGAGAACCCGAAGCGAAACGGGCGCCGACACCGCCTTCACGAACTCGCATGACGAGGCCCCAGTAATGGGGTCAAGGGCATCGTTCACAATGCCCTGCGTTGCCGACTCCATTTCCTTGACGCGCGATGGTTTGAACGAGCCGTTCATCAGGTTCCGCAACTCGGTGTGTCGCGGCGGGTCCATGTTGATCAGCTGCCCCTGCATGTCGCGCACCGCATTTGGGGGCGGTGTCACGAGAAAGCAAGTTTCTGCCTCGGACGAAAACAGTTCTGCATGCTTCGAAATGAAGTCGACGTCTTCGTAGCGAGTCACCGCCCAAAACCCCGGTCCGCGTTTAAGCGACGGGATCTTGAACTCGCTCTGAAAGTGCAACGGCGCTTCTTCGCGCAGCACACGAAAGTAGTCATGCGGCACACCCTCGACAAACGTCTTGGGGTTCGAAAGATCAAGGTCTCCGGGACGCAGTTTCATTGGGGCTCTATTTCTTCTGAAACACGCGCATCTGGTACTTGCACGTGGCAACCGAAACGACTTCTCCGTCGGCGTTTTTCAACTCACAGTCCCACTCATAGTTGGCCTTGCCGTCTGCTTCCGCTCGGGCAGCGATCTCCGCGGCATCTTCTTCTGAGAGGCGAACTTCGACAGTGATGTCCGTCATTGCAGGCTTCACGAACTTGATCTCTAGGTTACGGACAATCGGAAAAAATTTAGCGTTGTCAAACGTAGAGACAAAGATCGCCCCGCCGGGAAGTTCAGCGAGCGTAAAAAGTGCCCCCGCGTACATCATGCCCACGTGATTGATGTTGGGCTCGTAGGGCATCATTAACTTGCAGTAACCGCGCTCAAGTTCGAGCACCTTGATGCCCGACCGCTGTACGAACGGAATTCCGTTCTCGAGCGCCTCAATTATTTTTGTCTTCATCTCTTCGGACATTCAAGCTTCCCTATTCGATTCCGCGCGTCCGAACTGGACGGGCCCTGCCCCAGCGGCAAACTGTACCAAGCAGTATTCGCGTTTGTAGATCGAAAAAGATTTTTCGTGATAGAGTCGCCCCTCGCAACCGACCCTTTCAAGGAGCCTCTCAAATGTCACACCCCTTCGATTATTCCAACAAGCGCGTCGTCCTCACTGGTGCTTACTCAGGCGTTGGTGCCGCTCTGCTCGACGTACTCGCAGAACTCGGGGGCCCTGAAGTCATCGCGCTCGACATCAAGCAGCCTGAAGGCAAAATCTCTCAGTTCATCGAAACCAATATGGGGAAAGAAGACTCGGTCGCCGCAGCGATCGACGCCATCGATGGCCCTATCGATGTGCTGTTCAATAATGCCGGCATCGCGGCAACGCACCCGGTTGAGGACGTCATGGCCGTCAACTGGCTCGGGCTCCGACAGCTCTCCGAAGGCTTGCTCCCGCAAATTGTGAAGGATGGTGCCATTGCCAACACAGCATCGATCGCCGGGGGCCAATGGCCAGGCCATCTACAAGACGTCCTCGACTGCATCGCGATTGAAGACCGCGCCGAGTTCGGCGGCTGGTGCATTGAACACAAAGAACTAATCGGCGACGGCTATGCATTTTCGAAAGAATGCGTGCAGGTCTATACGATGAAGAGCGCGCGAGCGACGCTCGCGAGCCAGGTACGAACGAACAGTGTGTGCCCTGCCCCGATCGACACTCCGCTCCTCCCGGACTTCAACAAGACGATGTCTGAGAAGACCATGAACTGGACCATCGATCAGATCGGCGGAACCATCGCATCGCCTCGGGACATTGCGATGACCTTGGCCTTCATCGGCTCTGACGGGTCACGCTACGTCAATGGCGTGAACCTCAACGTTGACATGGGCTTCAACGCCTTCATGACGACGGGCCAGCTCGATTTTTCAGGACTCGCGTAGTTTCGAGTCAAGACCCCGAATCTTCGCTTCGAGTCATCAAGTCTAAGACGGCACCGCAACCTCGATGGGTTGTGGTGCCGTTTCATTTTCAGTCAATGTGTCATCCAACGCCGGCTGATCTATGACTCCACGATCACGCCTCAAACAACGGATAGTACGATTCGCCGCCACCCTGCTTTTTGACGTCGTCAATCCAGTTGCCTTCGTAGTGCTCGGTCGGCCCCTGGTTGGGGTCGGCGATCGACCATGCCTGTCGCTTGTAAGTCCAATTGCTGGGATCAAGGCGATGCGCGTCCCGCCAGTACGGAATCGCCTCGCTTTCGTTTCCGCCTCGGTAGAGGTGCTGGCCAAGTTCGAAGCAGGCTGCAGCTTTCGCAGTGTCGAAGTCGCGCCCACCCGCGCGGTCCAGAACTTCGGCTGGCGTAAGCGCAAACTGACTGTCCGCCCCCTTGGTGGCCCAATCACGTAACGCACCAAGATAGGCTTCATGATCGGTTTGAATTTTTTTCGCTTCGGTGAGAACGACACGGAGCGGTTCGGGGATGTCGTCTGTAATTTCCATTTTCTTCATCGGACTTTCTCGGGTAAACGCAGCGTCGCCGAGTCGCACGAGAATTCCGTCCTCGTCGATCCATGCAGACATGGGGACGTTGTTGATGCCGAGCTTCGCACCCAACTGGTGAGCACGATCAATGAGGGACGGATGCGAGGGCTTCGCCGCTTCGATCCACGGCCTCGCCGTGTCGGGACCTTGCGTGTCCATCGCGACCGTCACGAGTTCGACGCCCAGAGGCTTCAGTTCTTCCGCAATCGCCTGCCACCCGGGCAGGTCAGCTTTGCAGCCTCACCACGACGCCCAACTTACGATCACAACCTTACGGCCGCGAAAAGACGAGATCGAAACTTCATTCCCGTCGAGATCCGGAAGGGTGATGTCCGGACACTCAGCCCCGGCAAGGAGTGGGCCCCCGGATTCGGGGCCCACTGCGTAGAGGCCAAGCCTGGCGTTTTCCACAATTGGCATCCCGAGCGCTGCGCTTAGGAGTCGAATGTCTACGGTCTTCGCGGCCGGGTCGAGTGCGGGGAGGGGAACGCAACGGTCACCCTTGCACGCGCCTTCGGGTTTGAGCACCCAACCCGTCTGCGCTTCGAAGTCTTCTTTAGGAATCTCAAGAGAGGCAATGATCATGCGGTCAGCATATCACGGTGCTTTGGGCTGGGTTAGAGTGCGGCCTTTCGAAACATTACTCCTCGAATATTGGAGGCTTCAATTATGGCTCTCGAGACCGCATCCGTCGAAATTCCCGTCAGCGGTGGTGGCACCATGGGGGGCTACCTCGCCCGTCCTGATGGCAACGCCACCCTCCCGGGTATTTTGGTCTATATGGAAATTTTTGGCGTCAACGCGCACATTCGCGACCTCACCGATCGTATTGCGGCCGAGGGATATGTCGCAATCGCGCCCGACTACTTTCACCGTACCGGCCCCGGCATCGAATTGGAATACAACGAAGACGGCATGGCGGAAGGCATGAAGCACCATGGCCAACTCCATGCCGACACGATGATCACCGACGCGAAGGATGCCATCGCGTTTTTACGCGCACGCTCGGACGTCAAGAGTGAGAGCATTGGCGCCATGGGGTTCTGCATCGGTGGACACATGACCTACCTCACCGCCTGCGAAACCGACGTAAAGGCAGCCGCCTCATACTACGGCGGCGGCATTGCGGCGCCCGCGGGACCCGGTGGCGGCGCGCCTACGGTTTCTCGCAGCGGGAATATTTCGGGCAAACTCGTCTGCTACTTCGGCGGACAGGACTCGATGATCCCCGAACCTGAAGTGGATGCGGTCCGCAAAGCCCTTGACGAAACGAGCACAGGCCACGAAGTCGTGGTCTACCCGGATGCCGACCACGGATTTAACTGTGATCAACGCGCGTCCTTCCACGCCGACTCCGCAAAGGACGCCTGGGCGCGAACCCTCGCACTGTTCTCGAGCGAGCTATAGGCCCCGGTTCAAAACCGCCGGCCCGGGCTAGCTGTCGAGTCCGTACAGCGCCGAAACATTGTCGTGGAGAATCCAATCTCTTTGTTCCTGGGTGAGCTCAGTGGTGAGCTTGCCGAGGATCTCCATTGACCACGGCCAAGTCGAGTCGCTGTGCGGAAAGTCGTTGGCCCACATCACCCGGCGCAACACGCGTTCGTCCACGTTCCGAGTTGCCGCGGCATCGTCCTGATACGTGACGTAGATGTTCTCGTAGAAATACTCGCTCGGCAGACGTTGAATCGCGCCCGTCTCCATCCAGAAACGATGGCGCTTGTAGGCGTGATCCATTCGGTAGGTGAAGTGCGGCACCCAACCTGCGTCGGCCTCGACACACACGACTTTGAGTTTGGGATGACGTTCAAATACGCCTCCAAAGCAGAACATTCCCATAATGTCCTGGTTGCCGCGGACGAGCTGCATGAACGAATTGATCTTCGGCCCGCGGCTTTGGCGTCCCGTCATCAAGTCGTCTGACTTGCTCGTCAGGATGTGAAAGCTGATCGGGAGGTTGAGATCGATCGCGGCTTCCCAAAAGGGGCCATAGCACGGGTGGTCGTAGTCTTCGACCGTCGGATCTCCCGGGATCATGACGCCGCAGAATCCCTGGCGCTTGATCTCCTCAAGTTCTTTGATGCCCTCTTCGATCGTCCGAACCGAAGCTTGCCCGATGCCGAGCAAACGCTCAGGAGCTGTTTCGCAGAACTCGGCGAGCCAACGGTTGTAGGCATCGAAGCACGCCTTTTTGTAATCAATGTTGTCGTGCAGGCAGAGGACCATGCCGACACTCGGATAGATGACCTCGGCGTAGATGCCGTCTTTATCCTGGGCGACCAGGCGCTCCTTCGGGTCCCAACCCCCGGGCTCGAGATCTTCCCATTGCAACTTGAAGTTTTGAATGTCCTCGGGCTTGCGGCCTGCCGCATTGATCATGCTCATCGGCACGGGCACCTGCAGGCCGGGAATAATGAAGCACGGACCGAGACCTTCATGAAGCTTGTAAGTCGGTCGCATGTCAAAGTACTTGGGGTCGATGTCGTCGTAGCAACCTTCGGGCTCGCAGACGTGGCTATCGGACGAAATAATCTTCTTTGGCGTGAGTGCCCGCGCGGCGGCGGCCGTTGAAATTTCACTCGTGGCTGGCTCACTCATTCGAAGCTCCTTGACTGACTGCGAAACGGACTGCGAGGACCTCGCATCCTATCGTTGCGGTGCGCTGTAAGTGCCTAGACGAGCTTAGCAACTGGGCTAGCTTGAAATACTGAGCGCGCCGATACGCGAGTAAAACAGGGGTGACATGCCAGACGCAAATACTGCGGCCGACGACACGGACGAGACCGACAGCGAAACAGACTCGTTCGTCCAAGAGCACCCCATCGCCATGGTGGCTCTTGGGGTCGTGGTGGTGGGTGGAGCGATCGCCGGCTACGTCTACTTTTCTGAAATGCTCTCACCGGTGCGCGCCACGCTTGGCGGCGCAGTGGCGGGCTTCAATTGCTGGTTGCTCGTCATGGTGGGGCGCGTCATCGGGGACTAAAGGAGTGGCCGAAAAATCGCGGGTTTTGGGAGCCGGTTGGGATCTTGAAAATGAGCTCCGCATCGAGCGAAACCAGACCTTCCGGGGCTCCGAGTCGCCATAGGCCGTATTTCGGAGGTTGCGATCAAGGTCCTGTTCGGAGTTCTCTACCGCACGCTTCTGTAACTCCTTGACTTGTTCGCCATCGTGTCTGTTCGCTGGAAAGCTTCGTCCGCTTGAGCAAGCCGGCCTTCCGGCACACTTCGATGCTACCGGAAGCCCGCGAAACGAACCCTCGCCCACGTGCTTCATCTAAATCGTATCTGTTCGTAACAGACCGCCTTGCGGCGAACGCTTGCCCTGCATCGTCTCCCCTCACGATTTAGGGAGCACACGAAATGAGGCTCTGGGGCGACACTGAAATTCAGGTTGTTTCCGCCACTCTTCTAGCCCCATTGCCCAAACGGGATCAGCGCGGTTTCGACGTGTACCGCCTGACCGGCCGCTTCTTCCTCGGTGTCGGACTCTTTACCAAGCCGGCCACGTGCACGCGCAATTCGCGAACCTCTTCGTCGCGCAGGGGGCGTGCAGCACCGCGCGGGAGCCGACCGAGATGCAGGGGCCCCACGCGAACGCGCACCAACTTCTTGACCGGAAATTTCAAAATCAACATCGAACGCCTGATCTGGCGCTTTCGTCCTTCCTTCAACATCAACGTAAACATGGTTGTATCCGTCTTCGGGTCGTAGCGAATCGCGCTGACTTCGGTCTTGTTCGTTTTGCCGTCTTCGAGATGAATCCCCGCACGCAACCGAAGAAAGGCCTTCTCGCTAACACAACCCTTCGACGTCACCCGGTACTCTCGTTCGTTGCCGAGTGATGGATGGAGTAAGCGCTGAGTCATGTCGCCATCGTTCGTCATCAAGACGAGCCCCGAAGTCGCGAGGTCGAGACGTCCGACCGGAAACATACGCGGACCTTTGGGCGGCATGAGACTGTGAATTGTCGCGCGTCCTTCCGGGTCGCGCGACGACGTGATCACGCCTTCCGGCTTGTTCACGACCCAGTAAACAGGCTTATCACCAACCAAGCGCTCGCCGTCGAACCGAATGTCGTCGCTACCCGGATCCGCGGTGTCGCCAAGCTTCGCCACCTTGCCGTTGACCTGTACCCGCCCCTGGCTGATCAGCTCTTCGCATTTGCGACGGGATCCGAAGCCTGCCGCCGCGAGGAGCTTTTGAATACGCACCTGAATCCCGGCGAGATCGGGGGGCACCGAAGCAGGGGCTCTCTTCGACGCACCGGAGTCGGCCGCGCGCGGTTTCGCCGCTTTGCTCGGCGCGGCCTTGCGCGCCGTTTTCTTGCGCGTGTGGCGCGGTGACTTGGCCTTGGGCTTTGAGTTTGAGCCCGCCTTTGACTTTGCGCCCCGCGGAGAGATCTTTGCAGCCATCCCTATTTGCCTGAGGGGAGCACGATCTCAGGCTCTTCCCCGTCCGGGTCGAATTCGCCTTCGAGAACGTCTCGCTCGCTCGCGATTTCGATTGTACGTGTTTGGGCCCCGCCGTCATCGGCATCGTCGGCATCGTCGGCCTGTGAGTCTGGCCCATCGTCTTGGAACGAGGCCGCTTCATCGAGGTCCGCTGACGCCTCTTCATCGTGCTCGGGTGAAGCCTCTTCATCGTGCTCGGGTGACGCTTCTCCATCAAGTTCCGATGACGACTCATCGTCAAATCCCACTGACACCTCATCATCGAACGCCGGTGATGCCTCTTCGTCCTCACCGAGGTCTTCAGTATTGAGTCCCTCGTCCGAGTCATCAACCGCAGCGCTCACGGTTTCCAAAGCATCGGCGTCGAGGTCAGGTGATTCCAAACTTTCAGCACCTAGATCGAACGGCTCATCTTCACCGACAACCCTCACCTCGCCACCCTCTTCTGCACTGTCTTCGGCATCCGTGAATTCCGCGGCATCGGTGGCGTCCGGGTTTTCCAGCCCGTGCTCGCGAGCCAAGTCCTCAAGCTCGCGTAACGCAGGCAGGTTCTTGATCGATTGGAGACCGAACACTTCGAGGAAGCGTCGCGTTGTTGAGTAAAGCATCGGACGACCGGGAACTTCCTTGTGGCCATCGATCTTCATCAGCCCGCGTTCGAGTAAACTCTTGACCACAGCCCCAACGTCGACCCCGCGCACGTGCTCTATTTCTGCGCGCGTAGCGGGTTGCTTATACGCCACGATCGAAAGCGTTTCGAGGGCAGCCCCCGAAAGACGAAGCGGTCGTTGTTTCTGCAGCTTTTGCAAGTAGCCAGAAAATTCGGCGCGGGTGCGCACTTGATAGCCACCTGCGACTTCCCAGATTTCGAAAGCGCGCTCGGTCTTCAGATATTGCTCGTTGAGTTCCGCAACGAGTTCCTTCACCAACGCCGGAGTACACTCCGGTGCAATTTCGGCAACTCGCGCAGCAGACAGCGGTTCTGGCGACGCCAGGATCAAAGCTTCTACAACTCTCAACTGTTCAGAACGTTCCATGATGGTGCCTCACATGAGTTCGGTGATTCGATCATCCCAGGCAATCTCGGCCGATTCGGATGCGGCCCGCAAACGAATACCGCCCTCGGGCACTCCTTCGTCGTTGACGCCCTGGTAAATAGCAAGTGCTTCGAGCCGCGTAAGTTCGAGGACGGCCAAGAACGTCGCGATCAAGACGGTTCGTGAAGGACCACCTCCACCCGGCGACGTAAAGAGCTGCATGAAGTCGACGGATTCATGCCCGCCAATCGTCTTCATCACGAACATCATCTGATCGCGTACGGTAATTTCTTCGGACTCGACGACGTGCAAGTTGGTGAGAACTTCTTTGTCCGGTCCGCGCAAGACCACGCGGAACGCCTCGATCAATTCGAACAGGCCGACTTCGATCTCTCGCTCGGAATCCGGAACCTTCTCTAGCCCCATGCCCTTCGCGTCGTAAACGTCGCGACCAAGCCACCGCCTTTTCCCCAACGCCTCGGCGACTTCTTTGTAGCGTTGGTATTCGAGCAAGCGTGCGACGAGTTCGGCACGCGGATCGATGTCGTCCTCTTCGATTTCTTCGTCGGTTGGCGGTAGCAACATACGCGACTTGATGTGCGCAAGCGACGCGGCCATCACGAGGTATTCGGCGGCGATGTCGATGTCGAGGGACTGCATGATCTCAAGGTACTCGAGGTACTGTGCTGCAACTTGCGCAATTGGAATGTCGGTGATCTCAACTTCATTCTGGCGAATGAGATGCAGCAGCAAGTCGAGGGGGCCTTCAAACGCTTGCAGCTTGACGCCATATCCAGAGAGCCCAGCGCTCACTGCGTTTCCCGCCTCCCCAGCCGGCTGTGCAAGTTCACCTGCATCTTCGGTGGGAACGTCAGCCACCTGGGGCTCTTGGGATTCCGTCTGACTCATTTGGCTCCTCGCCCAGTAGCCACCGATCGGCGGCTCCAGGTAGGTCGATGCGTGCGGCGTAATTGCGGGTGCGGATTGTGGTTCGATGTTCAGCGGGATCAGTGCGTCGGTTGGTTCTACGGTTGCCGCGCGCGCCGCGTTGAAACCATGGTCTAGATCGAGCGGGACATGGCCAAGTATGGATTATTCGTTGCGCAGGATCAACGCCGAGTCGTCGTCCGCGTTAGCTTTCGTTCTTGACTTCTGGCCGCCGTAAACAATGGGTTCGAACGATAGTTGTGATTGGGGCCGTCACCGCGGTTGCGTGGTGGCTACCCGGCTGCGTCACACCACCACGTAACCCTCACGATCTGTGCGAGATCTTCACCGAGCGCCCCAGCTGGTATCGCTCCACCCTCGCAGCGGAAAAGCGCTGGAACATCGACCAGGCAACCCAAATGGCCGTGATCTTCCAGGAGTCGAGTTTCCGCGCCTCCGCACGCCCACCACGACAGAAGCTCCTCGGCTTCATCCCGTGGACTCGCCCCTCTTCGGCCTACGGCTACGCCCAAGTTCTAAACTCAACATGGGATCTCTACCGCCGCGTCGAAGCCAAGTCCCTCGCCCGGCGTGACCGCTTTGGCGACGCCACTCGATTCGTCGGCTGGTACTTGGACCGAGTCGCCGCCCATGCAAATATCGACAAGACCCAGACCGGAACCCTTTACCTCGCCTACCACGAAGGCGCCGGAGGCTTCAACCGCGGAACTCACCACAAAAAACAATGGCTCTTAACTGTCGCCAGCCGAGTCAACACCCTGGCAATCCAGTACAGAACCCAACTCAATAGCTGCCGCCCTCGCCTCAAAAAACAATCCAATTGGTGGCGCTTCTAATCCCCCTCCTCAACCAACGCAAAATCGATCGACGCCAAGCCCCCACGCCCAAGCGCGATGCCCCGCAAGCCGGAAGCCATTGGCCGGCACCCCTTCGTGTATCTGACGTGGCGTCCCAAATAATTCAAAAATAACTACTCAGTTTCGTCCCGTTTCCTTCGGCAGCCTTCCCTTCTTCCCCGCCTCACTACGTCGCAAAATCTCCCGAGCCAACGCCAACCCTTCTTCGCGATTCGCCACTTCCCCATTGAGATAAGCCGCCCGAATCCGAGCCAACGCCACCCCAACCACCGGCCCCGAAAGATTCGCGTTCAACAGATCGCGAGGCGACACTGGAATTCGAGTGTCGCGATCTTCCGCGGCCCAACGGACAACCCGGCGGCGCAGCAGCGGTTCACAAGTCGCATAAAGCGCGAGCAGCTGATCTTCGTCGAGGTCCGCCAACACAAAATCCACTGCGCCCCTGCCACGGGTCCCTTTCAACTCCTTGATCCAACGCTGACACGACTTCGCAAAGTCGAGCACCCGCACGCTGGTATCTCCCCGAACACCAAGCCGCGCAAGCGTTCTCCGTCGCAGTGGAACTGACAGGGGTGACAACCAAAGACACAATCCAGCAACCCACGGACGATGCTCACGAGCGCGCCACTGCGGTGTCGCCAAAACCTTCTCGAGACGACGAAGCGGAGCGCGTGAACTCGCGTGGATACAAAGGCCCGGCTCCAATGCTGCAAGCACATGCCATTTGTCCAAATGGACGAGCGCGATACTCGGATGTCCGCCCACTCCACAATCTGTAAACAGCTTGATAAATTCACGACGCAACCGGTCACCACTCACGCCTCCGAACGCACCGTCACGTAATGCATCTCGTAACGCAGAACGTGCGCTACGTGAGAGGCCAAAACCAAGCCGAGCGGCAAGTCGCGCAGCGCGCAGTGCCCGCGTTGGATCGTCGTGAAAACTTCGCGGATGAAAGACCCGCAATGTCGATTCGCCTAGATCCGCGAGCCCCGAACTGAGATCAATGACGCTAATCGGTTCCTCGCCTCCGCCCTTGCGCAACGGAAGCGCGAGCGCGTTCACGCTGAAGTCCCGTCGACTGAGGTCATCCTCGAGCGTTCCCGGACTGACAACCGGCAGCGCCCCGGGCCGCGCGTATTTCTCTTTGCGAAGAGTCGCGAGGTCGACTCGGTGTTCCCCTACTTCGACACTCATCGTTCCAAACTGCGGATGCTCGCGAACCTTTGCATCCTTGCCAAACCCCTTGCGCACCAGCGTTGCAATCGACTTGGGATTGCCATTCGCGATCAACAGATCGATGTCGACAAGCGGTCTTTGCAACAACCAGTCGCGCACCGGCCCGCCAACGAGATATAGGGTAATGCCCAACTCACTCGCGGCGTCGCGCAAGCGATCGAGGGGGTTCGCGAGATCGTCGGGGATCACAACGTCGAGTTCTGGGGTAGCGAACTCGATCACTTCGACTTCTCGGGCCCGGGCGGCCCTGCGGTCTTTGCCCGTGGCTTCGTTGGACTCTTCGCCCTGCCGCTCCCACCCGCCCCGGCGCCCCGCGGATGATGGCGATCGACGGTGTCTTTCAATCGTCCGCGCCCGACGTGAGTGTAAATTTCCGTGGTCGAAAGATCGGCATGCCCAAGCATCATTTGAATCGAGCGAAGGTCAGCGCCTCCTTCGAGCAAATCGGTCGCAAACGCATGCCGCAAGACGTGTGGCGATACGCGCTCTCGATCGATTCCCGCTGCCAATGCCAACTTACGGAGTAAGGCAAAAAAGTTTTGACGCGTCATCGCCCCACCGCGCCTGGTCACGAACAGCGCGTGAGTTCGATCGCCATTTTTCGCAAGCAGGTCACCACGTGCATGATCGAAATACTCTTCGATCGCGGTCAATGCGAATTCACCCAATGGAACGATGCGCTCGTGCCCCCCCTTGCCTACCACCCGCAGCATCCCCCCGCGTCGGTCGAGGTCACCGAGCGACAGTTGCACCAGTTCGCTGACTCTTAGGCCCGCGCCATACAAAACCTCGAGCATGGCGCGGTCCCGCAATGCGAGGGGTCCTTTGTCGCCGCAGGCACGAATCAACGCTTGGGTTTCGTCTGGAGCGAGCACCGGCGGGAGCGCACATGCGACCATAGGTCACATCACGTTACGGCTCGGGTCATCTTCCAACAAATTCTCGACACACATGAACTTCAGCAACCTGCGCACCGCAACCAAGGCTCGCGCCCGACTCGCGGCACTGAGCCCGTTCGCTTCAAGCCGACTGATAAAGTCGCGTACATGCTCGCTCGTCAGTTTCGACGGAGCGACGTTCTCAAGGCTCGTTGCAAAGCGTTCCAGATCTCGGGAGTACGCAATGATCGTGTTTCGCGCCAAGCCCTTTTCGAGCTGAGCGTGGGCCAGGAAGGCATCTACCACCGTGTTCATGGACTCAATCGCCACGGTTTGCGTCGACTCCGTCTTCGCAGGCTGCACTCATCAATTCATCGTGCAACTTCGCGAGGGCCTTTGGATCGACGATCTTTTTTCTGCGCCCGTCCTTGATGTAGAACGTGTCTTTCACTTGGTCGAGCACCGTCCCAACCTTCGAGATAAAGATGCTGTAGCCCGAGCGCGCAATCACCGACGTGAGGTCGTAAAGCAAGCCAATCCGGTCGTAGGCGGTGACGTCGATCAAGGTATAGAACTCAGACTCCTCATTCGAAATTTCGACGTTGTGGGTGCGGCGCACGCTTGGGCGGGCCGGCTGTCGAAGGGTCCTGCGGTTTTCGAGAAGCGCTTCCGCGCGGGTTTCACCCGTGAGTACGCCCGCGAGCGCCCCTTCAAATTCTCGCCAAGCGAATTCGCGTTCATCACGACCGCCGTCAGGCGTCGACAGTCGGTAGATCTCAAGGGCAAAGCCGGTCTTCGATGTATAGACGTGCGAGCCCAAAATGTTAAATCGGTGCGCGGTCAGCGCACCGGCCACTTCGGAATAGAGACCGCGCGTGTCCTGCACGCACAAGACGTACTCGGTGAAGCCTCCACGCATTTCTCGATACGAAGACGCAATCGGTTGATCTACCGATTGTCCGATCACCACCTTCGCGTGCCGTGCGATCTGCCTCGGCGTGTGGGCGATAAAATACCGCCTTGGCATGACGTCAAAGTAGGTCTCAATTTTTTCGGCAGCGATCCCGAGATTGCGCAGCTCAGTTCGCGCTCCGGTGCGTCGCACCTCGACGCGCTCGTCGATCAATTCGATCGCCGCGTTGTGATCGTTCTTGCCGCTTTCGAGGAGTTCGGCGGTTCGCTCGAACAACTCTTCGAGCAGCTGCCCCCTCCACTCGGTCCAGGCGTCCACCGAAGAGGCGCGAATGTCGGCGAAGGTCAGCAGGTAGAGATTGCGTAAATTCTTTCGGTCACCACAGGTCTGCGCGAAGTCCAGAATTAGACGCGGGTCGGAAAGATCGCGACTTTGCGCTAGGTGAGACATCAACAGGTGATGACGCACAAGGAAGATCACGCGGTCCGCGCGATCCCCGGAAAGACCCAGCCGGTCCACACAGATCTGCGCAAGGGGCACGCCTTTGTTGGAATGGTCGCCACCGAAGCCCTTCCCGATGTCGTGCAACAGACATCCGAGGAACAACACCTCTCGATCGGAAACGGCCTGCATGAGCTCCGTGAGCACGGGCAACGCGCGTTCGTACTTGCCTTGCCACAGACGACGCAGTTCTTCGACCAGAAAAATCGAATGGATGTCGACGGTATACGTGTGATAGATCACCTGCTGCCAACGACAAACGATGTGCTCCCACTCGGGAATGAACGCCGCGAGCAGCCCCTCTTCGTTCATCGTGACCAGGCTGCGCATTACGCGATGCTCACCACGCAACACGGACAAGAATGCCTCGCGCGCTTTGGGGCTGGCGCGAAAGGAGTCGTCTACGAGGTCGAGGTTTTCGCGGATCATCCGCCGGGCCATGCGCGAAAGCGGGACCTGCTGGCGCTGCGCCATGTCAAACACCGTAAACAAGCGCACCGGTTCGCTTCGAAGATGTTGTACGTGCGGGATTTCAATGTGGTCATCAATCAACTGAAAGCCGTCTTCTTCAGCCCTGACTTCCCGACTGTCGGTACGTTTCCCAACACGCGCGCGGCACTGTTCCATGACGAGTTCTGAATAGTTCTCGATGTTGCGAACGTGCCGGTAGTAGTCGCGCATAAATACTTCTACGGACAGCTCTTCCGTCTCGTTGCTCATCGGGCCATAGCCGAGTGCTTCGGCAATCTGTTCCTGCTGTTCAAAACTGATCTGGTCGGTCGCGCGTCCCGACTCAAGGTGCAATTCGTTGCGCACGCGCCAGAGGAAATTCAACGCTTCGCGGTAGTCGCCCATCTCCGCATCCGTCAACAAGCCAAAGTGAAGGAAGTCTTCGAAGTCTCGCGAGGTGGGCTGCGCGCCTCGAGCAACCCAGAAAGCCGTGTGGTAGTCGCGCAGCCCCCCGACACCTTCTTTGATGTTGGGTTGTAGTAGAAACGCGGACTCCCCGTAGCGCCGGTGACGCGCGTGGATCGCTTCGAACTGGTCGTCAATGAATTGCGACACGTCGGGAAGCAGTTCGTGCCGAATCGTCTCACTAAAATTATGAAAGAACTCGCTATCGCCGCAGAGGTAGCGTGCGGTCAATACTGCAGTGCGCACCGTATTGTCCTCACGACCAAGCTCAACCGTTTGCTCTGGTGTGCGGGTCGCGCAACCGACAGTGAGCCCAGCGTCCCACATCCAATACTGCAAGCGCTCACTAATCGCGGTGACGTAGGGAGAGAGCACGCCTTGATGCACGACCAACAAGTCAACATCGGAATAGATGCACATCTCGCGACGCGCATACCCGCCGACCGCCACGACACACACCCCCGACTCAAGCTCACCCCCATCTGACAGCAAGCTTTCTTCCGCCAAATGAAAGAGCCTGCGCACAAGCCGGTCCGTGAGATCAGAATGCGTCGAGATGACTTCGATGCCAGTTGCTTGGTTGCGGTGCAACTCGGTCAGATGCGCCCGGACTTGTTCGACAAATGTGCGCACTTTCGCCGGCACACCGCGCTCAGGTTCCGGGCCACAGCTCCGAAGTTCGGGGAGCACTTCTTCGACGACGGGTGCGGCGCTCGGGGCAGCACTCATTGAGCCGACCTGCTGCTGAGCAATTGATCGCCCTGCCGTCTGTAATCGCCGAGCCCGGTTGCCACGTGGTCTGCCATGGCTTCAAGATAGGCCTTGCTTCGCAACAAACGCGCATCATGTTTGTTGGTCAGGAAGCCGCTCTCAAGCAAGATTGCGGGCATGCTTGAAAGAAAAAGCACGTAGAACGGCCCTTTCTTCACGCCGAGATCGGGCACACCGCTGTAATTCTTGCGCAAACCGGGCATGAGGGAGTCGTGAACCGCGTTTGCGAGGCGAACCGAATGTTCCGAGGCTTCATGCACGTGTAACTTCGCCATGGCGCGCTGAAGAGAATCGACTTCACTGCGACGGACGCCGTTTTCCCGTGCGGCCACGTCTAGACTGTGGCGCTCGTGATTTTCGTCGAGGGAATAAATTTCGATGCCCCGGGTCGCTTTGCGGGTGGACGCATTCGAGTGCACCGAAACGAAGATGTCACCGCGTGCGGCCTCGGCGGTTACCGTGCGTTCTTCGAGGCTCAGCGTCTTGTCACTCTTGCGCGTAAAGACGACTTCAAAGCCGAGCGCTTCAAGGCGTGTCC
>Ga0115003_10001514_pt1 | contig 20161 bp, 15 predicted proteins | sample ArcticOcean_MG_C_7_FD_88736 | JGI IMG/M metagenome (GOLD analysis project Ga0115003, IMG submission 88736) | Marine microbial communities from western Arctic Ocean - ArcticOcean_MG_CB11_88 | ecosystem: Environmental > Aquatic > Marine > Oceanic | place: Arctic Ocean: Canada Basin | collected... | reverse complement strand
TTCGATCCAGTCGCGCAGGATCGCTTCTTCGAGTGACGAGGCCGCGTGCATCAAGAAGACAACCGGCCGGTCACCGGATGCAGGCCATTCGGGCTCGGCGATCGATTGGGTGATCGGCGTAGACCCGGGCGCAGACGTCGTTTGAGACATCGTTTTTGGCGGCGTTTGCGGTGGCGTTTGCGGCGGCGTTTGCGGCGGCGTTTGCGGTGGCGTTTGCGGCGGCGTTTGCGGTGTAGACGCGGGTTCGGGCATCAATCGACTCCTGGGCGGCGGCAGGCCCCTCTTGATAAACCCTTAGAAGGCTCGTGTCCAATCAAGAGCGGAACTTCATCTGGCTTTCGTGCGGGCCCCAATTGTAAACGACCTCCGCGAGGTATTCAGACCCAACAGGCAGTGCAATCCACCCGCATCGTGGCGCCCCACCGTGCTGACGTCTCATGGTCCCGTTCAGTCTACGTCGCGGTCTTCGAAACGGGCCACTTCGAAGCCTTCTTGAGTGTCGTCGTCCGACCACGTCGCCGCACGCGTTGCGACCCGTCCCCCCGCCCCGTGCTTGAACAGCAAGTCGTTGTAATGCGCGCCAGCAGGGATGGCTTCGAATGTTTTTGGCATCGCGAATTTGAAGTAAAGCACCCGACGGCCCGCGTTCTCTCCGGTGGGTGGCGGCGTCGTGTGCAGAATATCTCCGAAGTGCACCGTGACATCGCCCGGCTCTGTCTCGATCTTCACGACAGGCTGACCGTCTTCATCGCCCCACAACATTGGATGGTTGGAGTATCGATGCGACCCTGCGAGTACCCAAAGTTGACCGTTTTCTGGGTTGGCGGAGTCGAGTTGGACACCAACCTGAATCAAGGGACACATCACAGGATGTCCGCCAAGACCGTCATCCTGATGCCAGTTGAGGTTTCCTAGTCCTTGCGCAACGTTTGAGTTTTTAACGAACACCATTGGCCCGTCGAGTCGGTCGTCGCAAACCCGGAAGTCCGCGTCGAGTAGTTTTCCGAAGCGCTGCACCCGCGCATCAAAGCATGCAGCCTTGATGCGTTCGGACCAACGGTCCAAGTAGTTGATCCGCGTCACGACCTGCTCGCCGGAGGTTGTTGTGGACCACCACGCCTCACCTGTGCCCGGTTCAATGGCCTCGCGCACGCGGTTCACTTCTGCGCCAAGCGATTCGAGGTCTTTTTGCCCGAACACACCGCGCACGTGCAGGAAGCCGGCGGTCGCAAGGTGCTGCGCCATTTCGGTATCGGAGTCTTCAGGCGTGAAAGTTTTTGTGAAGTCGATCGCTTGGCCTTTGTCATCGACGATCTTGGCCGCTTCACTTGCAGTCCAAATCGGACGTCCGTGGTAAAGAGCGCGCAATGCGGGCTCCCACCGTTGCAAGTCTGGGAGCGCGCCTCGTTCGAAATGAAGTTTGCCCCCCATCGCGAGACCGCCCGCTGTATGGACTTCATTTACAAAGTCGGAAAAATCCATCCCGTCTAGTTCAACCAGCGTCTTCGCTTTTTTGCATCCGGGTTCGAGATCGATCCCGCGTTCGCTGGGAATGTAGGTAATAGAAACTCCCCCAGATGCCACGAACGCGATCGGCGACACGCCCCGCAAGTCATCGACCACCAGTCCTCCGTGCTCGACGACGAGTCCCGGAAGCGTGTTGGCGTGGAAGTCGGCGAACTTGTGAACCGGTACAAGGTCTCGAGCCCCAAGGAACTGAGTCTCAACCTTGTCTGCGTCTGGCCCACTTGCGGGAAAAGAAGTCATCGTTGTCCACCAGTTCAAGGGGCATCTTTGTGAGAATGCTAGACATCCAGAGTCATCAACGCACGAATTGGTAATGGCATTCAAATAAATGCCATTTACAGGCCAATGGGAGCCCCCATGCACATCCTAGAGCGCGTGAAGCGCGGCGAAACGCCCGTCCCCGAATACGCGAAGGCATTGCACCTACCACCGCTGGTGGATTGGGAACCGGGTCGTGTTGCGGTCGACTGGACTGTTGACCCGAAGTATCTGACGCCATGGGGCGCCGTGTTCGGAGGCTACCTCGCAGCCCTTGCCGACCACTGTGCGGGGCTCGCAGCCATAAGCGTCCTCGAAGAAGGTCAAACCTTCGCGACCATCGACCTGCGCCTCTCCCCACTACGCAGCATTCGCGAGGGAACGATCCGCATCGAAGGCAAGGTGATTCACCAAAGTCGCTCGACGATTCATGTAGAGGTCGAGTTTCGCTCGGAAGAGCAAACACTGGTCGCCAAGGCCACTGCGGTGCAAGTGTTGTCTCGCGCCTCAAGCCAGTAGCGCAACGCGCTGGCGCGCGGGCCCCGTACAGCGCCCGGCGAGTTCGACACTCGCCAACCAGTCGTTCGTCCGAAATCAAACTCATCGCAGACGAAGCACTTGAACCTGCCACCGTCATGAAGATCGCAGAAGCCACGGGCGGGCCATGGGGCAGAGTCCAATATCAGTTTGGGGGCAAGGCCGACATCCTCAAAACAGTGCTCGAACAAGTGGCGGCAGAATTTCAGTCAAGCCTGCAGCGCTCCTCAACAGCCGGCGAAGATGAAGCCTCAGCTCAAAGTCCTAATCGAAACGGAGGTCGGGGTCATGCGGGAACGGCGGAGTTACTAAGAGCCTGTTCGGTTCTTAGCCCCCGATCAAGATGCCACCTTCGACGGGGAGCACATGTCCCGTGACGAGATCCGTCCCGGTAATGATCGACATGATGCCGGCCGCGATGTCATCGGGCGTGGTCACCTTGCCGAGCGGCGACTTCGCCTGCTGTGCGGCCTTGATGGGTTCGTAAGCATCGCCCAAGCCCTGCTGCAACCAAGCACCATCGATAAAACCCGGGGCAACTGCATTGACGCGGATGTTCGGACCGAGAACCCGTGCGAGCGTGACGACCATGTTGTTCAACGCAGCCTTGGACGCGCAGTACGGAATTGAACTTCCCGTTCCCGCCAAGCCCGCGACACTGGACGTCATCACGATCTCGCCGCCACCCCCCGCTTGCAGTAGATCCTTTGCCGCTCGCGAGCACTGAAAAGGACCGACGAGGTTGACGCTCATGATGTTCGTCCAGTCTTCGGCTTGAACATCTTCGAGATTTGCGTGGGGGATAAACTTTGTGGTGCCCGCATTGTTGACCAACACGTCCAATTGCCCGAACGCGCGCTCGGCTTCACGGACCATCGCGCGACACTCGGCATCCTCCGCAACGTTGGCCTTGTACGCCAACGCCTTCACACCTCGGCTTTCACACTCTGCAGCAACCGCCTCGGCGGCGTCTTGTGAGCGGCTGTAATTGACGAGCACCGAGCAACCCGCGTCGGCCAGTCGGTACGCGGTTGCGCGCCCTACTCCCGTGCCTGCTCCAGTTACGATTGCCGCTTTGCCTTCGATGTTCATGGGGTGGATCCTCTATGGGATGAAGTGAACGCGTTCCGCAAGCGTATCGAAATGAATCGGACCGCAAAGCCTATTCGTCGCCCGCCCAGCCGTCGAGTCGTTCCATCGTGTCCGCGTATTCCATCGCGAACTCTTCCATCACGGTTCGAACACTCTTGACTTGGTTGAGCGAACCGACGATCTGACCCACAAAGTAGTTCGAGAGCTCGGCTGCGCCCTTGTTCTTGTGCGCTGTTCGGGAAATACGCGCCTGCGCCTCGTGAACCAAGCGCGGTTGCAACGGCATTGGGAGCGGGTCGGGGTTCGACGGGTCGTCCCACGCGTCGGTCCACGCACTGCGAAGCTGGCGGGCCGGCTTTCCCGTGATCGAGCGACTGCGCAACGTATCTCCCAGCCCGGCCTTCAAGAACTTCTCCTTCACGACTGGGTGCGTCTCTGCTTCTTCGGTTGTAAGCCACACCGAGCCCGTCCAAACCCCTTGGGCTCCAAGCGCGAGGCCCGCTGTGAGTTGGCGTCCGTTTCCGATGCCGCCCGCTGCTAACACCGGGATCGGGTGTACCGCGTCCACGACTTCGGGGACCAACACAAGCGTAGAAATGCTTCCAGTGTGTCCCCCCGCCTCAGTTCCCTGCGCAACCACGATGTCGACACCCGCTTCGACGTGTCGTCTCGCGTGTTCGACGGTGCCGGCAAGGGCCGCAACTTTGACGCCCTTCTCCCGTGCCGTCTCGATCATCCACTCGGGCGGCGGGCCAAGCGCACTCGCGATCAAGCTGATCTTATGCTGAAAGACGAGTTCGATGACTTCCCGCTGCTGTTCGTACCCCACTGCGAACTCGCTGCCGATCCGCGCGTCTTTGGGCAATTCAGGGACACCATGGTCTTCGAGCAGTTTATTGACGAAGGCACGATGTTCGTCCGGGATGTGTTTGTCGAGTTTTTCTCCGCCCTCACCTCCGGCGTCGCTTCCCACAAATTTGGTCGGCAACAAGAGGTCGACGCCAAACGGTTTGTCACCAACTTCGTTTTCGATCCACTCGAGTTCACTTTTGAGTGCATCGATGGAATGACCCGCAACGCCCAGGACGCCAAGCCCTCCGGCCTTGGACACAGCCGCAGCGACGTCCCGGCAGTGCGTGAAGGCAAAGATTGGAAATTCGAGCCCGAGTTCTTGGGCGAGCTTGGTGTTCATCGTTCCCCTCCCTGCACTGCGTTGATCTCGTAAATTTCGGCGGTATTAAGACGCGGCCGCGAGCCCCTGCAGTTCCGCCGCACAGCGACGCAGGTATTCTGGACCGCCAAGCATGTGCCGTGCAGCGCCTATACGCTTGAACCAAAAGTGAAGGTTCTGCTCGTCGGTCCACCCGATGCCCCCGTGCACCTGAGTTGAGACACTCGCGATCTCGCGACCAATTTCGGAAATATGTGCGAGCGCGTGACATGCCATCAAGGGCGTTTCTTCCGGCATGGCGACACAACTATGCGCCGCGTACCAAATGAGCGATCGCGCAGGCTCCAAGTCGGCGATCATTTCGGCGCACATATGCTTCACCGCTTGGAAGGAGCCAATCGCCCGATCGAACTGCTTGCGTTCCTGCGCGTAGCGAACCGACTGCTCGATCATCGACTCGCAAGCCCCAAATGTGTCGGCAGCCAACACAATGCGTCCGACTTCGAACATCCGTTTGATGGGGTCTGCAGCATCGTCGTAAACGATCTCTGTCGCGACGCCGTCGAGGATGAGTTCCGCAGTGCAGCGCGTGACGTCCGTGGTGATCAGTCGGTTCTTGGTAAGCCCCGCAGCGTCAGCCCGAATCACCGCCAACTTGCCTGCACCAAGCATCACGAGAATGAAGTCTGCGTTGAGGGTGTCCATCGCCATCATCGCTTTGCCGCTAATTTGTCCACCGGCAAGATTGACGCCCGCTTCTTCGCGGACCGAGAATGCTTCGGTTACCGCGACACCGAACGTGATCTCGCCGCCCGCGATCCCGGAGAGCCAACCCTCCGCTTCACTGCCGCCGAGGTGGGTGAGTGCAACCGGCACCATCACGCCCGACGTGACAAACGGCGTAGGCGTCGCCGCATAGCCAAGGGACTGTGCGACGATGGCCGCGTCCAGCGGCGCTAGCGCACTCCCCCCCTGGCTTTCGGGAACAAGGATCCCCGTCACACCGAGTTCGGCGAGTTGACTCCAAATGGCACGATCGTTGGGGCAACCGTTTTCACGATCTTTGTCGCAGGCATCGCGGATGTCGCGTACGCGGGTGATCGGCACCTGGTCGCGAAGGAAGCTACGCACCGTTTCTTCGAGCATCTGCTGATCTTCTGAAAGTCCAAAATCCATCGGGTGTTCCTTTTGATTCTTTTGTTCGTCTCAAGCCTGTACAGCGTGTTGCAAAGCGGCCTGGCCTAAGCCTTGGCGGGCTTCGGCTCGCGCGGCATCCCGAGACCGCGCTCAGAAATGATGTTCTTCTGAATCTGCGCGGTGCCTCCGCCAATAATCAGACCGAGGGACAAGAACGAGTGCGTCTGCCAGTAGCCGCGGTCGCGTTCGTACTTGGTGTGGTCGTAGAGACCCCCGAGCTCACCCATCACGTCGATCGCGAGCGCCGACATGTCGAAGTTGAGTTGACAGTTTTGAAGCTTGGCGATCAAGCCCGCAACACCTGGCGACTCGTCCTTCAAACTGCAGGTCAACATCCGCATGCTGTGATGCTTCATGGCCAGCACGCGACCTTGGAGCGCCATCAAGCGGTCTCGTAAAATCGGACTGTCCATCGCGGTTACGCCGTTGACCTTTTCTCGAGTCATCAGCTTCATCAAGCGAACCATGCTCCCCTCGCCGTTTGAGTTCAGTGAGTTGCGCTCGTGCTTGAGCGTCGTGTTGGCGATCTTCCAGCCTTCGCCGCGTTTGCCCACAATGTTGGTTTTCGGAACACGCGCGTCGGTGAAGAATACTTGGTTGAACGAGTTCTCACCGAGATTGCCCGACATCGTTCGCAAGGGTTGAACTTCGATACCGGGGGTGTCCATCGGCGCCAGGATGTAGCTGATGCCCGCGTGTTTTTTGGCATCCGGTTCGGTGCGAACCAGAATAAAAATCATCTCGGACTTATCCGCGGAGCTGGTCCAAATTTTTTGGCCATTAATCAAGATGTCGTCGCCGTCATCCGTACCCGCCGTCTGAAGGCTTGCGAGGTCACTGCCTGAGCCAGGCTCCGAATACCCCTGACACCACATGATTTCGCCGCGCATCGTCTTGCCGATGTAGGCCTTGCGCTGTTCTTCGCTGCCGTGCTCGAGCAGCGTGGGCACGAGCATCGACGGCCCCTGGGCCGACATCCCGCGCGGGATCCCGGCCTTGTTGAACTCTTCATCCATAATCACGGTTTGGAGCAAATCAGGCTCAGCGCCAAAGCCGCCGTATTCTTTCGGGATGGTTCGCGCCCAATAGCCATGTTCGATCTGCAAGCTCAGCCAGTCGACCAACGCGCTTCGGGTTTCCAGGGTGCCAAGCGAACCTTGAGCTGGTTTCTTGGGCTTGTTGTTCTCAACGAAGTGTTTCACTTCTTGGCGAAAATCTTCGTACTGCTGACCAAATTCGAGATCCATCCGATGTACTCCATATAGTGCGGGCGCCCGTGAAGAACGGCGCATGCTGTCACGGGTCTATTTGTTGAGTCGTGTGCCAGGCTTGGGCGGATCGACGGCCCCACCAGCAAAGCATTGAGCAATGGACATCCAGAGCGTTGCGATCTCGCCCTTCACCTCGAGCGCGGTCTCTTCCACATTGCGGCCTTGGGTTACGACATGGCAGAAATCCGAAGCCAAACCGGTGATAACTTCTTCGCCACTCCCTTCATTCCATTCCCAAATCTCACCAGAGGGTGCGGTCAAACGAACGAACGGTGGGGGGCCGGGGACTTCTATCTTGCGATTCACAAACGTCCAACCGAACGTACGGTTCCCGATTGCGCAGATGTGCTTGATGCGATCGTTATAGCTGCGCGTCGCGCCCGCCAAGTCGTAGATCTCTTGGCTGTGAGACCATGTCTCCATGTAGCGCGCGGTGGTAAACATGCGCACGCCCATGTCAGGGCCGAACCAGGGAAGGCGCCGCTTCGGATCACTGTCCGCAAGCTGGCTCGCCAAGTCGGTGCACGTTTCAATCCAGCGAGACCGCATCTCGTCCGCGCCAATATCGCCAAAGCGTTTGCGGGCGATCTGCTTGTTCGTCGAACCGCCCATGACCTGCTTCATCAACGCCTTGCGTTCGGGAACAAAGACGTCTTCGCCTTGAAGCGCAGATATCGAAACCAAGTCGAAGTAATGCAAGTGCGCAACGACGTCCCACGGCGTCCATTCCATGAACGTCGTCGGGCGATCCCACAACTCGTCGTTGAGGGTGTCGAGAAAGGCGTTGAGCTCATTCGCTTCCGCCAGTAGGTCTTGTCCTTCTTGCAACATCGTGAGATGTCCTCCCGAACTCGTGTCCCCAAGTTCGTTGTTTGATGCTTACACCGAAGCGCGGACGCGCTGACCGAGATCCTTGCCGAGGATCTGCGCCGCGTCGGCGACCATCTCTTCGAGAATTTCCTTTGCGGGGCGTCGCTTCTTCAACATGCCGGACGTCTGTCCGGCGGCGTTCATGAGCAAGTCTTCGCGGCCGGCTTCGCGGATCGAGTGGGTGAGGTCCTTGATCAGCAAAGCCTGGGCGCCCATGGGAAGGGCCTGCACGCCCGACCGTTCCCACGCTTCAATCAACGGGTTCGAAATGTTCCGCATGGTCTTCCCGCTGTAGAGACGTGTCACGATTGTGTCTTCGGTCGCCGCGGCGAGAATGCGATCTTTTTGCAGGTCGGGCTGGTTCGCTTCTTCTGAAACCAAAAAGGCGGTACCGCACCAGCCCGCTTCGGCTCCGGTTGCCAGCACACCCGCCAATGCGCGACCACTCGCGATCCCGCCCGCGGCGATGACCGGCGTCGGTGCCACGGCATCCATGACCTGGGGTAAGAGCGCCAGGGTGCCGATGCGACCCGTGTGCCCGCCCGCTTCCGTTCCCTGGGCGACCACGTAGTCGGCCCCGTCCGCAGCGACTTGCTCTGCAGCGCGCGCCGTACCAACCAATGAAAGAATCGTCGTGCCGTTGGCTTTGAGTTCTTGTGCAAACGGACCCGGCGTTCCGAGCCCTGACGCGAACACCGGCACTTCTTCTTCGAGGATGACTTCGACCTGGGACCCCGCCCAGCTCTCGCCTTCTTCAAGCCACCCGCCCATCACCTCGGTTTCGTCCGGTGCGTCCTTCAACTCGATTTCGAGATCCTTCGCAATTTGCGCGATCACGTCGAGCGCTTCCTGGGGAAGTTGATTGCGAGTCGGCCCCGACGGCATCGAGGTCTTGCCACGGGGGAACAAAAAGTTGGGGGACAGCAGGAGATCAACACCAAAGGGCTTGTCGGTCATGGACTTGATTTTGCGGATCTCTGCTCGCAACTGGTCGGGCGAATACGCAACGCCCCCCATCACACCGAGCCCGCCGGCGTTGGAAACCGCCGCGACAAGATCTGCGGTCGCGACCGGATCCCCCGTACCCGCAACCGGGCCCATGCCCGCCAAGATAACCGGGTATTCGATGCCTACTCGGTCGCAAAAGTCAGTCTTCAAGATCGGCCTGGCCATAAGTGTTCCTTTCGTTGACGTCGGTTCGATGCGTCATTCGAGCCGTCAAGTGATCGGTTTATAACGGGATGATGTGGCGCTGCTTACACCGCGCTTATTTCATGTTAGAAGCCCAACTGCTTCGCCATATAGTGGAGCATGGTTTCGTCAGAGCCCCCGCCAATGCTGATAAGACGGGTATCGACGAACGCACGGCCAGCCATGCTTTCCTTCATGTAGCCGTAACCGCCGTGGAACTGGATACATTCGTCGGCGACCTGACGACTCACCCGGCCGCAGAACAACTTCGCCATCGTGATCAAGCTCGTCGCATCTTCTCCGTCAACGCGCTTGCGCACGCATTCGCGAACCAAGGCCTTTGCAGCAGTAATCTGGGTGTAGAGCTCCACCATCTTAAATTGGGTGTTCTGCATCTTTGCGAGCGGCTTGCCGAACAGAACGCGCTCTTCTGCCCAGCGCCGGGTTTCTTCCCAGAGCATTTCGCTTCCCGCCATCGAACTTACACACGCGACGAGGCGTTCGTCCTGGAACTGCATCATTTGCTGTTGGAACCCGCGACCAATCTCACCGATCGTGTGGGCAACCGGCACGCGCATGTCCTCGAAAAAAAGCAGCCCCGTGTCGGAACCCCAGTTTCCAATTTTATCGAGCAGTTCGTAGCGGAAGCCGGGCGTGTCTGTCGGAACCAGGATCTGCGAATAGCCGCCGTAGCCCGCATTGGGGTCCGTGACGACGAGCAAGCAAAGCCAGTCCGCAGTCGCGGCGTTGGTGATGTAGGTCTTCGAACCGTTGATAATCCAGTCCTCGCCGTCGCGTACCGCGCGAGTCTTGATGCCCGCAACGTCGGAGCCTGCGTCGGGTTCCGTCACCGCAATGGCGGACACCATGTCTCCGGCGATCGAGGGCGCAAGGTATTCGCGCTTGAGGTCATCGCTGCCAAACTCGGCGAGAGACGGCGTCGCCATATCGGTATGGACGCTGATCCCCATCGTGACGCCCGCGTTGTCGGCGCGGCCCAACTCCTCGAACAGCACCGCAGAATACGACCAGTCGAGACCGGAACCGCCGTATTCGGGGTCATAACGAAGACCGAGCATCCCGAGGTCACCCATTTTTTTGAACAGCGACTTGTCGATCTTGCCGGCGGCGTCGAATTCGCGCGCCCGGGGACGCAGTTCTTGCTCGGTGAACTTCCGCACGGTTTCGCGAAAGAGTTGATGCTCAGAAGTATTGAGGGGGTCTTGGGTCATCTCTAATTCCTGGGGGTTCCCGCGGCTTGTACCGGCGGTGTATCGCATAAGTTTAGATCAGAACCTCTAGTTCGAACGTGCTCAATCTTCTTGCGCTTCGATCCATGCTGGCTTTCGCTTCTGCAAGAAAGCCTTCATGCCCTCAGCGGCTTCTTCGCCCTTGAAGAGCTGGCCCGAAAGCTGCGCGGTCCAGGCGAAGGCTTCCTTCTGTTCCATCGCGGGGACTTCGTTGACGAGTCGTTTGCAGAAGCCGAGCGCGTTGGGGCCGCCCTTTCGCAAGTCGGCGAGAATCGCTTCGACTTCGTCGTCGATCTGGTCTGCCGGGACGGCGCGATTGATCAAGCCGAGTTCGGCAGCACGTTTGCCCGAAAAGCGATTGCCGCGCAGGAACGCCTCCATGGCATCGCCCGGGCGCATCTTCGGCAGACACACCACCGAGATGATCGCGGGGGCAACGCCGAGACGTACTTCCGTGAAGCCGAACTTCACGTCTTCAACCGCAATCGAAATATCGAGCGCTGCGGCGAGTCCGTTGCCGCCACCCACGCAGTGTCCCTTGATCTTGCCAATGATCGGTGTGGGCGAAGACTGTATTTCGTAAAGAAGGGTTTCGAACCCACCGAGTCCGGAGCCGCTCTCACGCTTCTTCGCGCCCCCCTCGGCCTTTGCCTTCTCGGCAGCGGCTTTGTTCGCGGCCGATCGTTCTTTCAGGTTTGCACCTGCGCAAAAGGTCGTGCCCTCGTTCGTGATCACAACCGCGCGAATATCGGGGTCGGAATTCGCGGCCGCGATCGCGTCGCGCAACCCTCCCACCAAAGCTATGCCCAACGCGTTGCGGTTGTCCACGTCGGCGAGGGTCAGCGTCATGACTCCGCCGGAGGTCTCGACCTTCACTTCACTCATGGCTCACTCCTATGCCGATACGGCGCCCTGTTCCTCGGGATCGTCGCGGGTGGCAGTGCCAGCGCGACGGTTCCGCCCACGGGACCGGTAATTTCGATTGCATTTTGTTACCCCAGATGTTACCCGTGTGTCAATTCGAACGAACGAAGGGATTCGAAGCCAACGGTGCAAACACGGCACTCCCAAGCCAAAACGCGCTGGCCAACCTCCCTGCAAGCCACCATCGAACTTCCAGACCCATCGCCGATCTACCCTTCATGTAGACGTACTCCTAGATAGATAGACGAAGGAACCGAGACTGATGCAACCCTCCCTCCTCGCTCCGGCGCTGCGCTCGTCACTCGATTCGCGCACACCCGAGTTCGCCGAAAACAAAGCCGCCATGCTCCAAAAGCTCGAAGTGATCGAAGAGCTGCTCGACGAAAGCGAAGTGGGCGGCGGCGCATATCACCACGAGCGTCTCGCCAAGCGCGGCAAGCTTTCGGTGCGCGAACGCATTCACCTGGCGCTCGACCCCGACACGCCGTTTCTCGAGATCAGCCCGCTCGCAGGTTACAACTCGGACTTCGCCGTTGGCGGCGGAGCGATGTTGGGCATCGGCGTCATCGCCGGGGTTGAGTGCGTGATCTTCGCCAACGACCCCACGGTGCTCGGCGGCGCACTCACCCCTTACGTCGGCAAGAAGTGGATGCGGGCTCTCGAAATCGCAAGAGACAACGGCATCCCCTATGTGAGCTTTGTCGAGTCTGCAGGTGCCGACCTTCGCATGGGCGGCGGTGGTGACGATGACCCGAAAAAGAAGAAGCGCAAACCCGCCAAGGTAAATCACTTCGCCGAGTCCGGTCGCTTCTTTTACGAGATGATCGAACTCTCGAAACTCGAAATTCCGACGATCTGCGTCGTGTTCGGTTCTTCGACAGCGGGCGGCGCGTACCAGCCCGGCTTGTCGGACTACAACATCTTGATCAAAGAGCAGTCGAAGATCTTTTTGGCCGGCCCGCCACTGGTAAAGATGGCAACCGGTGAAGAGTCGGACGACGAGTCTCTCGGTGGCGCGCAGATGCACGCAGAGGTCTCCGGCCTTGGTGAATACTTGGCCGAAGATGAACCCGATGCGCTCCGGCTCTGCCGCGAAGTCATGTCGCACCTCAACTGGAAGAAGAGCGGCCAACCCGCGACCTTGAAGGCTGAAGCTCCGGTACAAGACCCCGAAGAGCTCCTCGGTTTAATGAGCCCAGACTTGCGCCGCCCCGTCGACATTCGCGACGTGATCGGACGCGTGGTTGATGGCTCGCGCTTCGAAGAGTTCAAGCCGCGATACGGAAACACGTTGATCTGTGGCTGGGCATCGATCGAGGGCTTTCCGGTTGGGATCCTCGGCAACAATGGTGTCCTCAACCCCGAGGCCGCCGAAAAAGCCGCACACTTCATCCAGCTCAACAACCAGATCGACGTACCCTTGCTCTTCTTGCAGAACTTGACCGGTTTCGTCGTCGGCAAAGAGTTCGAGCAGGCGGGCATCATCAAGAAGGGCTCGCAGATGATCAACGCGGTCACCAATTCAACGGTGCCCCACATTACGGTCATCGTCGGCAACTCGTACGGTGCCGGGACCTACGCGATGAGCGGTCGCGCTTACAACAACCGTTTCACCTTCATTTGGCCGAGCGCCAAGATCGCAGTCATGGGCGGCAAGCAGATTGCTGGCGTGATGTCGATCGTGCGACGCGGACAAGCGGCGCGTAAGGGCGAGGACTTCGACGAGGAAATGGACGCCAAATTGGTGGCCGCGGTTGAAGCCATGCAGGACAAAGGCTCGGTCGCCCTTGAAGCCAGTGGCGCGATCAGTGACGACGGCATCATCGACCCGCGCGACACCCGCACTGTGCTCGGCATGGCGCTTTCGGTTGTTCGCACCCGCCCGATCGAGGGCACCGACGGTTATGGAGTATTCCGACTGTGAGTTTCACGACACTACTCGTTGCAAACCGAGGCGAAATTGCGCGGCGTGTTTTTCGCGGCGCGCGCGCGATGGGAATCCGTTGCGTTGCGGTCTACGTAGACGCTGACGCCGACGCACCCTTTGTCCAGGAAGCTGACGAAGCGGTGCGACTCCCCGAGTCTTATCTCGATGGCAAGTCGATCCTCAAAGCCGCGCTCGCGACCGGAGCCGGTGCCATTCATCCCGGTTACGGTTTTCTTTCGGAGAACGCGGGCTTTGCTGCGGATGTCATCGCTGCGGGGATCGCTTGGGTAGGCCCGTCGCCTGAAACCATCGACCAGATGGGCGACAAGATCACGGCCAAGACACTTGCCGTCCAAGCCAATGTTCCGACTCTGCCCGGTTCCAACGACACCGCAGACGCTGCGTCTGTCGGCTACCCACTGCTCGTCAAAGCCGCAGCGGGTGGCGGCGGCAAAGGGATGCGCGTCGTTGAGTCCGCGGACAAACTCGAAGAGAGTCTGGCCGCTGCCAAGCGTGAAGCCTTGAGTGGCTTTGGTGACGACCGCGTGTTCCTCGAACGCTACGTCCCCCATGCCCGTCATATCGAGATTCAAATCTTGGGCGACTCTCTTGGCAACATCGTGCACTTGGGCGAGCGCGAATGTTCGATCCAACGTCGCCATCAGAAGATTCTGGAAGAATCGCCATCACCACGGGTCGATGACGCGATGCGCACCGCAATGGGTGACGCAGCCCTTCGCCTCGCAGGAGAGCTGGGTTACCAGTCGGCCGGCACGGTCGAGTTTTTGTTCGACGATGAGTCGGGCGAGTTCTTCTTTCTTGAAGTCAATACCCGCTTGCAGGTCGAGCATCCCGTCACCGAAATGGTCACGGGCATCGACTTGGTGCGTGAACAGCTCCGAGTCGCTCGCGGGGAAAGTCTCGGCTTCGCTCAGGAAGACATTCAGTTCCAGGGCAGCGCGATCGAGGCCCGGCTCTATGCCGAAGACCCCGCGAATGACTTCCTACCCGCGATCGGAACACTTGCGGCGTTTCATCCGCCGGCGCACCCGGAAGTACGCTGGGATTCGGGCGTCGAGCTTGGCTCGGTGATCGGGACAGACTTCGACCCGATGCTCGCCAAGGTGATCGCCCACGCGCCGACGCGCGCAGAAGCAGCTGGCCGGTTGGCCCTCGCCCTTGAGAAGACGCATCTGGGTGGCATTGCAACGAACCGGGACTTCTTGGTCGCCACGTTGCGCAACGACGCGTTCATCTCCGGTGACACCACCACCGACTTCATCGAACGCATCAAGCCCCCGCGCGCGCTGACCCCGAACGCAGAAGAGATGGTGCGCTTCGCGCGCACCGGCGCTCTTTGGGTGCAAGGCGCGAACCGCGCGAAGACTCCGGTTCTGAGGTCGATGCCATCGGGCTGGCGCAACGCGCGTATGCCCAACCAACGCCTAAGCCTGCGACACGGTGAAGATGAAATCGAAGTCGCATACCGCACGACCCGCGAGGGCCGCTTCCGTTTTAGCGATGGCACGCACGCCACGGTGCACAGCTGGAGCGCGACTGGCATCGACGTTGAAATCGAGGGTCGTCGGGTTCAGTCGCGGGTCACACGCTTCGAAGGCCAGCTCATCGTGCAAGGACCACGGGGCGACATCACCTTCGACGAACTGCCGCGTTTTATAATTCCCGGGACCGAAGACACGGCCGGGGGCTACATCGCGCGCATGCCAGGCAAGGTTCTCGAACTGAGAGTAGCCGCCGGCGACACCGTCACCGCCGGGCAAACCGTCCTCGTACTCGAAGCCATGAAGATGGAACACCCGGTGAACGCACCCGAAGACGGCGTTGTAACCGAAGTGCTCGTCAACCAAGGTGACCAGGTCGAGAGCGGAACGCTGCTAGTCGTCGTCGAGACTGCAGAAAGCGCCGACGAATAGGCGGGAACGAATCAAAGCAAGCGCTTCGTTCGCTACATCATGATCCACGGAAATGGAGAAGACACATGGCCGATCCGATTCGTATTGCAAATTGCTCTGGTTTTTTTGGTGACCGTCTTTCGGCGGCGCGCGAAATGGTCGAAGGCGGACCCATTGACGTGTTAACCGGTGACTGGTTGGCCGAGCTCACCATGTTGATCCTCGCGAAAACACGGGTCAAGCGGCCCAACGGTGGTTATGCGCGAACCTTCGTGACCCAGATGGAACAGGTCATGGGCACTTGCCTCGACAAGGGGATCAAGGTCGTGACCAATGCCGGGGGGCTCGACCCCGACACCTGTGCAGAAGACGTCGCAGCACTCGCCGAGAAACTCGGCCTTCACCCGAAGATCGCGTACGTGCGCGGCGACGACTTGATGCCGCGTATGAGCGAACTCCTTGCCGGCGATCAGTTGCGCCACTTCGAAACCGGCGAGCCGATCAAGGAAGCCGACTTTCTGACCGCCAATGCGTACCTGGGATGTTGGGGCATCGTCGATGCACTCAACCAAGGTGCCGACATCGTCATTACGGGTCGCACCACCGACGCTGCAGTCGTGTGCGGACCGGCAGCATGGCATCACGGCTGGACGCGAGAAGACTTCGACGAACTCGCTGGCGCAGTCGCGGCCGGTCACGTGATTGAATGCGGCACCCAAGCAACCGGCGGAAACTATTCCTTCTTTAAGGAAGTGCCCGGCATGGAGCGCATTGGTTTTCCTTGGGCAGAAGTTGCCGAAAACGGGGAGACGGTCTTCGGCATGCACGAAAACGTCGGCGGCGAAGTCTCCGTCGGCACGATCACTTCGCAGTTGCTCTACGAAATTGGCGGTCCTCAATACTACGGGCCCGACGTCACTACGCGCTTCGACACCGTCGAACTCGAACAGGTCGGAAAGAACCGGGTGCGCTTACACGGCGCAAAGGGTGAGGCCCCTCCGGAGACGTTGAAAGTCTGCATCAACCGTGCGGGCGGCTTCCGCAATGATTTGAATGTCTGCCTGACGGGACTCGACATTGAAGAGAAAGCCGACTTGATTCAGCGCGCATTCTGGAAGGCGATCCCGTTTTCCGAAGAAGACTTCGATCAAGTAAAGATCCGCCTCATGCGCAACGATCACGTCGACCCGGAAAGCAACGAAGAAGCGGTTGCTGTATTGAAAATCAGCGTCAAAGACCGCGACCCCAAAAAAGTTGGGCGTGCGATGTCGAGTGCAATCGGCGACTTGGCCCTTGCCACGATCCCTGGCTTTTTCGGTTTTGGCGGGCCGTCCAAAGCCCGAGCGTTCGGCATTTATCAACCTGCGTGTATCCCTTCGATGTACGTCGACCAGGAAGTCGTGATCCTCGGTGGCGAAACGCGCATGCTCAGCAGCGTCATTCCGCAAATTGAAACGAATATTAAGACGACGGCTGGCCCGGTGGCCGACGCGCCGGGCGGACCGACCAAGCGCGTTCCGCTTGGTCTCGTCTTCGGCGCTCGCTCCGGAGACAAGGGTGGCAACGCGAACCTCGGTGTCTTCGCACGCAGCGACGAAGCTTGGGCCTGGTTGCGCGACAACCTCAGCATCGAGTTCGTAAACGAGTTGCTCCCGGAAGTCCGTGAGTTGCGAGTTGAACGCTTCGAACTGCCCGCGATCCGCTCACTCAACTTCGTGATTCACGGCATTCTCGAGGAAGGCGTCGCCGCGTCGACGCGCCAGGACGGCCAAGCCAAGAGCCTTGGCGAATGGCTCCGCGCCCGCCACGTCGACATGCCCGAGGCCCTGCTTTCTTGAGTCAGTCGTCGCCCGAGGAGGGCAGACAACGAGTTCGCTTTGCGAACGTACGCGCCCCCAAGCCCGTGCTTGGACGCGAGACGATGGAACGGTTAACGCCGCGACAGTTGCAAGTTTTTGAAGAGCTAGAGCAACTCGTGCAGAACGAGAAGATCTCGGACCTGACCATGTCGCAGATCGCTTCCAAGTTGGGCTGCAGCCTCCGCACGCTGTACGACATCTCACCGAGCAAGGACGAACTTGTTCTCGCGGCGGCCGATCGTAACCTGCGTCGTGTCGGCAAGGCGGCAATCGATGCGCTCGACCCATCCATGCCGCCGCTTACGATGCTCCGCGCCTATCTCCGTGCCGCAAACAACGCGGACGAGCCAACACAAACAATCTACGCCCGGGAACTCGCTTCGATTCCCGCGTCGAAACGCATGATCGACGTGCATGAAGACTATGTGATGGCCGTGACCAAGAGCATGCTTGACCGCGCCGTCGAACTCGGCGACATCCCGGCGGTCGACACCGCTTCGGTCGCCCACGTACTCGGCGGTCTGCTGCGCGAATTTGCGCGCAGTGACGTACGTGAAGTTATCGAGCATTCGCCAAAGAAAGCTGCGAACGAAGTCACCGAAATCATTTTGCATGGACTCACGCAAAAGAAGTAACACCCAAAACGCCGCTCTCCTACGAGGGCGCTGGCCCCGGGAACTGCTCGCGCAACAAGCGCTTGAGCACTTTGCCAGTTGGGTTGCGCGGAATGACGTCAATGAACTCGACCCCCTTCGGCAACTTGAAGGCCGCGAGCTTGCCTTTGCAAAAATCGAGCACGTCGCTGTCGGTGAGCTTTTCGTCGGACTTCACCACGACCGCAAGCGGTGACTCGCCCCACTTGGGTGAGGGCAAGCCGATCACCGCAACCTCTTGGACGCCGGGCAGCCCGCTCAAAATATTTTCAATTTCGGCTGGATACACGTTTTCTCCGCCAGAGATGATCATGTCTTTGATGCGGTCCTGGATGTAGACGAAGCCTTCGTCGTCCACCATCGCGACGTCGCCCGAATGGAGCCAACCATCGATCACGGTTTCGGCGGTGGCCTCGGGTCGATTCCAATAACCCTTCATGATATGGGGACCGCGAATCAGCACTTCGCCTGTTTCGTTTGGTGCCACTTCATTGCCTTCGGAGTCCACGACTTTGACATCGGTGTGGAAGAACGCCTTGCCGGTAGAGCCCGCACGCTTCACGGCTTCCTCGGGACTAATCAGACAAGCGGGACCGCAGGTTTCGGTAAGGCCGTAGACCTGATGAATTTCGAATCCCAGGGCCGCGTATTTCTCGATCAAAATCGCGGGAACGGGTGCGGCGCCACTCATGATCCATCGCAAATTCGAAAGGTCATACGCCGCTGCGTCATACGTCTTCAACATAAAGTTCAACATGGCGGGGACTGCGATCGTGACTGTGATTTTTTCGTCCGCGTAGGCCTGCCAAATTTTAGTGGGGTCGAACTCGCGCATGATGACGAGGGAGCCACCGGCATGAATCGTAGAGAGCACGGGGTTCAACGCGCCCACATGAAAGAGCGGCAGGCAGATCAGGTAGCGGTCTCCGTAGCGAACGTCCGCGGTGGTGAGCGCGGTAAGCGAACCCCACATCGTCGTATTGTGGGTGTGCATCACACCCTTCGGCAGACCGGTTGTTCCCGACGTGTACATGATGAACAAGAGGTCGTCGTCGCATGCGTCAGAATCGGGCTCGTCTTGACTTCCGCTCGCCACAAGATCTTCATAGCCTGTTGCAAATGCCGGTCGATCCGAAGCCTCTCCAACGTGAATCCAGTTCTTGACCTTGGTGCCATCATCGCCACGACTGTGAAGTTCATTCACGACCTGCGCGAACTCTGTGCCGAAGATCAGCGTCTCGGCGCCGGAGTCCGTCAGGATAAATGTGAGTTCGTCTGCGACGAGACGCCAGTTCAGCGGGACGATGACGCCTCCTGCTTTTGCGCCTCCGAAAAATACTTCGACGAACTCGGAGCCGTTCATCAAAAGAGTCGCGACGCGATCCCCTTTGGCGAGTCCGTTGCCCAACAATCCGTTGCCAAAACGATTGCAGCGCACATCAAGTTGTTTATAGGTAAAGCGCTTACCCGACCCGTAGTCGTGAACTGCCTCTTGGTCCGGTTGAAGCTTCGCGCGTTTGCCGACAAAGAGACCCAAATTGTTTCGCATGACACCCTCCGGTTCGTATCGCTGTCAAATATATTTAGTGAAGTCAGGCGCAGATATCGAGCGTCCCGGCGTGCACACATCGGCCCGATTGTGCAGCCGAAATGCCAAATGGGGCCATGATGCCGTGTGATAGGATACGGGTTTCGGCGGCATATCCGCCCCCTCGATAGGAAGACTCCTCGTGCAACAACTTAGCGGCCTGGATGCAGCGTTTCTCTATTTCGAGTCCGGCAACGCGCCCACCCACATTGGCTCTTTTGCTATTTACGATCAATCGACCGCAACCCGTGGCAGCGTCACGTTCAAGGACATTCTCTCGAACATCGGCAGTCGCCTACATCTCGCCAAGTGCTTTCGTCAGAAGCTGGTGCGCCTGCCCTACGACTTCGATCACCCTTATTGGATTGAAGATCCCGAGTTCGACATCGAGTTTCACGTTCGCCACATCGCACTGCCCCATCCGGGCGACTGGCGACAACTCTGCATTCAAATCGCACGCATCCACGCGCGTCCATTAGACCTCAGCAAGCCGCTTTGGGAAATGTATGTGATCGAGGGGCTCGATAACGTCGAGGGCACACCGAAGAACAGCTTCGCGGTGATGACCAAGATCCATCATTCTGCGATCGATGGGGTTTCTGGCGCGGAACTCACAGCAGTGATCCACGACATCGAACCGGACGCGACCCCGGAGCCCCCGACGGAACAGTGGATACCAGAACGAGACCCCTCACTCTTAGAGCTTGGCATGCGGACAGCGGTGCGAAACGTTCAAGACCCCTTCCGGTTTCTGCGCGTCATGGGTCGAACCATCCCGTCGATCGCGAACGTCATGCGCAGCGATCCACAAGAAGAGGTGGAAAATTCGGGCAGCGTTCCGCGCACACGCTTCAACGGGACGGTGACCGCTCACCGCGTCGTCGAAGGACGCGACTTCGCACTGCAGGACGTGCGGGATATCCGCAAGCGGGT
>Ga0115003_10001512_pt1 | contig 20164 bp, 17 predicted proteins | sample ArcticOcean_MG_C_7_FD_88736 | JGI IMG/M metagenome (GOLD analysis project Ga0115003, IMG submission 88736) | Marine microbial communities from western Arctic Ocean - ArcticOcean_MG_CB11_88 | ecosystem: Environmental > Aquatic > Marine > Oceanic | place: Arctic Ocean: Canada Basin | collected... | reverse complement strand
CCATTGAGGTTAACACCCTCTGGAAAACTCCAAGCGTATGTTACTATTTGCCCATCATAATCTTTGAAGACATCGGGCATAACCATTGGGGTATATGTGTATGTAGTCATATTTTCTGACCAAATCTGGACCGGAACACGATTATTTACAGTGACGTTAATTGATTTTGTTCCGAGATTAATTCCATCTGAAACACTCAATGTTAGAGTGTAGGTTTCATTGGTAGAATTCAATGCCCCCCATTCGTGGTGAGCAGAATACATCCCGACTCCACTTTGGCTAGTACCATCGCCCCAATTCCAATCGAATTGGAGATTTTCTGTTGGCACATTGTCTGCCGTTCTTCCTGCCGAAAAGAGTATTTTTTGGTTCGTCATAATTGAAATTTCCGTTTCAATAACAACATTGTTGACTGTGATAATAGGAACGGGCTGCGTAGTATCATTAACTACTATTTCATGAATATCCGTTTCCGACCAAGTTCCACCTACATCTTGAATTCTTAAAGTAGCATTGAACGTTCCGACCGAAGTATAATACCGTACTGGAGATTTCAAACTTGAACTAATATTATCACCAAAATCCCAAGCATAGGCTGTTGGTGAGTCATAATATGGCAATGAATTATTGTCCAAGGAAAGGCCCCATGCGTCAAAACCATCCCCATTGAATTGGACATTTTCCCATGTTTGTGTTTGATTTGGTGCAACACTGCCATTCGCGGTTGGACGCATGTTTGCTAGAGCTTGTGGTGATGTCGTTTTGGTGTCTATCAATGTTCCAAGCATATCTCGCATCTCCAAATCAAATGTATATTGATCCGTCATTGCCGCAGTAAAGTAAACATTACCTCCAACATCTACGCCGCCTCCAGCAGAGATTCTATTTGTTAGTGAATCTACTTCATTGCCAAATGCATCTTTGACCCTGACAGTGACATCTAAATCTTCAAAGAAAGCATTGGATAATACATTGTAATTGATGTGGGCGGTGTCTGGTGAACCATCTCCATCTCTATCGGATAGAGTGGTTGTGTTCAGTCCAATAGTAGCAGGAGAGGTAATTCTTGCCGCTTCAACATCGATGGTCCCTTGTGGATATGAAGAGCCACAAGATGTGTAATCACAATCTGCAACCGTACTTGCATACCATGTTATTGCCCATACTTCATCTGTCAAATTGCCAAATCCAGGGATAAGGCCTGTAGCAACGTTATTTTGGAAATTCAAATCGCTAACACTCCACAATCCATCAACAGTAGATTTTGAAACTAAAACTCCCTCAAATTGACTGACATCAGCTGTAAACCTCATCGTCAAAGGAGCTGGAGAGGCTGCTCCGGGAGTGAATTTGTAGGAACTTATTCCCCATCCTTCGACGCTATTTCCTGTTGAAGACCATGGTCCAACCCAATCCGAGTTAGTATCAGCAGGTTGTGCCCTACAGAATGAACCGGAGGCGCATGCTTGCGTCAATTGAAGATTCGGGTATCCCCAAATCCCTTGATCACTATCTAATGTAGCAGCAATTGAGAAATTAGCAAATATTTCAGACATTGTCGTACCAACTTTACCCGATTGGCCAGATTGAGGTGAAAGTGCTAGGTTAACAACTCCTTGACCACCTGTTGCACTATCCTGTACTAATTGTCTAACAGCCGGACCTCCACCTAAGTGTTCAGCCAAATACATAGTGAACATATACCCTGCACCATAATCTGCAATTCTTTGATTCCACCATCTAACACTTAAATCTGGACTTGTAGTCCAAGCATTAACGTGCCCTGTAAGAGTTGAATCAGCACCAAAACAAAGATAGATTGCTACATCTGCATTTCCTTCATCTATCCACAGATTCTCATACGGGTCTTGCGCATTATGCAATAGATGTTCTAACTCGTGAGCAAGAATTGATTTACCCCAAGTTAATGTTATATCTGCATAATCAACAAAGACGGCTTCTCTCGAAACTGCAAATGAAGGAGAGAAATAGCCACCGATATTGTATGCCCCATCGATATCATAAATTACGATTTGAACTTGACAATTATTATCTTTATCAGGAGGGGCTAAACCTCTACCGTCCTGGTAGTCCTTCCCATAGTAAGTAGTCATTGTTGGATAGATTGTTTGATCCCATGTTTGTGCAAGATTGTTTAGAACGGTGGATGAAAGTGTTCTTCCCGATTGCACTAGGAACGCTACTGAAACAGTTGTTTTTGCTACATAAGTGTCAACCGAACCACCAGATGTTGGAACGGTCAGTGTATCTCCGACCACGTGTGGCGAACAAGCTCTTGCTGAAGCACGACCACTCGTAGATGGCTGCATTAACATTTCATCTACGCCCGGCATACCGGCTTCAACCCACTTTGATTTCATGAATGATGAGGCCGAGACAACAATCTGGTCTTCTTCAATAAACAAATATTCTCTTCCATCTTGTGCATCAAATTCAGAAATATCGCCAATTATCACTCCTCCAGCATTATATGGCACTGCTTCGTACCTATCTGATTCGTCGGACTGCGCTGCTGCTGCCATCAATAATGGAGACATGCTAGCAATGAGTAATACTGTTACGAATATGAAGGCTGGACTGGTGCGTAGTTCCGACATTTAATTGACCTCAGGGAAACGCATCACTGGTTCCCAAAATCACCACTTGAAATGAAGTATTTAATACTCGGTCAATGAGGATTCAATAATGCTCTTGCCACTTAACGCTAAAAGCCGCGGTCAAAAACGCCTCATAGGTGTCGTTTTTGTCTGTTTGTTGCTATCAAATGTCACATCTGCAAGTGGTAATGGAGATAATTGGATTCATTCGGTTGACATTTGCCAAAAAACAACTGAATTACAATTCAATGGAACATTGGCAAACCAGAGCGTTACATGGCAAACTGAACTTGGACCAAGATTGCCTGGTTCGAACGCTTCATTGGAGCTTAGAGAATCATTAACTGAAAATCTTACAGCTTATGGCTGGGATGTCGAATTAAGTACCCACATTTCTCATGAGATTGAGCTAACTAATGTAATAGCAACTTGGAAACCTCAAAACCTTAGTCAAAATGAAACCGACGAATTAGGTCGAATCGTATTGTCTGCGCATTATGACACTAGAAATATAGCCAACAGGGATTCCAATGTATCTCTACAAAACACCCCTATTCTAGGGGCCAACGATGGTGCGAGCGGTGTTGCTGCTCTTATCGAGTTAGGTCGAATCATCCCTAGTATGGATTTGAATAATGAAATCATGCTACTATTTTCTGATGCGGAAGATCAAGGGGATAACTACACGCTCGGTGCCGAGGCATGGGCTGACAATCTGTCTCAAGAAGAAATCAATCGAACTGAATCTTTCATTTTATTAGACATGATAGGGGATGCAGATTTACAATTGACAAAAATTATCCCTTCAACACCAATATTAACTGAAAATCTGATGATATTGGGAGAAAAACTCGGACTTTCTAATCAAACAGATGGTTGTAATGGTCAACGATCCAATGTTATGCAGCCCAATCAATCAATAGCTGTAATAGATGACCATGTGCATCCATTCGCTCTTGGAATTCCTTCTCTAGATATTATCGACTTGGCATATGGTGTAAACGCGACTCCTTTCGGAGGTTATTGGCATACAACACAAGATACCGCAGATAAAGTCAGTGCTGAGTCGCTAGAAAGTGTTGGAAGGATTGTAGAATTAGGGCTATTAACAGGAGCATGGACGGCAATTGATGCGCAATTAGAACAATCAAAACAATCAGAACTATCAAATAATTCTGAGCCCGAACAACAGCAACCACTTGAAGAAGCCACCAATAAAGGTGCTGATTCTTCTAAATTATTGGCAGTTTTGTCTTTCAGCGTTCTTGCCATAAGTTTAGTTTCTTTGTTTTTCCTTAAGCGCTTTGTTGAATAAAACTACTGCTTTATTGCGCGGACTTGCTATGAAAGGGGTAATATCCGCGCACAAGCACCTATGGTTTGAGCGGAGGTGGTGAGGGCGTGTCTGGCAAGAGCATAGAAGAAAGAAAGGCTGCACTGAAAGAACGTGTCCAGAGCCAACTGCAAGCCTCGCAAGATGCAACTGAACAGAGAGCACTAGTTTCAAGTGAAGAACTGGTTGTCAGTGTTGAAGATGTAGATGCTGCTGTGGAATTAGCGGCTGAAAAAACAAAACAACGTTGGTTACGATTGGAGGAAGTTGAGAGGGGCAGATGGAGGACTATAGCTGCATCTTTGATATTATTGGGCTCATTATTAGGAATGATGAGTGGTGCTTTGATTCTACAAGGAAACCCTAGTGATATTATTTCTTCTTCATTCTTCGTATCTACTGATTCTGTAGACGTCATAGGTACTGCAATTCAAGCAGAAGAAGGTACTGAAGTTGAAAATGTAACTGTTGAATTAATTGAAATTGACACCAATACAATCCTGCGTACTGTGAAAACAGATGCAAATGGCCTCTTTGTCATTGATAATGTCATATCAAAATTACATATATTGAAACTGTCCAAAGAAGGATATAATACCATGGAATTGAAAATAATTCCTGAAAAGGCAGGAGTCGGACCGATAACCATGTCTTATGGCGATGATACAATTACGCGAGACCACCACACAGTGGCCACTGGATGGGGTTTAGAGAATGCCGTAGGGCTTTCGACAACAATTGGAATTCTTACGGTAATTACCGGAATAGTGGGGGTTCAAGCTGCGGTTGAAGTTAGAAGAGGTAAATACTACAGAAGAACACAGTATTTGGCAGGGATCTCATTATTCAGTAGAGGATTAATAATATTTGGACCGGCATTAATCCTTGCTGGGATGATCACGATGGTGTTCATTAAAGAACAATTTGATGATCACCGGGAGGAATGAACGTGTACCTCATCACTGTCGAAGGAGGTGATGGCTCCGGAAAAGGTGAAGCGGCAAGGATTCTTCACGAGTTAGTTGCTGATTTCCCATTCCCTGGATATCACTCAACGCATGAACCAAGAAGGCATAGTGAATTGGGTAAACTGGCTTTGTCATCTGTCAAATTAGGTGATAAAACTCCTTTAGAAGAAGCTGGATTGTTTGCTGCCGATAGGCTGGATCATTCGCATACATGGATTCGCCCATTGCTTGCAAAGGGCCATGTTGTAATTTCAGATAGAAATATTCACTCATCACTAATTTATCAAGGAGTCGTCGGAGAACTGGGACTTGAACAGGTTGCCAAAATGAATGCTGCATCAATGATTCCCGACCTTGTATTTTGGATTGACTGCGATCCTGATAAAGCCATTAAAAGAATAAAGAGTGGTACTTTGCGAATGAGCAGTGGCAAAGCTGAATATTTTGAAACTCCGGAAATACAGAAAACGATTAGAAAGGGATTCAATGACCTTTTATCGGGGAAAATAACTGTTCCGGCTCCATTTGACAAATGTTGCGTAATAGGGCCAATCCTCAATGAAGGGGGGTTGGATGAACTTCGTAGAAAATTGCGAACAGAATTACGCGCTTTTTTCAATAGAAGGCCCGCTCCATTAAACGTTGATGCCGATGAAGTCGATCGATACCTATTGAATGCACTAGTTAGCGATGTAAAAAAACAAACAAGGCTACCCGGTGCCCCTCAAGAGAAAACCTCGATGAATATCGGTTGGCTTTCGGGTGAATCACCAGCGAATTGGATGCATTTTGCTGAAGATAATTGGCCGAAAAAGTCTGCAAGATCATTTGATGTCCCAGCAAGCCCACATGCCCAATCGTGTTGGGCAGTTTTGGGAACGCTCTCACTAATTGTAGGTTCGAGTGAAATTCCAAGATTGCATAAATCACTTGGCCCTCACCGAATGGTTACACAAAGACATACTCAACGATTGGTTAGATGGCTGGAGAAGGAATGGTGGATTCATAAGCAACAATCGCATGTACCTTTCGCTGAAGCACAGATGTTCAAATTGAGAGATGACAAACTGGGATATTGTCGTTTAGCATTAGCAATGTGGCCATTGCGTTCCTCTCTAGCATCATGGAGGAGATCTAATCCAAACGGCGAATGGAAGAATTCTTTAGCAGAAATACTACTTTTAGGACAAGAAAAATCCCCTCCTCCGGCGACTAGGAAGGCTGTTAGCAATGTGATTAGCAGATTGGAGATGCTTACTAGTGGCCATGAAAATTGCCCTGTCCCACAGGATATTGATCAATTAATAGTGTGGTGGAGCATGGACCCACCGCAATGAATTCATTCTTCTTCTAATTCTTCTATTAACTCAAACTTCGCCCCACCTGGCAAAACTACCTGACTTGCATTATCGAACTTAACAGGTCTTGCAGAATACATTGAAGAAATCAATATTGCAATACCGAAACCAAATGGTGCACCTGTTAGTATTCTTGCCATGTGATTAGATTCATAGTCTGTCAATAATTGTGTGAAACCATCAATCATTAAAGGAACGCATAATAAAACTCCAAATCCTAGCCAAGACAAGGTTCTGTAGTTGCCTCTATATATTTTCTCCAACGATTTATCTGGAATCATTGATAAGCATGTATCCTTGATTGTCCAACGATTATACCCCTTTCTAGAAAACATTAAACCACCAATTGCCAAACCAAAGAAAATTCCGATATCTCTAGTACAAACTGGCATTTGATTGCCGTTAATTTCCCATGATCGTTCATGCTTATTGTGACAATTCAAATCTCCAAATGCATAAATGAATCCAGTATATGGGTCCAACTCCATCCAAGCAAATTGATTATGATTGTGAACCGTGCCATCTTCATGCATATGTGGTGCAGATGCTTGCTCACTATTCCCTGATGATCCGAATCCATCTTCTGTTGCAAAATCTAATGCATTTGCTCGTCCAGAGATATTTGTGACAGTGCCCTCGGGTAGAATCAAGGGTGCAATGAAAAATGAGACGAAAAAGAAACCACAGATGTAGAATACCCACATACCGACTTTCCTCTCAGGTTCACGGTTAGCCAACCCATTCTTCTCCATAACCCACCCTACTGCAGAGGGGGTAATATTCTTTTATTCATCAAAGCATTGATGATATCTGCCAATTCCCTTACACAATATGGGGGAACTAGAAGGAGAGCCTGTTGGTTTGTCGCTAGGCATGCAGGCTGGGGGATTCCTTGGCTTATACCTCGGATTCTCACTATCGGTAGTTTCTGTTTTAACAGACCCCAGTGAATTACAAAGATTGGTCTCACTGCTATGTTTGCCCCCTATTTTTATGTCTATTATTCTCGGTCCATTACTTGCTAGGAGGAGAAGGCCTGTTGCTTTGGCTGATGAACCAGTAAAAGTGGCAAGAGAAGCATTACAAATCCACAATGAAGGTCAAGGTAAATGGCGAGCTTTGAGCCATATTAATAGTGATGGAAGAACAATTCGAATTGATATGCATAATTTGACAAATGTCGAGAATGTACTTAGAGATGCATTGATTATAGCAGAGAGTTATCCAGTAAGATTCATTGTTGGCCAGGGGAAAAGTAGTAGTAACCAGCAAGGTCTCCGCAATATAGTTCTAACATACATAGAGAACAACGTCAGTATAACTAGGAGGAATAGAAGTGCAAAGTCTATTGAGGTAATCCCTCAACCTTCAGTTGATCATATCAACTACCAAAGGAAAACAAATAAAATATTAATGATATTACTTCCAATAATTTCATTCTTCGCTTGGTTAGAAATGCGCTAAATAAATGGGGTTTTTGATGAGTGACAAATCTGAAATGAAAGATTTATTGAAGCGCCTAGAAAAAGGTGGCGTCTCGATGACAGATGCCATTAAAGAAGCAATGATGACGATTGAAGTCGATTACTTCACGGATTTTGAAACTGCGGATTTCTATGCTGACCGGCCTATCACTTTTCTGAAAAATGAAAAAGGTGCAGTGAAAACAATTTCTGCACCGCATATGATTGTGACTCTATTATATCATTTAGAATTACAAAAAGGCAATGAAGTCATTTTAATCGGTTGTAAAAGTGGATATATCGCAGCATTAATTGCTCTAATAGTAGGAGAAGAAGGTAGTGTCAAAGTATTAGATCCTTCACAAAATGTCACTCAGCACGCAGCAGCTCGGCTAACTTATTGGCCGAATGTTGAGGTAAGACACATTGAATCATTGCAGATATCCCCTATTGCCTTCCCTGGTGAATTGAATCGCGTATTGGTTACAGGCCAAATAAAGCAGTTACCTGAATGGGTTAATACTAGGATTTCAGAGTCTGGATTCGTAATCGCACCACTAGGTGGAAGTGCTGGACAAAAATTAATCAAATTAGAATGTCAAAATGGTCAATTACTTCCCACTGACCTCGGCCATGTTAGTTTTGGTCCCGTGGATATTTCTGATGCTGAAATTGGCCCAATCAATCCTAATGAGTTGGCTGATATCCTTGAATTGGCGATAGAGACTTTTCAAGAAATAGAAATGATTACCGAAGAAGAACAAAAATCCATTGCTGATTTGATAATTGAACTACGTGATTTACCAGATGATTTACCACCCCCTGGCGAAGCTGGAATCGCAATTGAAGAACATCCGATGATTCGTTTATTGTATCAGGCATCACCTTCGTTCATTCGCTTATGGCCATTATTACAACTCATGGTTCAACCGAATTTGGCGAGCCCCGGTGGATATGACGTGGAATCTGATGATCACTTCAAATTCGATGATTTTGGAATCTGAATTATGAGCCACAGTGGCTATAATGAGATGTTAGGTGGGATGTTCATGGCAGGCGGGCTAAATACTGAGATGGCTAGGTTGTCTCATAGGGATATTCGCCAAAGAAGAAGAGCAATACGCGTATTATTCGATTTGGATATTCCACGTGCATTAGAAGCATTTGTACCATTACTAGATGACAATGACTCATGGTTCCAATCTAAGTCATTAGAAGCGCACCGTAAGTGGGCTGTTCAAAGTGGAATTGAAAGTTTGAAACCATTAGTTGAACATCATTGGATAGATGCAAACCGCTGTGCTGCAAATCTATTAAGTCAATTCGGAAAAGAATCCGAAAAATATGCTAACATATTGCTTGTATTTGATGACCAAACTTGCCAGAGAAAGGCCGCCGCTTCACTATTACAAGATTCCGAAAATCTTGAATTGGCGCAAAGGCTGTCAGAAAACACTGATTATCAAATCCGTAAACTTGCCTATTGCAGTTCATCAGCAGATAAGGAATTGCGCTCCAGAGGAATTAATGACTCCAATAATTCAGTCAAAGAAGCAGTGCTGAGAGTCATTATCGCAAATGACGAACCTATATCTAAACAAAATATTGTCAGTTTAATTGAATGCGGAGTTGATAGTTCATTGCTTAGTAAACCTGCAATTAACCTAGGCGGGGATGTTTTTCTCAAATTAGTTGATTCATGCTCTTCAAATAAAAATCTACAATTTAGTAAAGTCCTATCTGAAATGTGTAATGATGTCGATGACGAACAAATTAAAAATTTAATAGAAGCGGGGCAACTTTCCATTGTTGCTCGCTGGCTAAGAGGAAGAAATGATAGTAAAAGTGATGCACTGCTCTGGCAGTTCATGGATGATGATAGACTTCCAACCATAGAAAAGGCAAGGCTCCTTGAACGCTTAATAGGAAGAGCTGGAGAGCCAGAAATTAATGCACATGCTGTTGAATTTGCTAGCCGTTGCCAAGACACTTTACTGAAAGTTACAGCAGAGAACCTTTCAACCGCCGCTGATGAACTCAAAATATGAGCCCAGTAAATTCAGGTATTACCTTCTCAATCGATGCTACTGAGGGTAATTCACGTCGCATCCATGTTGGCATCGACATCAATGGCCCTTTCACACAACCAATTCTCAAACTACATTTCCCAAGATGGGTGCCTGGGTCATATTTTCTAAGAGAACCAATCCAACATATGACTGAATTCGTGGCCGTAGATGATGATGGGGTTGAATTAAATTCATTTCGTTATGAAGTTGATGCAATGAAAATAAAAGTACCTAAAAACATAAAATCTATTTCTATCTCTTACAAATTATTAGCAAATGAACTATCTTGCAGATCTAATCATCTTGATTCAACCCATGTTCACATAATGCCGCCTTTTACTTGGTTTCTGCCAACCTCTGGTATTGATTCAGAAAGAATGAATCAGAATCACTCAATCTCATTGCACACCCCCTCCTCTTGGTCTGCTGCCACCCAGTATAAATTGGAAAGCAGCAATTCATGTAAGGGGTTGCTAACAGGCAACAAAGGAATTACTCATTTGTTTTCTGCACCCAACCGTGACGAACTACTAGATGGGATAATTGAAGCTAATGAAAATGAAAATATTTGTTGGAAAGTAGATGGTCGCAATCATATCCTCAAATTATGGGATAGTGGAGGTCATCCGGTAGATCAAAAGATGCTTGAGAAATTCAAACTAGATATGAATAAAGTCATCAAAGAACATCATGCTTTGTTCGGTATACCCCCATGGGATAATTACGTCACAGTCATTCAATTAACTGAGAAGTCACGAGGTGGATTAGAACATCTGAATTCACAAACATCAATGCTGCCCCGTCAATGCTTAATGCCAAATCATGTTGACGAATATCTGGATTTAGTTAGTTTATTCTCTCATGAATATCTACATCAATGGAATGTAAAACGATTGAGGCCAAGGAATTTCATCGATTATGATTTGCAAAGAGAGGCGCATACCGAATTGCTTTGGTGGTTTGAAGGGTGTACTTCGTGGCTAGGGGATATGATTTGTGTACGTTCAGGTGCATGGTCTGAAAAAGACTGGCGCAAAGATTGGATGAGAAAAATGAAGCGTACCACCACAAGGAATGGTATGCAATTTGAATCACTGAGTGAATCAAGTCATGATGCTTGGACTCATTTATACCGGGGACACTCATTCTCTAGAGAGACTCAAATCTCTTATTACAATGAAGGAGAACTTGCTATTTTTTGTCTAGATGCAGAACTACAGCGACGTTCAAATGGAAACACTGGAATCTGTGATCTGATGGTTGAATTATGTAAGCGCCATGCTATAGAATATGATTCTGCAGTCCAAATCGGAGTTAATTATGGTGATATAAGAAAGGCATTAACTTCAATCGATGGGGGCTCTAGATTAGGGACTATGCTCGATTCATTAATGAAAAACCGCCAACTGCCAGATGTTGAGAAAGCATGTAATTATTTTTCTTTGAAATTGGTTAGCGATGTCAAAAAAGAAGATCAACAAAACCACTTAGAAAATGCTTGGTTAGGTGTTTCCATCAAAGATTCTGAAGGGAAAATAATTGTTACAACACATCAAACAGGCTCGCCAGTACGTGAGTTATTGATGCCTGGTGATGAAATAATTGCAATCAATGGAAGAAGAACTGATTCAAATAAAAAACTAAACAGTTCCTTGAAGGGGCAGAATGAAAAGATGGTCAATATTATTTACAGCCATGAAGGTGTGGTTAAATCAGCTGATGTAAAGATGATTAACAAGATTCAACACAAAGTAAAATTAGAAGGAAGAGGTAATCAAAAATGGCGCAATTATATCTCTAGCCGTCAAGGTTGAGCATTACCCTCTAACTTCAATATTTGTAGAGATATATGAATTGGGGGAAGATGATCTGCGATTGTGTGGCGGCTAGTTTTTGGCGGGAATAAGTCATCTGACAAACTCATCTCCAACACTTCTTGCTTGGTAAGAGAATCTCTCTCACAACCAGGCCAAACATCCACAGTGATGCTTTCATCACCTAAATAATCGACACAGATAACTGGTACTCTTTTCAATTCAAGTATCTCCGCAATTGCATGGCGATGGTGTCCGTCAAGAATTGCACCTGTTAGTTGATCAACGATGAGTGGTTTAGTATATCCTTCCCATCTTTTGGTCATATCAAGGAGTTTATCTCTATTTCTCGGCTTTATATGTTCATGTGCTTTAAGCCACTCTAGAGGTACCAGCCGCACATCACTTTCGTCCCACATCATGGCTTTGCCAATCTTCAACCTGCGATAATGCTTTGGCGCACTTGGACTTGAACAACATTGGAGGGGATACTGTGGAGGGACTATCGGATTGGCCAAAGGAAGGCACTCATTCTGATGTGCCCGCACAACAATGTCCCCCTAATATGTCCAAATGGCTGCAAACGTTGGATTCTGAATTGTTGTTAATTATCAATACTATTGCTGAAGCTGGTGGCGGAGTCTGGATAGTCGGTGGTGCGCCGAGAGATGTCATGCTTGGAACTGATGTCACCGACATTGACTTGGCAGTAGACCTGACTCCACAAAAAATGCTTACATTATTCCCTGACGCAATCCAAACAGGCGTTGAATTTGGGACATTGACATTGCGAGGTGGTGATTCGATGTACGAATGTACAACTCTTCGCACTGAATCGCAATATCTTGATGGTAGGCGGCCAGAGGTAGTAAATTGGGGAACAAGTTTAGAACAAGATTTACAGCGACGAGATTTCACAATCAATGCGATGGCGATAGATGTCTCTAGAATGATATTACATGACCCTCACAGTGGGCTTCTTGACCTTGAACGCGGGGTACTACGTGCTGTCGGTCATGCATCTCTAAGATTGGCCGAAGATGGGTTAAGAATAATGCGGGCATATCGATTCATGGACCGTAATGAAGCCGGAATTTGGTATCCAGACAGTACCCTTGCTCAAGCATTATCGCAAAAAAGAAGAATGCTATTAAATGTTGCACCAGAACGGATTTGGAGTGAATTTAGGAAGATTCTTTCAGGGAAAAATGTATCTATTGTGCTTGCTTTAATGCTCAAGGATGAAGTTCTAGAGATCGTGTTGAATACTAAATGGAACCTAGCAAGTCCAATTTTTGAAGCCATTTCAGAATTTACACTAAATGATACAGATTATTTGTCGGTACTTTCAATTCTACTCAGTGAAACTGATAGAGATCAAATACCAGACTTGCTGAATAATTTGAAAGTATCTAAGTATGAACGTGATTGTGTAATCGGAACTGTTTCTCGGATGGGCCATCTTCCAAACAATGTTATTGGTGAAATAAGAGTGCATCGATATGTACTGGGTGAAGAAGCAGCGACTCATTTACAACTAGAATACCTAATAAGAAAATTCTCAATTAGCCTACCGCAAGGGTCTATGGATGGATGTAGTCTACAAGAAATTGAACAATTAATTAATAAATCTTCTGAATTACCGCCACTAAAGTTTTCTGGTAAATCAATTTTAGATGGAAATCAGTTGATGAATTTGACCGCTATTACCCGTGGACCTAAATTGGGCAATTTGAAATCATGGCTGCATCGTATTCAAATTGAGAGAGACATTCAATCAGAACAAGAAATGATTCAAATATTGTCTACGGTTATGTGGCAAAATAGTGACGGAAATGAGTGGCCTAAGGTACAATTTCCATAAAAATAAGCGGCGACAAATTATATTTTTATGATTATTCTTGATTTATTTTATCTGATTATCAATACCAACAAGATAATGAACAAAGTCCTTTCAAACTAAAAATATCAACGGGGTTTTTCAATGAGCGATATGAGTTATAGTGAATTACAAGCCATAAAGGCTGAAATTGAAAACTCTTTTGCTAAAAACAAAGGACAATTATCTGCCTTATCCGACAGCCAACTTGGAGTCATTGCTGCCCAATATGGCATCAAAATAAATCCTTCAAATCGCATACAAACGCTATCCCTTTTAGAGTCTAATCAATCTATTTTGGCTTGGTGCCAGTCTTTTTCCAAAGGCGATGTGGCTGCTGCTGTCGCTGCGGCAGGTACTGTTGGAGTTGCAACTCAGATTAATAATTCAAAAGAAGAATTACAACAAAAAGCAACCCAAAATGCAAGAAATAAAATTGCAAATGCTTCATCATCAGTTGTAGACAAAATTGAACGAAAGGCCTCTGATAACCCCATGGTCGAAATGATGAGGAACAATTTCGGACAATCGCTAATTAAAGCTGGCTATTCGGTTCCACAACTAACACAAATGCTCGATGCTGATGCTGATGGGATCATTACACAATCTGAAATAATGCACTTAATTGTCAAAATGACTGGAACCCCACCTCCCCCTTGGGTCGTCACCACAATCTTTGAGATATTAGATGCAAATCAAGATGGTGTAGTCACCGTTGAAGAATGGTGGGCGTTCTTAGAAGAAATGGGCTTTGAAAATAACGTCGATACACCAGAACCCTCCGCCCCGGAGGCCCCTGTAGTTACAGTAGTAGAAGAAATACCTGATATTGATGAGACCTTTGAAGAAATTGACAATATGGAGGAAGAAATACCTCTGCAGCAAGTCATTGAAAGTCCAATTCCTATTGCAGAAACTATGAATGTTGAAGATTCTTCAAGCGTGATTTTAGATGAAAATGTAAATACTAATAATGAGAAACTTATCAAAGAATTATATTCTTCGCGATTGTCATCTGAAGAAAGAGTAATTATTGCAAAAGCCAAGAGTAGTATTTGTACCATTAAGGTTGAAAGAATTGAAAGAACTATGATGGTAACCGACCACTATCGTGGAGGACATTCGATTCTGGGAATACTTGATGGCGGACCATACAAGGTGCTGATAATGCTTCCTAAGAGTGAAAATGATGTAGTTACGAAGTTTTTGAAAGGTGATACCGTTGTGGCAGAGGCGAAAGTAATTTCTTGGTCAAGCGGGTTGAAAATAGCAAAGTTTGCTGGAACCGATGCCAAAAAAGCCTAATTCAAAGTAATGCACGAGCGATCACAATACGTTGTACTTCTTGTGTTCCTTCATATATTTGAGTTATTTTAGCATCTCTAAAGAATCTTTCAACTGGGAATTCTTTGGTGTATCCATATCCACCTAAGACTTGAATCGCTCGTTCACTAACCCACATTGCTGTATCGCCTGCGAAGAGTTTTGCCATGCTCGCTTCCTTAGAATGTCTTGGCCCACCATTTTCGTAATGCTGTTGTTTAGCCCAACTTGCTTTGTATACTAATAATCGCGAAGCATCTATCCTGGTAGCCATATCCGCCAAATATGCCATTATCATTTGATGGTGAGCGATTGGTTTGCCAAATGCTTCTCTTTCATGGGCATACTTTAATGCGGATTCAAATGCGCCCTGAGATATACCTAATGCTTGTGCTGCAATACCAATTCGGCTATTATCTAATGCGTTCATGGCAATAGGAAAACCATTTCCTACCTGCTTGATCACATTTTCAATCGGGACTTTGCAATCCTGTAAAATGAGAGTGCAAGTATCCGAACTTCTAATCCCTAACTTGTCCTCCTTCTTTCCGACGGAAAAGCCTTCAAAGCTTGACTCTACGATGAATGCAGTAGTTCCACCGTGCCTCTTTACGCCGTAATCAGAATGGTCAACATCTTTTGCAAACAATACAATAATTTTTGCTTGAACTCCATTTGTCACCCACATTTTCTCTCCGTTTAAAATGTAATGAGTACCGTCATCACTCAACTTTGCTTTACATGTCATTGCTGCTGCATCAGTACCAGCACCCGCTTCGCTCAATGAATATGCTCCAACTTCACCTTCGGCTAATCGTGGCAGATACTTCTTCTTCTGTTGTTCATTGCCATGTAATGAAATGGTTTTACAGCATAACCCTACATGAACACAGTACATTACAGCAAAAGAAGGGTCGACTCTAGCCAATTCTTCAATTATTATTGATTCTGAGACATCGTCAACCGGTGAACCTCCATATTCCTCTGGAACAGTTACACCTTGGAGGCCGTATTCTAGGAATTGTTTCCACTCTTCGCTCGGGGCGATTTGGTTTTGGTCTCGGTGACTAACCGTGGGAGCCAATACAGTCTCTGCAAAGTCGCGAACTAAGTCCCTAATCATCTCCTGTTCATCGGTTTGCGCGAAATCCATGACCCTACCCGTCAATGCCAAAGGGCCGGCTTTCTTAATCCGTTTGCACGATTAATTAGAAATGCGATTCATCCATGTGTTGATATATGAGAATTAATGGGCGTTTTTAAGGGGAATACAGAATGGATGACGATATTGTTGAATTTAGCATCGCACATAATAGAAAATACTCTACTAACCACCTTTGGTATCAAGAAAAAGACGACAGACTGATGATTGGCGTAAGTGAATATTTGGCTGTTGAACACGGTGACGTTTTACGAGTCGTATTACCACAAACCGGATTGGAAGTAGAAGAATTTGGGGCTGATATGTTCTCAATTTGGACCACGGATGAAAAACTTTCATTCCCATCACCGTTCTCTGGACAAATCGCCGAAGTAAATGGTGAAGTAGAAATCAATCCAGATATTGTAAACGAATCTGCATATGACCAAGGATGGATTATCCTACTCGACCCTCACGAGATTGATTTAGAAACACTCTTGGAACCAGACGAATACATTGAATATATTTCTGAACTTTGAGACAAAGGTGATACCCTACCATCGGTGGGCATTCAATATGGCGGATGCAATGCAACGACTCCGAAGCAGTTTGCAGAATGCACCAGTTATTTGGAAAGGCGATTACCCATATTTCATTCATCCACTCACAGATGGAGTTCCTAGATTGGACCCTGAAGTCCTATCCGCAGTTACAGATTTGTGCTTAGAAGCGATAGATTGGAATAATGTGGATTTGATTCTTGGGATAGAGGCTATGGGTTTGCCCCTTACCGCTCCATTGAGCATCAGTTCAGGAAAACCATTAGTTGTGGTAAGGAAAAGAGCATATGGTCTTGAAGGGGAAATCGTAATAGATCAATCGACTGGATATTCAAAGGGTGAAATGTTTCTAAATGATGTCAATACAGGTGAGAAAGTTGTTATTGTCGATGATGTTTTATCAACCGGAGGAACTATTCGAGCGATTATCAAAGGGATTGAAAAAGCTGGTGCGGAAATAATGCATATCATAACTGTTGTAGAAAAGGGACCAGGTCTGAAATCACTTCAAACTGACTATCCAGGCATTAAAATTGAATCTTTAGTTCGTCTTGAAATGGACGGGGCAAATGTTGTTATTCTTGACTGAATGAACCGTTTCAAAAAGCATGGTTTGATGAGGGGGGTTATTGCCCCAGTAAATAGGGGAACTTCATGGACTTAGACCATCACGATTTCGAACTCACAGAATTGATGGAACGAATTCGCTCCAGTGACCACCGATTAATTGCTCTTCAACTTCCGGAAGGATTGAAAATCCAAGCCCTAGAAATGATGGATGAAATTGAAACTGAAACAAGTGCAAAGGTAGTACTTGCAGCAGACCCATGTTACGGTGCCTGTGACCTTGTTCATGACAAGATGAAGATGATGGGGGTTGAATTGGTAGCGCATATGGGACATAGCCAAATGAATATCGAATCAGGTATGCCGACACAATTTATTGATGTAACCTATGATGGAGACCCTGAATTAACTCCGGTGATACCTTTCCTAGAAAAACACCGAGCAATGGCAAAGAAGCGTCTTTTGGACCAAGAAAACCCTGTTGAACTCAGTGCAGAAGATGCTCAAGAGAAGTTTTTGGATGCAGTTGGCCGTCTATCACCCCTCACTGGTACAAAATTGGGATTAGTTGGTTCAATTCAACACCTGCACTTATTGCCGGAGTTCCATGACCGTTTAGAGGAAGCCGGTTATGATGTAACAATTCCACTAGGTGGGGCTCGTCTATCCTTCCCAGGACAAGTTCTGGGATGTAATTATTCAGGAGACCAAGATGATATTGGACATTACTTATTCCTAGGTAGTGGGGATTTTCATCCGATCGGATTAGTATTGCACACTGGGAAACCACTTGCCATGCTAGACCCATATAGTGGAGATGCAAAAGAGATGTCTCTTGAAAGAATTGAGAGGATACTAAGGCAACGTTTTGGACTCATTATGGCCTGTGATAACGCACAAAGTTTTGGAATTCTCATAGGAGAAAAGCCTGGTCAAATGCGTCGTACTCTTGCCTTAAGGATGAAAAGAATGCTAGAGAAGCATGGTAAGAAAGGTTACTTATTGGCATTGGAACATATCGGTCCAGAACTGATAGACTTCTACCCTGTTGATGCTTTTGTTAATACCGCATGCCCAAGAATCGCCATAGATGATGCGGTACGCTATAGGAAACCATTGCTAACTCCGTTTGAGTTAGAGGTTGCACTTGGTGAAAAACAATGGGAACTCGGTTACCAATTTGATGAAATTCCTTGAGTTGAAAATAATAGAACGCAAAGCAATTTACTTTTTCCTTGCTTCAACTGCCCCTATGTTCAATAACGGTTGACGAGAGCCTTCCCTTGTTATGAGTGACTACCTTGACAGAATTGGAGCGGGTTTCGTCCTAGCCAATCCAGAAGGTCTAGATTTTGATTACATGCCAGATGAATTAGTTGGTAGAGATGATATTCAGAAGAAATTAGCGAGTAAATTTTCAACCTTATCACATCCTGATGGAGCTGGACGTGCAGTTATTACTGGCCCCGTGGGCTGTGGTAAAACAGTTTTAGCCGGAACATTTTGTAGAGATATTCAGCGACATTTAGCAGATAAAAGGCAAATAAAATCTGTTCAAATCAATTGTCGAAATGCATCTACCAGCATGCGGGTAGTCCAGCGAATCCTTCACAAATTAGACCCTGGTCACCCTGATAGGGGTCTTTCAATGGGAGAATTATTGATTAGCCTACGTAAATTGGTCCGAAGAGATTCTGCTCATTTAATCGTTGTATTAGATGAAGTTGACCATATGTTAAGACGTTCTGGTGACGACCTTCTTTACCAACTTTTAAGAATTGATGAGGACCAATCTGGAAAGGGTACATTATCTTTGATTATAATCAGCCAAGAACAGGTATTAGACCTGTTAGAAACCGCTGTAATATCGAGAATGGGTAGTACAAATCATATCATGATCCCACCATATACTGTTGATGGAATTGAACAGATCATCAACCAGCGAGCAGAATACTCCCTAGTAGGTGGGACATTTTCGCCTAATATCATCCGACTAATCGCAGAAAAGGCTGGCCCAAGTGGTGATGCTAGAAGAGGAATTGAACTACTTTCTGCAGCAGTGGAACGTTGTGAATTTAGGCAGGATGCGCAAAGTGCAAGAGAGATATTGGTCGAAGATATTCATGAACCAAACGATGGTGTCGCATTGCAAATCGGAGTCAAGTTAGAAGTTGTTGATGACCTTTCGGCTCACCAAATGTTGGTTCTCCTAGCATTGTGCAGGAGATTGAAAACTGAAGAGACTATGTCGATGGGTGATGTCGAATCTCTCTATGCTGTAGTGTGCGAAGAATATGATCAGAAACAAAAGAGTCACACAACGATTTGGAAATATATAAAGTTGCTAGAACAGCAGCAGTTGATTGATTCTAAGGTCTCAAACGTTAGCGGTGGAAGAGGTCGGACAACTCATTTGAGTATGCCATATCACCTGCCAGCGGACCTCTCAAGCCGTCTTGAATTACTACTTCCTAAGAGACTACGACGCTAAATGTACTGCCATGCCTATGCGGTTAGCCTAAATATGGGTCTCTTGTCGGCGAGTTATTCTAAGTGGTGTGAATATGGCAGTTGGACAACAAGGAGAATTCGTCGCCGTAGTCAATGATACAGATCCTGTTAACAATGGCAGGTCTTATTCATTGAAGATTAGTGGAAATAATCATGCTCAATTATTGGGTAGAAAAATTGGAGATACCATTGACGGTATTTTCGTTGGAGAGGGAGAAAAAACTCTTTCTGGTTTCAAGTTGCAAATCACTGGTGGTTCAGATAAAACTGGAACTCCTCTTCGCCGCGACCTTGAAGGCGGTTCCCGCCAATCAATTCTGGTCACTGCATCTACTGGATTCAAGGGACACTCCCTAGTATTCAAGAGCAAGGGTGGAGAAAAGAAGCGTTTCCGCTACAAATTAGACGGACTACGCAAGCGTAGAAACTTCCGTGGTAACACTATCACCCAGGACACTCGTCAAATCAATTTGAAAGTAACTGAAGCAGGCAATAAGAGCCTTGCTGACATAACTTCTTCTGGAAGCGAAGAAGCAGCGGAGTGAAACCCGAGAGGGATT
>Ga0115003_10001497_pt1 | contig 20289 bp, 16 predicted proteins | sample ArcticOcean_MG_C_7_FD_88736 | JGI IMG/M metagenome (GOLD analysis project Ga0115003, IMG submission 88736) | Marine microbial communities from western Arctic Ocean - ArcticOcean_MG_CB11_88 | ecosystem: Environmental > Aquatic > Marine > Oceanic | place: Arctic Ocean: Canada Basin | collected... | reverse complement strand
GAAGTGTGGATACCCGCCACCAAGATGGAACACGTCGCTTCGCGCACAAGGGTCATTGACCCGGGCGCCACAGGAGGGTGGGTGGGTGACGGCGGTGGCGGCGGGTTGCTGGGAGGAGGAGGCGAGATTTCCGCAGGTGCCGGCGTGAGTTCCACCACGCCTCCGGCAAGCAAGCCTCCCATTACGACCAATGTGAGGATCGTCGCGGTGGTCCCCGCTAATCCAACCGGTATCAATGCGGTCACAGTATTTGTAATCGTCGTGCCGAACGAGGTGCCAGCGCCGTCGGCGCCTGTGGTGGCAGGCCGTTGACCACCAGGAACCAATCGTACGGCCTCGTGTGAGCGCATACCCCTCCCCGCCTCGCTATCGTCGGCTGTACGCATAGTGGTTTGCAGCAGATTGCGAAAACTGACCTGTTGTGGCAATGGCATTGAGTAACTACTATGAGCTCTCGGCAATGCTACGGATACAGCTGCCTATTCTCCTGTCCTTTGCTGTGCTGAGGTGCTTTATGGGAGCAGTGGTGAAGTTCTGGGCGCTCAGGCTTGTGCCACAGCGGGTTCAGACAATGGCTAAACCCGTGGGCGATGCCACATTGCACCTACTTTCAGTAATGTACACAGTCCTACTAATTGCGGCGCTCCTTTACGCGGGGTTCTACTACGGTGAGTGGAGCAGCCCGCAACACCCGGTCGGGAAGCCAATGCCTCCGCTCGTGTGCACCGAGTTTACTCACACAAGGGTGAGCGGCCTGGTCACGGCCGTCGGCCTGCTTGCGCTATTCACAAGCAGCGACCCTCTTACCCACGGGCTGTCGCTTTCGACGCTCAAGGCAGTATCTGACGGGTCGGTATCTAGCCTACCGCTTGCGGCGGCGACGTGGCGGGCGGCCGCTTCGATGCACGATACCTATCCATGGATCTTTTTTGGTGTACTTCTTTCTACGAGCACCGTGTACAGTACAGTGTGCTACACGGACAAGAAGATGGACAATCGCGTTGGCGGCACGGCACTCGCAAGTAGCTTTGCCTTGATGGTATTGGTATACCGCGTCTTTGCGTTGGGATTCTTCAAGTCGTGGCGGATATGGATACGGATTCGCTCACGCTGCTCGGGGGCGATCCGAGGCCTCGCGTTGACCGTGTACTCGCACCTCAAGCCGCCCGAGCCCGTCGCCACACTACCCGAGGAGCCCGAACCGTTAAACCAAGAAGAGAAGGGCGCGCGTACGCATCAACACCGAGACTAGGTTGGTCTAAAGGGCTGCAGCTGTGCTGGTTGTATGATGAGCGCGGCGGGAGGGCGTGGAGCAGCAATGTAGCGGTCAGTGGGCTCGCTGTCAACCTCGCCCTTTACCACGACATTGCCCACGACCTTGCCCACTGCCGCGACTGGCTTTGGTTGCGATGCCAACCATCGCCGGTAGTAGGCGGGCGCGTATGCGATCATGAAGCCGGCCAAAAGAAGTCCAAACAGTATGAGAACAATGCCAAACGCAATGTCGGTTTCGCGTGATGGAGGAGGTGGCGTGGGCGGTGGCGGAGTGGTGCTCATGTCTCTCTCTCTCTCTGTCCTCTGTATAGTGTCAAGGGCAGTGACGTTATTCTGCATTCTTGGCGTCATAACTGTTTGCTTTGGCGCGTTGAGTAGGAACCACCTAACACTCTGTTGCTACTGCTGCTGCTACGATGGCAAGGCCGCGCATCCTGTCTGCCCTTCCCTTTGTGGACCGAGTCGGTGTGCGTAATGTGAACATCATGCTGCTGCTGCTTTACGGCTCGCTCGTTTTGTTTGGATTGGTGACGCTTTTTCTAATCCCAGCCAATGCCAACATTCCGTGGCCGCTCGCGCTCGCTCTCGTGTTCGTAATGTCATCCTCTTTCGTTCACGCATTCATAAATCTGAGCGGATACATCCTAGTACCAGGGTACGTATTCTATCCAACTAAACCGTGGTATGTCTACGCAATTGCCGACGCCATCATCTTCTTCTCGTTCGTTGCAATGTTTAGCTCCTACATTGTCAACAGCGAGTCGTCATCGGGCCCAATATTCTCAACTTTTTTCATGGCCATCGGAATCGCGGTACACACGCGTAAGCTGTGGATAGTCGTGTTTCCCAACGGACTGTTCGCGGGAGAGGAAGAGGAGGACACCCCGGTCGCCGATGGGGAGTCGGTGTACACAGACAAGAGCATACGCTTTGATCTATCACAGAGTTTGGCACGGGGGGTTCGGGCATGAGTCTGTGTATGTACTGTAAACATGAACCATTAGTCTAAGTCATCCGGGTCGATTTTGATGGACCCGACGTAGCGCCGCGTCGCAGTTGTCGACTGCATCTCTGGAAGCTCAATCGGCATGTTGGAGCCAAGTACCAACTCGTTGCTGGACGCGCGGCTTTTCTCAAGCGTGTTGATCATTGCATTCAGTTGATCCGTTTGCGCTTTGATCTGATCCGGATCCTGGGTATTGTCGTAGCCAAAGGGGTTATCCGGATCAATGTCGTCGGTGTTGTCGGTACCGTATCCACCGCCAATGGCGCATCCTTCAAACGGATTCTCGTCGTCGTCGTCGTCGCCAAAAAGCTCGCGCATGTAGTTGGCTCCGTTGGCCGCGCGCCAGACCTCGTCCATCTTGAGGCTTCCCGGTCGGGTATGCTGGTGGACCGCCAGAGACTGGCGGCGATTTGCCAATTCAACACGCACCTCGTTGTCCCACTGAGCCTTGAGCGCCTCAGCAATCACGGCGTCGCCAGAGGTGTCGACGGGAAAGCGTATAGGCATTGGCATGAAAGGCTCGGTGGCCGTCTCGGGAAACACACCGTAGGGAAGCTTGGATGACGGCGGGTCCACCATCTTACGCTTTCCCAGCGCCTTTGCCGAAGGAGTGTGAGTGTGTGGAACCGGTTCTTTTGGCATGCAATGTCCAGCCGCGCCGGACATGCCGTCACTGCTACGAACGGTTGGGGGTGGACGGTCTCTTGGGTATTTTTAACCGTCCACGCTAACCCTGCAGCGAGGCATAAACAAGTGACAGTTCAATGTCACTTGTTTATGTTGAACAAAACCCAGATGGACCAGCCTAGTCCAGCTCCGACTCCAGTCGACTCGGATGTGGCGATGGTCGACTTTGTCGATATGAGCGCAAGTCAATACCACCAAGGGCTCCTCAACACAAGCTCGCTCAAATCCCTGATGCACACGATGGTGGACGCGCTTGATAACGGCCCGTGGGAGTGGGACCCACAGATTACGGTTATGATCGCAGTGGCCACTCCGCTGGTGCTTCTCGCCATGTGCTGCACGGTAATGGTATGCAGGGGCGTGCCGTGTACGCCATGTGGCGGCAGATGCACGTACTTTAAGAGCACACAGGTGTCAGTGGGTTGCGAGCCCGACCAAGCCATTGGCGAGCACCAAGACGAGATCTGCGATACCGATAGTATTGACGAGCCCGTGCGCGTCGATGTTGATCCACCCCTTGAAGAGGAGGACGAGATTGAGTCGTCGGCAAGTGAAGCTCAGCGTGAGTGCTGCAACGTTGTTGCGGCGGTGCTCGACGCGGGTAACCTTGAGAAAGCAGGGGAGGCTGAGGACGGCGGTTGTACCCCGCTGAATGGGCATCATGCCTCATCGCCAGCAAGCACGCCCGGCAAGAAGGTCATGGTGACCTTGTCCGCGAAGACAAAGGGAAAGCAAGCAAAGTGCGAGAGAGTGCCAACGGTGGATCCTGACGAGTGATCCGTATCAGAAACCTAACCCGTCTATCATAAGTGCCAACATTGTGGGTGTAGCTAAGGGGGAGTGGCCCCGGTGAAAAATGGCTTGTGCCATGAAGTTTGTTTCGTTGGCCAAGTCGGTGCCGGTGGAAGCGATTGGCAAACGAGTAAGTGTATTTGGTGTTGGGTGCTGTGATGACATTGGTGCTACCTTTACCGATCTTGCGCTCAGTGACTACTCGGACGACGACATCGACCTTGGTCTCGGGTCGTTCGACGTTGCGTCCATAGAGGCGCGCAGGCGCGCCAAGAAGCGTGGCAAGCCCAAGAAGAAGAAGAAGAAGAAGAAGAAGAAGAAGCGCCGTAAGTCCAAGCAGGACAAAAAGAAGTCCAAGGGCAAGGGCGCAAAGGGGTTTGGTGAGAAGAACCGCAAGAAAAAGGGCAAAGCCAAGAAAGGCGCGTCCGACAAGCGCGCGATCAAGGCTGCTCAGAAGCGCGCCAAGCAGGCCAAGGCCGAGACCAAGAAGCTCGAGGCCGAGCTGAAGAAGGTTAAGGCCGAGCTCAAGAAGCAGGATGCAGAAGACAAGAAGGAGGACAAAGCGCTCGCCTCCGCCGAGAAGGAGCTCAAGGACGCCGAGGCCGATCTCAAGAAGTACCAGAAGGAAGCGTTGCGTGCCGACAACGAGGCTCAGCTTTACGAGAAGCAAATTGAAGAGAGTCGTCGCGACAAGCAGGAGGCCGTCGAAGACGCGAAGACCCTCAAGTCTCGCCTGCAGGAGAGTGCAAACCAGCTGTCCACCCTTGAGCGAGAGATGGCCGACGTCGAGCGTCGGCAGCAGGAGGCCGAGCGCGAGGCCAGCTCTTGCGCGGCAAGATTTTCTAACGCCGACGGCGACGCCAACAGCAAGCTAGCCGACGCACGCGCTGCCCAGGCCGAGCTGCAGGTCGTTATTCAGCAGGCTGACCAGTCGGCGCAGGAACTCGCGACAGCAGAGGAAAAGATTGCAGCCTTTCAGGCACGCGAGGACGAGCTGGAGGACCAGCTCCGACAGGCCGAGTTAGAATTGCAAAACGCGGTCGCCGACCAGACCGCATCGCAGGACGACGCCGACATGCAGACGGCGGCGCTGCGCGATGAGCTTGAGGTCGAGAAGTCACAGCTGCAAGAGCAGGTAAACAAGGCCGAGGCACAGGCTCAGATTGCCAGCAACCAACTGAGCGAGGCGGAGGCCAAGGCCGATGAGATAGAGAACCGCATTGAAGCGGCGGACATTGCCACCGGCAAGGCACGCGACGAGGTCATCAACCTCGAGTTGGTAAACGCCACCCAGCAGGATGAGGACGACCGCGAGGACGCGGTTGTCATCAGTGTTCACACCTCCCTCAAGGCGATCCTCGCCGATGCGAATGCCGATGCGGGGGCCTTCAAGGCTGCCATCCTCGCGGCGATTGTAGAGCTTGACGGCATCCTAGAGGACGACGTTGACTCCATAGACGCTCCGGGAGCGGGGCCTGAGAGTGACAGCGACACGGACGGAGAGAGTGAGGAGGAGGAGGAGGAGAGCGACGAGTAGATTCATGTCGCTAAGTTGTTATCCGAAGGTTGTGAGGAGATGGCACGAAAATGGATAGCATTATGACACGACAACAAAAGCGTCAACGGCAACGCAAGCGTCGCGAGGATGTCACCACTGATGAGGAGGCTGAGCAGACGGCAGTCGAATATGAGACTGAGTATTCTTCTAGTGAAGACGAGTCGCCGCCTCCGCCACCACCGCGCCGCCGCCGTAGATGGTGGTCTCGCCAACGTCGTCGCGATGCTTGCGAGCTGGCGGTGTCACTTGGTCTGTTGTGTTGGCTCCTCGACTGGACCGCACGCAAGTACGGGTGGTACAACTACACAGAAGAATTGTTTCAGCGCTAGTTAAAGTAGGGTCTTGACGCGTCACGGCTATTGGTCTTCTACCAATGGCAGAGAGACGCACGTGGGGAGCGTCCGAACAAAAGATAGTGGCCGCACGCCAGTCTTGGAAGTGTGCACGCTGCACGCATCTGCTGCCTCCAAGCTTTGAGGTCGACCACGTCAAGCCATTGTGGGCGGGTGGCGTAGATTGCTACGAGACCAACGCTCAGGCGCTATGCAGCACATGCCATGCTCAAAAGACGCAGCGCGAAAACATTGAGCGGCAACGCCAGCTATGGGTTGCTCGTCAGAAGGCCATCCTTGCCGCGAGAGAGGCGTCCCCCATAGACTCAACCGAGGCTCCCAAGCCGCCCAAGCCAAAGCCGGTGCCTATCACCTCGCCCGCATACGTTGACCCAATGCTCGACAACCCCTTTCTTAAGTATGCGTACGTACCGCGTGTGTAGGCTGTATACAATCTAGAAAAAATCACAGCGCTAAGCTACGGTTCATTGAAACACATTGTTCAAACCACGCTCTCTCCCCTCCCGTGCTTGTTTCCCTTGGGGGGTCCCCCCGCTCACCGCCCTAGCATGTTCAATCCGCGTCTCGCAGTCGCTGAAGGGAGTTAGCGGAGACATTATCGTGCTCGAGGAGGTGCGCAGTGTCCTGTAGTTCTCTGTAGTTCCCTTTAGCTTCAAATGTATACTAACACCAACTCCGTGCTCGCAGGCTGCCTACTGCGACCCCGGCCTCATCAGCGAAGTTGTGAGTGCCACGCCTATTACACACATCCTCACCCAACCACCCGCTGACACTCTCGTCTGCGTGCTCAGATCGTGCCGCTCTTGTCGATGCAATCGTCCTGCCTACTGTGTATCTCCACGCTCCTCGAGTCTGGCAACCGTAAGCGCCACGCCCAGCTCCATCATGCCGCAAACCCGCCGCTCACATTATGCTTTGGCTTCACAGATTACTCCAAGATGTTTGAGCTCAAGGACGCCACCACTGGCGATCAACTGTTTGAGACCATTGCAATCACTCTAGTTTGTGATGATTGTCTCAAGACTGACCGTACGTGCCACTTCCATCTAACCCCTGGCTTTTTTAGTCATCGTTCCCACGCTCACATTCAGTCGTGTGCTCACAGATCCTGAGGCGTGCACACATAAGCTAGCCGAGGTACGTCAACGCGTCCAACACACCCCTTTTTACATGGTCGCTGACCTCGTGCCGTCCCGTGTTGGCAGATGCCACGTTGGTTGTCGTCAAAGAAGATGGAGGTCGTGAAAAGGTGCGCTCACAGCTTCTTTTTCAGGAACCTTGGGTTGATGCCTGACAGCTTTGTCGCCTTGCTCGCAGTCTTCTTTCGGATGACCCCGCCATGCTGGTACGTGCCTTGCCTGCGCTTTTCCCAACACTTGAGCGCTGCCTGCTTCCTTTGCTCGGGTGTCAAACGCTTCTTGGCATCAATACAAGCTTGGCGGTGCTTCTCTTTCATGCCTGGGCGCTTGTGGACGTCCAGCATTGCGGTTGAAAACGCGTCTCGCTCGGCGTCCGCGCGGCTATCCCACTTGGCTTGGTGGGCGACTGCGTACTTGGCCCGCATCTCTGGGGTACCACAAACGCGTTTGTGCGTCTTGCTTGATTTGGCACGCGACTCGGGCTGGCGTATAGCCGCGGCTGCCGCGTCAGAGCGGCGCTTGGCGGTTGCTGGGTCGGAGAATGCAAGCTGCAAGCCATCAACGCGCTTCTTGCGGATGACTGGGTCTTTCCAATTGTCGGTGGTGGTATGGCGCATCATCGCCTTACCTTCCTCCGTATTCATCCAGCTACCACCCGTCACAAGGTTGTAGCCGTGCGGTACGAGTGTGTTGAACGCGTCCATGAATTTGCATTCGTATTCATCTAGCAAGTCGTCTGGCACTTCAACCAGCACCTCAACCTTCATGTTGCACCACTTGTACTTTTTGATGGCTTTGGAAATCAGACGGCAGTGGTTGCTGCTGGTGGGGCACCGGTGCTGCGCCAAGCGCTTACGCAACAGCATCGTGGTCTGACCAACATACGACTTCCCTTTGGGCGAAACAAGCCTGTAGATGACCCCCATGATTCTGCTCCGAATCTGGAGCGTGCTATCGCTGACCTTTAGCGTGTCCCTTTCGCAGTTGCGTGAGTCTATGGGCATCGGAGCCGACGCATCGCAAAAGGCATTCTACTCGAGCGACATCAACGCCTTCCTCACGCGCACACCGAGCGAGATCCCGCGCCACTTCTACGAGGCCAACCTCTCCGAGAACACCAACCACGTGCTGGTGGCCGTAGACCCCGCCGGTGGTGGCGCGTCGGCATTCGCAATCTCCAGTGTGGTTCAGCTACCCAACGGATCGGTCGTGGTACGCGGCCAATTGCCCAGCTGCTCGCCCCTCCACATCTCACTTAGCATCACGCACACCGTCACAAACGACTCTGGCGTTTGGCACGAATGCTTTACAAACCGAGGCACGACAAAGGGCAGCACTCGCTGCACCATGTCCTCTGCAAATGCAGCGCTTTCCTGCTGCGTAAAGTGTCGCCGGAGCTCGGGCTCCTGGTGCAACGCGTAGAGCAACGCGGCACGCTTGCATGCGATCTCGGCCGTGTCGTCTCCCAGACGCACAATCTGGCCGAGTTCGATGCTTGCTTGCGCCTGAGCGGCGCTGCCGCCATAGACGCGAGGCAGCATATCACACACGCCCTGCAAATGGCTGCTGAGCACCGCTGAAGTCTTGTCCTTCTCCTCGCCCCTTGTTTGTAGTGCCGGTCCCATGAGTAGTTCCCTGAGCCCCACCTCCTCCCCCATGCTGCCTCGCGTCACGCAGGTTCTTGGACTCGACACTATCCGCACCAAGGATGTGCGAGAGACGCACAAGCTGGTTGTGGGACACATAGCGCGAGTGCGCAAAGTTAAGAACCTCCAGGACGCTACTATTGTGCTGTGCCTCGAGTCCAACCTCGCCTACGAAGCGCAGCACATCATCCACTCGCTGCAGCAGGCGGGGCTCAAGAAGTGGGTTGCACTACAGGAAGGTGCCGCACAGACGCTGGGATGGCTGACAACAAACGAACGGAAGGAATCTATGTGCATGCAGCTGAGAGACGCGCTCAGGGTGGGAAACATTTCCTTCTGCTCTGAGTTCTTCTCAACGACACAGTCCATCCGCGAGGTCAAGCAGGTGCTCGAGGACGAAATGAGAAACTTCTGTATCCTTGTCGAGCCTGCCAAGACGCCGTTCGGAAAGACAAAGAAGACCTACAGTGGCAAGGTTGGAGGACGCAACGACGATCTCGTGATCACCTTGCAGCTCGCCATCACGGGCATTCGCACGTTCTATCAACAGGATCGCTACCGCCAGTTCCGACCGGTGACAAATCCCGACACGCCGGCTGAGAGTGGTATGACCGACGTGTCGGGGCGGACCCTTGGGAGATAAGACGGGTCACATGGTCTGTAGTAAAGAGCGGGTACGGTATGTCGGATCTTCCGGGGTTGTTGTTGAGTTTGAAATCTTTGTGCATCAAGGCAGATGCCAGCCCCACCAAGAAGCAGCGGACGGGCCCCGAAGATGAGGAGGACAGCGATAGCGACAGCAGCGAGAACCCAAACGAGATCCCTCCGTGGGATAGAGAGGGTGCAACTGCTCGTTTGCGCCCACCATCGCCGAGCGCCATCTTCAACGAATGGGTCCCCGGCGAGCATAACACCGCTTACCTAGAGGGCGTCTACGTCAAGCCGGCCGGTAGGGAGCCTGTCACGCTGATTAGGGCCGAGTGCCCAATCCCGCTCTTCTTGAAGTTGGCCACCGGACGACTCGCCTTTGGGAACGACAGTGGTCAGCCAACCGACTGGATGTTTGGCGAGGGGGGAATGCACGAGACGTACCAGACCAAGTTTAAGCCTGACTATTGCTACCTTGAGATGGAGTGGAACGAAAACGAGAGCGACGACGAGGACTGGAAGTGCACAGGCCACGACGGGCGCCATCGCGCCTCGTGGATAATGAACCATCTTGGTATTGACACTATGGTCGTCCATATAGGAGTGACCATGCCAGCAGACCCGATCCGGCCCAAACAGCCGCGAGTGCCGCGTATTACGGACACCGTGCTGGAGCAGTGGGTCGACGATCGAATCAATCCGCGGTGTGTGGCTCGGTTAATGCCGAGCCGCGCATCAATACCCGGTGTGGAGTTTAGCCTCCAGTAGCTGCCGCCAACCGGCTATCAGGCGCAGCGTCGTCCTCAGCGTCGGGGCGATAACCTCGCTAAGGGTCGTTAGGTAGTATAAATATAAATGAAATTGTAAAAGAAAGATGTGGTTTATATCTCACACCGCAACTCCTGGAGCGGAGCAGGTCGTATCGCTAGACTTTGAGCGTGCTCTTGAAGATCTGCCAGACTCCTTTGAGCCGCGTCTGCACACCGACAACGACAACCTCGCAATGGTGAGTGTGACAGAGGAGGATTTGGAGGAAGAGCTGGAGGAAGAGCTGGAGGAGGAGTTTACGCATCTGAGCCTACCAACATACGTGGACAATAGAGCCGCGCCTCCACCACCGCCTCCGTCGCGCAGCCTTACGCCAGTGACGGAGCCCGCGACTCCGCCCCCAACGCCAGCGCCTCCTCCCTCCCCTTTGATGATTCCATGCAAACTGATTGGGCCAGGCTCATCATCCCAGCCCAGTAAGGTGCCTTCAAGAAGATCTCGTCAAAAACACACGCTGATAACAGACGCAGTCATCGTAAAGTGGGTCGACGTGCACGGACCGACGTGGCGCCAGCTCGCCGAATCGCTTGGCGGACGAACGGTAGGGTGGTCGGACGATACCGTGCGCAACCGCTACATTCGCATTCTCGAGGCGCTTGGTGGCACCTACAAAAGACGCATCTACTATTGCAATTCGCCTCGAAAGCCCACGTCAAAGGTGGGGTGGGCAGACTCCGACGACGCCTTCCTGACCCTTTGTGTGGCAAACCACGGGACAAGATGGGCTGCTATTTATGGAGAGTTTCAACGTACAGGGCGCAATCGGACCCAGCAGGCAATCCGTAACCGCGCCAACCGACTCATGATAGTATCACCTCGTGAGGTGGGGTAGTGTCATAACGCCGTACTCGCGTGCGATCACTACGACCACGGTTCCCAAAAAGGAGAGTATGTGCCACCACGCGTGGCTATTCATTACGCACCCCATGCGTTTTGAGCTGCACGTGTTAAAGCATCCCATACATTTGGTGCCGTCCTTGACCGCATCGTCCACAATATAGTAGTTGTCAAACACAACTCCAACCACGAGCAGCATTGTTGCGACAGTGACGCCTATCAACCAAACGGCCGCCGCGTCTCGATTCAGGTTGGCGGCGGCCGCCGGCACGAGTTGTATCCACACAAGAGTGAGCGATCCAACACCGGCGAGGCGTAGACCCGAGTGCTCGAGGTCAGAGTGCCATACGCGGAATAGCCCAATCGAGCACTGGTCTTGGTACATAAACTCGCGCGTCTCCGTGCTGGGCACAAGGACGCGGCGCACGCCAAAATACGCACCAAGACAAAATGCGGCGAGCAACGGATCCGCAAGCGTCTGTGCTGGCACATGGTAGAAGTTATTGGTTACAAGAGCCGTATCCGCGATGGCCGCGACTCCAAGCGATGCGTAGATGGAAGCAATATCGAGGTTACGCACAAACGCGGCGCATCCTGGAACGGTGTTGTAGACGTGGTAGATGGTGCTGATGGCAAAGGTGAGTGAGCTCATAACGATGGACACGGCGGAGAAGTGGGAGGCAACGGTATGTGTATCCACGATGCCAGCGCGCACGACGGCGTAGGCAGCAAAGGTAAACGCGGCAATCAAGTGCGTCCAGGCGTTGGCGCGCTCGAGATGGCCCGTCTCGCCTACCACCGAGTTTGGGCGCTTATCCGCCGAGGGGTTGCTCACCATTACGCGCCAGTACGCCTCTCGCGGATCCTTTACAATGTAGTGCTCCTCTTGCGGACACGGAACCGGATTACCAACTGCTCCAATAGATTCGGATCCAAACTTTTCGCATGCTTGGCACATGTTGTCAAGAAACCGCGTCCGCTTGTCATTGGATCCGGATAGCTTGAATGGACGCAGCGCCAGCAGCGGCAGGTGCCGCTGCGCCATACGCCCACCTTTACTGTTCTCGTGTGTGCGACTGCGTTATGTATAACGCACGTCTCCCACACAGCGAAGTAAGACCCAGAAAGCAAACGACGCGCTAATGACCACGCTGGACGCTGCATCTGTTGAACCGTATCGTTCACAGCCACTCTCGCCGTCCGAATCTGAGTCGTCGGGCGACGATCCGAGCGAGCAGGCGCTCCTCAACGAGGTGGGCCAGCGACTTGGCATGTCCCAGTCGCAAATCCAAGACCTCACGCGTACCGAGCGTCAGGTGGCTGACGTCTCGGATGATGAGATGGCACATGCATGCGGCCGCGCGCTCGGTATTGTCGATCCGGATGTAATCGACGAGGCGAACAAGCTGACGCGCAAGCTGCGCAGCAACACCGATTGGCTCGCCACGCTCGACCACACGCGTCACGGCCAGCAGATCATGGAGCACCTTACACACATTCAGGGCCTCAGCACGGCTCAGGGGTTTCCAATGGAGTCGCCGCTCGACCAGACTACCACATTCCGCCGCGCAATGATTGCCGGGCTCAAACGCACACCCAATGCGTTTGGGCTTCCGACTACCATGCCCAAGTATATTGCGGTCGTCAACCTGTGCGGCCGCCGCATGATTCTCTACACTGAGAGTCCGGTCCTCTTTCAACTCCTCGCCCACGCACCGCCCAACATTGCGCCACCCACGCTTGGCATCAACGGCGTCAAGGAGGTTATGGATTACCAGACGCGCAACCCGCAGCACTCGCTGCTGATGGTCTACTCGCTCCCCTTTCAGGTTACAATGGAGCACATGCACTGGGAGATCCGCACCATCCGTCGCCAGGTCGATGGCACTGTGACCGACGGCCAGATGTGCTACCGCATTGGAGAGGAGAAGGCGTCGCCGACGGCGTGCTCTGCGTTCCTCGAGTCCGACGTGTCACGTGGCGAGCTCAAGGCGATCGTCGACGAGATGACGGCAAACCTGTGCGCGGTCGACCTCGACATTGACGTTGATGAGCCGGATCCTTGCTCGTCGGGCATTGTCAACAAGCGCGTTGAAGTGCTTGAGCAGCTGTGTACGCGCCTCAAGCAGGAGCGCAAAAAGATGCAGGTCTCACACAAGGAAGAGTTTGAGAAGCTCCGTAAGGCGCACGGCAATGAGATGGAGGCGTGCCACTTTGACCATGCCGAATCGTACGCTCAGGACCGCACGCAGGAAAAACAGCTGCGCGAGCATCTGGAAAAAGTAACAGCCGACCGCGATGCCAACCAAGCCGTCCTTGACGCACAGAACGAGTGCATTGGCGAGCTTAAGGCCGACAGCGAGGCTGCCAGGCAGATATGGGAGGAGCAGAGGGATAAGATTCAGGCGGAGCTCACAAAAGTCCAACGCGAGGGTGGCTCGTGGGGCAAGAAGCTCAACGAGCTCAATGGCACCCATGAGCGCGCCCTTTCCAAGAAAGACCAGGTGAACCAGCGTACGATTGACGATATGCAGCGCCAGGTCTCCAAGCTGCAGCTTGCGGAGCGCGAGGCCAGGGCCGACTGCGAAAAGGCGGTCGCTGGAATGCAGGCACTCTCGCGCACCATGGAGTCGGGCGACGCCGTAAAAGAGACTTACGCATCTGAGATCAATGGTCTCAAGTACAAGCAGCGCGGACTGCGCGTCACATTGGCCGTCGCCTGTATCAAGCACGAAAAGCGCTACGAGGAGATGACAACCGCCCGGTCTCAGCACGCCACCGCCGAAGCTACGCTCACGAACCTGCGCAAAGAGCTCAAGGCCAAGGAGCGCAGCTGCTCCCAGGCGTCGGCGCGCGCCGACAAACTGGCCAAGGAGATGAGCGACGCGCAGACGCGCGCGGCCGAGGTGATGACTGCGTGCGACGCGCTTTCGCTCGAAAATGAGAATATTATGAAAGAGCGCGACGAGCTGAAGCAGTCGCTCGAGGCCGGCGCCAACGCTTCGACGGTGCCCTTATCCACCTCAAAGCCCGAAATGAAGAGTATGGAGACAATGACAGTGCCTATTATGTCGCAGGCGGACATGCGCCTAGGCGAGCTCGAAACCGAGAATGTCAAGATCAAGGACGAGCTTCAGGCCCGCCAAAATGAATGCACTTCGCTCAAGGCCGAGCTGGCGCGCGTTAAGTCCAAGGCCAACAAAAAGGCGCCGCCGGCCGGCCTCACATCGGACGACGGCTCTGGCGCGCCGGTCGTAGGCACGCCTGCTGTGCAGAGCCCGGGCACCAACGGCGGCTACAATATTGTGACCAACGTGCACGTTGCTGGAGGGGGCACACCCGCCAACATCGACCCCGGCCATGACCCGCAGGGCAACCCCAGCGTCGAGGCGATCATCGGCCAGGTTGGAACGTCGCTGCGCCATCTTTCAGACATGGCGCGCGAGTCCGATCGCCACAAGAGCGCCGCCACCGAAGGCTGGGCGCAGGTGCGTGCTCTCCAGCAGCAAATGTGGACGCCCCAGGGCATGCCGCATGGCGCGTACCAGTTTGCTCCACACCAGATGCCCGGCTTCTTGCAGCAGTGAGCGAGAGTGGAAGGGGAAAAGAAAGAGTGGACGGGGTGGTGGGATAAGCGTGGAACCGTATGTAATGAGTGTGTACAAGTTGTGGTCATGGACGAACCTGTGTCGTTGCAATCGCTGGAAGGTAAAGTGCGGTTGATTGGCGCGGAAGTAAGTGACAGTGCAAAGGCTGGTGGCAAGTCAAAAGAGTTGAATAAAACATTGTGGGGTCGTCGCTACTCCCTTTGGACCATTGCGGTATTGGTTCTGCTCGGCGGGTGGAGTGGCTTCTACTTTGCCTTCCTTTACCTTCCGGCCCTTGGTAGGGCGCATCAACCGCCGTCGCCTCCCAACGCGCCGCCGCCCCACCCTCCTTTGCTGGTGGGCGAGCATTTGGTTGAGATTGTCAACTTTGGGTTTGACGTGCTGTCGTCGACAGCTCGCAGGCAGCTCTCGGCTCTTCCAATATCGGATAATATTGAGAGCTTCAAAGGCGCGCTCGTGCAGCAAATGCCTGCGGGCGTGGCCGTCACACACGTTATTAACCTCGTTTTCGAAGACCCGCACATGACGGGAGCGGTACGCGTCGTGCCGCCGGTGCTGCAGGCGGATGTGTACAAGGCATTCTTTACCGCCACATTTACGCACTCTCTAAGCTTTGACACTGGCTACACAGTCAACAACGTGACGGCTATTGACGCACAGATAGCATGGGACGCGCCGTCGCCTCCTCCAAGTCCTCCGGGAGCACCACCCAATACTCCTCCGCCGCCTCCGCCACCACCGTCGCCAATTCCAACGCCACCACCGCCTCCGTATCCGCCCATGTACTGCCCCGACGAGCGGCCACTTCCCGGTTCCGAATGCTCGGCGCTTGGCAGCACGTGGGTGTGTGGATATGACGAGCAGTGCTGTCCGGCAAGCGGCTGCAGGAACATGACCGAGGCTACGTGCATACATCACACGTGGGCCGTCAACCTCAACCTCAACGTGCCGTGTCCACCTGCACAACCTCCGGTGCCACCGTCGCCTCCTTCGCCTCCAGATAGCCCCAGTCCGCCTCCCCTTTCACCACCGCCGCCGCTCCCTCCTCCGTCTCCACCTCCCTCCCCGCCACCTCCCAGCCCACCACCGTCGCCCCCGCCAACGCCTCCGCCACCTTTGCCTCCACCCCGGCCGCCACCAACCCCACCGCCACCGCAGCCGCCTCCACCCTCGCCACCCTACGTGCCACCGGTTAGCGCCACGGCGCTCAGCACCGGATGTGGAGGTCACGTGCTGCAGATCGGGGGACAGAGCGTCTACGCGTACAGCATACCATGCAGCAACACACCCACCTTCGAGCTCGAGGCCAAGTTTGCGCCTTACAACCTGAGCACCGACTACCAAGAGATTATACGAGGCTCGGGAGTCACAGCCGCATTAACATCCTTTGAACACACCGACGGCAATGTCTACGTGCGCGCGGGCGAGTGTGTCGTCTACACCTACACAGACAATACTCCGTCACAGCCTTTCCAGGCCATCTCCAGCACTTGGCCCATAATGGAGCCCACGGGTGGAATACGCGTTGAACTGCCGTGCGTAGACTCGCCGCCACCGCCCAGCCCACCGCCCAGCCCACCCGCGTGCTTCTGCACCAATACGTGCACCGGGCTGCGCGACGACGGTGGTGATTGGAGCGGCGGGGCAGGTAGTAGCGATGGCTCAGGGCGTGTGCGTCAGGTGGCCTACGGTGGCTTCTGCGGTACTCAGGGCGCTGGCATGTGCACCTCGACAACCACGTTCTCGCATAATGGCGTATGCGAGGATGGTGCTGCGGGGTCGGTGCCCGCCGCCACGTACTATCTGCTATGCGAGTTTTACAATGGCAACGGCGTTGACGTCAACTGCACTCAGAACTGGCTGCCGTGTGGCTTTGGTAGCGACTGCTCCGACTGCACAGGCCATGGTAATCCCGAACGCTGCGAGGGTATGCAGACTCCAGCGGCGGCGAGCGCAACGTTCACGCCGCCGTCGCGCGTGCGCTTCTCGCCACAATCCGGCTCTGTCGGGCCGGGCCAGACGCTGCACGCTGTGGTAAACATTGACCAGACGGTACTTGGCACGGGGCCATTTGGATACCTCAATGTTGCGCTGGCCAGCTCCTCGGCCGACTTAACCATTACCCCCGCAGTAGTGACGTGGACCGATCAAGATACGACGTCTATGGGCCGGGCGTTCACCATTACAGGCGGGCCCACAGTTTCACAGGCCGCCAACACACAGACAATCACGCTCACCACCAACGCCGAGTACTATGCCGGGTACACACCCACCTTTACGCTTGCTGCGGCCGTGCCTTCTCCGCCGCCCCCGGCCATCCCACCGGTGGCGACTGGCTGCAGCGCGACCAACGCATTTCAATTCCGCAACACTATTGAAGAGTGCCTTGCGTATTATACACTGCACGACTTTGACACACGGGGCGCCTTCTCCTACCCCGACGGTAATCTGACAGCTGGCAGCTACCCTGGTGGCATATGCTACTTTGACACGCAGCTTGCAACAATGTTCTTCCGCGCGTACACGCACATACAGCAGTGCACCACGTACGCATGCTACTGCTCGGTATCGTCACCGCCTCCGCCGCCGCCGGGCTCGTGCGGTACGGATTACTGCGGTTGTGCCAACCCCGACGGAAATGGCGGTTACGCAATATGTCCAGGCGAGGCCAATTGCCACGGACCACCCAACCGCTGCATGACAAGCTGGAATAGCGTGTGTGAGGAAGACGCGACAGTGAGTAATGGCCGCTGCTCACCAGCGCGGTACCAAGCCTACTGCGTAGATCTGGGGGCGACGGTGTGGTGTGTGGATGGGCAGGCGCGAGACAGGACACAAGCAGCGTGCGACGACGAGTGTGTGCTAACCACACCCCCGCCGTCGCCCAGCATGCCACCGGGACACCCTGGGCCGCCGCTAGCACCGTGAGTTTTGTACGCTACTCTGGTAACTTAAAAGTCGGCGTCTTGGGTAAACACCGGTGTACAGTTGGATACCACGGTCTGGCGCACGGCCGACGCGTCAGCATTGGGCACCACTATAGGGTCCGTCCCGTCCGGCGGCACAAACACGTATGCCGGAAGCTGCTTAATCTCAAAGCGCTCGATGAGCTCCGGTTCGGCGGCATCGTTGACGGCGTGTGTGAACTGATACTCTGAGGTCAGCGACTTAATGGCCTCGCCGAATGCAGGGCAACGATGGCACCACTCGGCGGTGATCTGAATGAGCAGCGGTCTCTTAATTGCAAGATGACATTCAACCACTTTTTCAAATTCTTCAGTCGTATCCACAAGCAATCCTGCGTCCGGTGTGTTCTCCATGCGCACTTTTGTTATACACACACACACGCACACACCTCGTCTCAAGCAACGTCTCTTAGCGCGCATCCATCCACTCTTGCACATACAGTCACGATGTACAGTCCCCCCGCCCTCACTCGTCGCGCGAGTCCGCCCGGCGCGTCAAACGCAGCGCGTCGCTCGAGCCACCGGCCTCTTCTTCCTCTTCCTGGCGGCGTGGCTGCGTGCCGGCGCTACGAGATTTGCGCACCGCGCCTATGAAGCTAGAGCCACGAATTGCGGGCGCAACCTCCGCCGCCTTGCGCTTTGCAGTGCCGGCCACGTGCATACGCGGGTGCAGCTCCTGGTAGCGGTAGGTCGATCCCTTGGGTGGATCGATCTTCGCCTTGGCATACCCTTCCATACCCTTGAAGCAGCGCCGCTCCGCGAGGCGCGCGTCAAACATGAATTCCGAATCGAGGATCGCTTCAAACGCACGGTCGACAAGCCCGCCGTCACCGTCAATCTCGCCCGACGTATTGCCACGACCCATCATTGACAGCCCAAGGTGGTTGACCCACGTCTCGTAGCTGAAGACGTCGCCCTTGCATCCCCACACGTACCCCGCGCCAATGAGCGACATGCGATGCTGCTCAATATCGCGCGGCTCGGCCTTCTTACCGATTGCAATCTCGCACTCCTGACGCAGAAGCTCCGGATCAATATCTTGGATGACGTTGGCCGTCGAGATGTCCACCTCTTTTTGACCCGCCGGTTTGTCGGATGGCACCCTCACCGATAGTAGGTTGAGGCTAAGGGCCGCCGCCTCACCACCGCGTTGGTAGCCGGGGTAGCGCGTGGTCAGCTCGGGAAGGTCGTCAGCGCTGATCGGGTTGCCGAGATCCTCGGCGATGACGCGCTGGTTAAAGCCTTCGACCGCCGCCGCAATCTCTGGGTTGTAGAAGCGACTGGCAATGTCGAGCGTCCACGCAATCTGCATCAGATCCACAGACCACGGCAGCCGCCGCACGACCGACGCCGCAACATTGTGCTGGGAAAGCTTATCGGCGGGCCAATCGGCCGCGTCTGAGGCAAGGCCGGTCGGTGCCTTTCCCCGGCTGGCAAAGCGCTCCTGCAGACCCTTGAGACCCGGGCAGCGCGAGCAGCGCAACACGGCCTCCATCATCATGACCATGTGCTCAAACATGCAAACGGAGCTGACCTCTATCGAGGATCCGTCGACACGACGGATGGGCGGACCGAGCTGTACATTGGTGGACATGTGCGGCGTAAGTGCGGGTAGGCGGCAGCGGTTGACAATACGATCAAGCTCGCCGTGGATTGGCACAACGCCCTTGTGCGACATCTGGCCCGGAACGCGACACGGCACAACGTCTCCATCGTGGGCCTCCTTCTTGGTGCCGTCGGCAAGGTCGACTGGGCGTAAGCCAACGTGCGTCGAGTCGGCCTTGGGTTTGTTGTTCTTTTCGTCGATGAAAGCCTTGCTGGGGTGCGCCGAGTATGGCAGCGTGGGCATCTCGGGGCACAGGCGTTTGTTCTCGGTAGAAGCCAGCAGGAAGAGCGTGTCGGCGATGCCCGCGCGATGCATATCAAAGAGCTTGCACGTGCTTTGATCCTTGAGCACGTCGCCCACCGCCCGCCAGACGCTTGCACTTCCATCCTTGTAATCACGCCCCTTGAGCTGGAGCCACGCAAAGTCATACTCTTTGGCGTCGTCTGAATGGCCGCTGATCTCCTTGAAGCGGAGCGGAGTTTCCCGCCCGGCCGTCGCCTCGTCTCGCGTGCACTTCTTTCCGGTTGCCCACATGAGAAGCGCCTTGGGCTTGTAGTAGGCAGAGGCAGTGACGAGTGTGGGAAACAGCGCGTCGCTGTACTTGTGGTCGCTGTTGCCTTCGGGAGCAATCGACTTGATGGCGTCGAGCGGCTGCTGCTGCATGCAGTCGGACCCGGCAGCCAGTTGGCGAAACTCGCACCTAGTCTTGCGCGTGTTGGCCATGCGCTGCTCTAGCTGCTCGAGCGATGCGCTGTTGGCGCCATGCCCCGCACCTCCGGCGATGCCGTCGTTGGCCTCCCGCATCCACTTGGCCAGGTCAACCTCGCCCATGTTGGCCGGAGATGCAAGCTGCTCCGCCTTTTGAGTGGGGAGGCGACGAAAGATCTTGTCAATTGCAAACCCCATGCGCTCGCAAATTGCGTTCATGGCGTTGACGCCGTGGGCCGAAGTGCCAATCGAGTACTCGAGTGAGTGAGACCATGAGGCAATGATCATTTCGCGCGAGGGGCGTAGGGTCCGGATCACGTCCCAGTAGTCGGCAATATCAAACTTCTTGGCAACGCCATTGACGTCGCAGCGGCCGGCTTCGTAGCTCATAGCCGTCTGTTTGCAAGCAAAAAACGCGTGTGTGAGCAGACAGGTGGGATGGCAAGGACTATGCGCAGTGTATGTACCTGTTTGAACATGAACACACGTGCAACCGCCTCCTTGCAGCACTCAGTAATTAGGTTCTCGATCCGCTTGACGAGGCGGCGCGGCTCGGGCTTGGGCATGAAGTACTCGTCGCAGAGGATGCGATCAAACTCCTTGAAGCACAGGTTGGCGATCGCAAAGTCCGG
>Ga0115003_10001495_pt1 | contig 20303 bp, 23 predicted proteins | sample ArcticOcean_MG_C_7_FD_88736 | JGI IMG/M metagenome (GOLD analysis project Ga0115003, IMG submission 88736) | Marine microbial communities from western Arctic Ocean - ArcticOcean_MG_CB11_88 | ecosystem: Environmental > Aquatic > Marine > Oceanic | place: Arctic Ocean: Canada Basin | collected... | reverse complement strand
TACTCTTCCATGTCTTAAGACAAAGTACCATTGGCGCTGAAGGACTTTACTTCCGAGTTCGGTATGGGATCGGGTGTGGCCCCTTCGCAATAATTACCAGGCAGATCCTTATAGTATTATTTCCACAAATAGTAAATAGCAGAAATGGTGAAGAATATAGTGTATTAATAAAAAACTTAAATTTTAAGCCTGTGATTTACGAGAATTGAAGGTTTAATTTTTTTTTATAAGTTGTTTTGTTCTTAAATTACAAAAAAACTTTAAAAAAAAATGAGATTTATAAGATATCGCTCTTGGTATCCAACTACTTTCATCTTTTGATGGTAAATAACTTTTTGCTGCTTCGGTTATTTCGATGTCTTCTAAGACCTCTTTAAAAATTTTATTTCGTTGCTCTAACCCTTTTTTCATACTTACTTTTTTTTTAAAAATACTAAGACTATAAGAGATCAAAGCGTAAATAATATAAAATATTAACGCTTGTTTTTTATAGTTATTAACTTCCTCTTTATTGCAATTTTTTCTTATCAAGCTTTCTTTATAGTGGCTGCTCATAATCTTAAAATTTGATGATGGGAAAGTGTGATTAAAGGCCTCTGAACGTGCAGAGCTTACATTATGATTTATATTATTTATATACAATTGCTTTCTTACATAACTAACTTTGTTTGAGCACCCTAAAATATCAATCATAAATATCTCATCTTCCATAAATCGTAATTTTTCTTCAAATTTTATATTTTTTTCTAATAATATTGAATACTTTATTAGTTTTCCATGGCAACCAATTACGCCTAGTAAGTGATTGGGGTCTGTGACTCTTCTTTTGATTTCTTCAATAATATCGGTTTTTGTAAAGTTTATGCTTGAAGAGTAGGAATAAATATTTTCTCTCTTATTTATAGAGCCTTCTACTCTTTTTTTATCACAAAAAATTAAATCTAGATTTTTTGCTTTAGCTTTTGTAAATAATGTATTAAGTGCATCTTTTGAAATATAATCATCAGCATCTAAAAAAAATACATATTCTCCAATAGCTTCTTTAATACCTTTATTTCGAGCAACTGAAGGTCCAGAGTTTTTTTTTAGAGAAAAGACTTTTATGTTTAATGTATTAAAGTTTTCTATTTTTTTTAAACTATTGTCTCTGGAACAATCATTAATCATCAAGACTTCAAATGGTTCTGTGATATCCTGATCAGATAGTGATTGAAGACACTTATCTAAATATGCCTCTGCATTAAAAAATGGTATAATTACACTTATAGAAGGAGATTTAGCCATTGTAATTTAGGTAAATTTTGACTTTAAATTTCGTTATATTTTATCGGCTCTGGTGCTTGTTTGCCTGCTACAATTAGTCCTTTGCCATCATAAACTTTTGCGGTAGTTGGGTCGTAAGGGCGTCCATCACAAAAATCACAACCTGGAAAAAAATTTTCTTTTTTAACCAGTCTGCTAATTTGGTTTCTTAGATCTTTTGAATTATTATTTTCTAAAAGATCAACATAATCCATACGATTATTAGGAATTGATTTTAATTCAAAGGCATTTGCAATAAATGGACATGTAAAAAGTTTTCCACTTAAAAGTGTATAAAATTGTTTTGCACAACATTCTCTAAAAACTGTTGCGTTATCTTGGGGAGATCTGCTGTGCTTTCTTATTGTACTACAATCAACCCAATTTCCAGCAGGTCTTCTTATATAGTTTACATTAAACTTATTTAAACTTTCTTCTAGTTTATTTATATTTTTAGATAAATCCCCATAATCTGTAATATAGAAATTAATATTTTTGCCATCAAAACTTTTTAGGACATCTTCTTTTGGTGCTATCGTCCCATTAGTATATATAAATAATTTTCTCTTATTGTTTTGTTCAACTAAATTATTAACTATTATATGCCAATTCCTGTTAATTAAAGGTTCTCCACCTATTATTCTATATTCAGAGATTAAATCTACGTTTTCTTCAAGTGTTGAAACAGCTTTTAATATTTGATCATCGGTATTTTTTGGAGCGACAAAATACTGCATAAGGTTGCAACAGCTCTCACACTTCATTGAACACTTTGTTGTTAGTACGACGTCTAGACTTCTCAGATGTATTCTGTTTTCATCAAAATAAGTCTGATGACTTTCAATGCAGATGGAAACTTTATTTTTAATATAACTTTCAGATAGCTTGTGCTGGTGTTTACTTGCATCATAGCTTTCTAGTAATTCCAAGGGTGAATAAAACTCCTCATATCCCATAGATGACAATTGATCGACGCATTCCTGCATATTGTGATAGGCTACGATTAATCTAGCTTTAGGAAATTTTTTTCTTAAATCAGGAGTATGGATCGTTTCCAAACCTTTAATTTTTTTTGAAATTTTCCTCGTTTCATTATCACATAAAGCTGCTACTTCAATCTCATTATCCCTACATGCGTTAATTATTGCTTCGATTTCTTGAGTGACAGCTACAATTACTACTGGATCACCTTTTTTTTTTAAAGGTGTTACACATGAATATTTGGCTTTATTTTTCATAGTTAAATTATTATATCAGATTTTTCTAAATTACTCAAAAGATTTTGCTTAATGTAATAAAGCTTGGTGGGCATGATAAGAATTGAACTTATGACCTCTACGATGTCAACGTAGCGTTCTACCACTGAACTACACGCCCTGAATAATCTAAATTAATTTATTGTGTTAAAATTTAATTAATTTAATTTAAAATTCTTTAATAAAGTTTTTATTTTTATATCTTTAGTTTTATCTTTTTTTGATACTCTATTATTTGTTTTTTAGAGAAATCTAAATTATTTTTTTTTAAAATATAAAAATTCTTATACCAATCTGTAACTATTTTAATAGTTTCATTAAAGTTAAGTAAAGTATTCCATTTAAGTTTTTTCTTTGCTTTGCTAGAATTTAATTTTAAAAGGTTTGACTCTATTTTTTCTTTCTTTTTTGAAATTTTCCACTCAACATCGCTCCAATGTTTTTTCATTTCTTTAGTTACTTCTAAAACATTTTTATTTACATTTTGACCTGGGCCAAAATTAAAAACTTCTCCATGGAGTTTAGGATTTTTTTTTATATTTATTGCAAAAAGTATGTAGCCCCATATAACTTCTAATACTAGTTGCCATGGTCTTGTTGAATTTGGATTTCTTAATATTACCTTTTTTTTCTTTGCCCAAAACTTGATACAATCTGGCACGAGTCTATCTTCTGACCAGTCTCCTCCACCTATTACATTTCCGGCTCTAGCAACGCCTACAAGCACTCTTTTATTTTTAAAGAAACAATTTACATATGATCTAACCATCATCTCCACAGAAGCTTTGGATCCACTATATGGATCATCTCCACCTAATGTATCGTTTTCTTTATAACCTCTCTTTAATTCAAAATTTCTATAGCTCTTATCGCTTGTAATTATAATTGAAACACATTTCTTATTTAAAATTCTTAGTGATTCTAAGACATTTAAAGCCCCTAAAAAATTTGTTGTAAAAGTATACAAAGGTTTTTTGTAAGACCTTTTTACTAATGGTTGAGCAGCTAAATGAAAAACATAATCTGGACTATACTTTTTAAAAATTTTAATCATTTTTTTTAAATCTCTCACATCAACTCGAATATCTTCAATTTTATTCTTTAATTTAAGGACATTAAAAAGTGAGGGCGAAGTAGGAATGTCTATGGACAATCCCACCACTCTCGCTCCCAAAATTGTTAACCATAAAGTAAGCCAACTACCCTTAAAACCAGTATGTCCTGTTACTATTACTGTTTTTTTATTAAAGTATTTTTTTAACATTTTTGATTATTTAGTTAATTAATTTTTAATTAAATTTCTTTCAAAACTAAACTTTAAAAATTTTACTTTCTATTACAGAGTTATTTACTATATGTTCTTTTCTATCACATCTGCACCCAGATCTACTTATTTCAGCATTACATTTAAACGAAAAATCTTCAAAATTTTTTGTTTCATAACCATAAAACAAATCCCAAAAATCTGATTTATTTAAGTCACCGAGTGCTGTGGATCTAAAATTTGGAGCACTTGATTGTGAGCAGTTATATAACCATCCATCAAAGCCAACCGTTGGATAAACATATCTTGCATAGCAAGGAACAGTTCTTGGCTTATTATAAATATTATTTTCATTGTCTGCATCAATAACTAATATTGAGCATTGATCAGTCTCGTATTTATTTTTTAAATTATGTAATTCTTTTTTATAAAAAGAAACTTCTTCTTTTGATGGAACAACTCCTTTTTCAGTTTTTATATCTTTTGGCTGCTGGGGAAAAGTAAATCTTAGTAGGTTACATCCTGCTTTAGTGAAATCATTAATAAATTTTTCATAATCATGACTATTAGCACTATGTATATTAACTAAATAAGCTGCACTTAAATCAAATCTATTTTTATTCCTTATTTTTCCTAAATTTTGTACATTTTCTAATACTTTGTCATAAAGATTAGAGGATCCTTTTACATTATGAATCTTGTTGTAAGTTTCATTAGATCCTGCATCTATACTTAAGCTCACATAGCTTCCATCAATTATTTTTTTTTCGTCTAAAATAGATAAAAATTTTTCAGACACTCTTAAAGCTTTAGTGTTAAATCCAAAAATAGCTTTTTTAGAAATAGTTAAGTCTAAAAGGTCTTCAATGTAAGAGCAATTTAAGGGGTCTGTTGCATAGCCAGCAAATATGATTTTTTTTACTCCTCCATTTAAAATTTGTTCTAAAACTTGGATGCCTCTATTCTTGTCTAATCTTTCTTTTGTATCTTCTGCTGATAAACCGTAACAATATGGGCATTCTAACCAACATATCTTTTTTCCTCTTGGAGGAGCCTGAAATTCAACTTGGTGCGGTACTATTTTTTTTTCTAAAATATCTTTTTTAAAAATATCAAAGTTTTTAATATAGTTCGTTTTAAATTCATACTTGTCTTTTAGTAATTTTTTTTTATCTGAACTCATAGATTTAAATATTAAATTTTTTAAAACTTAATAGATCTTCTTTTATTTTCATTATTTTTAAAACTAAATTATTATTTATTTTTATTTTATTTTTATTATTAAAACTCTTTAATAAATAACATAAATATTCATTCATAGGGTTATTTAAAGATATTTTTTTTCTATTGTTTTTAACTAGATAATTTATACGCTTTCCATCAATATCTTTTTGATGTCTTACATAATGATTGTTATTTAGACTAAATTTCAAAATACTTTCTTTTCTAAATAAATCTTGTGTAAATTGAAATATGCATATTATGTTATCAATTTTAATTTTACAAGACCAGCTGGACTTAAGTTTTTTTACATTAATAATATTAAAATTAATTATTTTTTTTTTTAATATAGTAAGTAAAAAAGATAAAGCATGTGGCAATAGGTCTACAGCAATATTTTCGTTTTTTTGTTTGCCTTTTGTAAAATAGCAAAATTTAAAATAATCTATATTTTTAGTTACTTCTTTTTTTTGAATAATTTGTTTGGCCAGACTGACCATTGGCAAATTTATAACAATTTGATTATTTGACTCAGAAAGTAATCTTAAGGAATTTTGTAAGTTTTTTCCTTTTATCAATTTTTTTTTTGACCATATAAATGGTTTTTCAACAATTATATACTTGGAATGTTTCTTGCATTTTAAAATATGGCTTAAGTGTTTGTCAAATGGAGAACATATGCTTACTACATCTGGTTTAAATTTTTTTATATTTTTAAAATCTTTTAAATTTATTATTTTTATATTTTGAAATTTTTTTAAATTAACAACAAAAGATCTGTTTTTGGATTTTGACTTTCCAATAAAACCTATTTCCTCAAAACCGTTATTTAGAAATTCACGGAAGTGGACAGCGCCTATGCCTGAAGGACCAATAATGAGACCTTTTTTAAATTTAATTTTTTGCACTTTATTTAAATTATATTCTTATTAGTTTTTTAATTTTTCGAATTACAAATCTGATAAGAGATAAATATATATTTGGATATAATAAATTTTTAATTACATGCTTATAAAAGTTTATGTATTGCAATCCACCGCTTCTTCCAGAAATAAGTATTTTAAAAAAATAATTTGTAAAGTTTCTAAGAGCATAGTTTTTATTCAATAAATATCTTTTTAATGGCATACCTTTTTGACGATAGTAATCTAATATTTCTGGCAATCTTATAATTTCTATAAATGGATATAATTTAGCCCATTCTCGCACACCAAAACCGTTAACTGTTAAACCTTCAGCACAAAAATAGGCCTTGGAGTCTTTAAAAGCGTTTGCATAAACTTTGTTATGACCACAAGTATTATCGAAATTTGACCATGTTCTTGTATCGGTAACTAGATTCATGTCTAAACAATTTATGTTGTCCATCCACATTTGTCTCTTAAAAAAATTTAAAAAATTACCATTTAAGAAATCAAAAGAAATATTATGGTCTATCAACTCCCAAAAATTAAGTCTTTGACTCATTTTTTTCTTTCCTAATTTAACTTCCATGTATTCAGGTAAATTTTTAGTATCAAAAGGTACTTGGAACCTGTCTATATATTTATAATCTAAATGAAAAGAATTAACGAAAAAAAAATCTACATCTGGATTGCTTTTAAATAATTCATCAACTCTTTTAAGCGCCTGAGGCATGAGTAAATCATCATCACCCATAGCCCAAACAAAATCACTTTTTGAAATTGAAATTACTTTAAGCAAATTTGGCATATAGCCAATATTAAATTTATTTTTATTAATTTTTAATTTTAATTTGTTCTCAAACTGTTTTATCAAATTATATATATCATAACTTGAGCCATTGTCAGAAATACAGACTTCAAAATCTAATTTTGAATTTAAACTTGCTAAATAAATTGAGTTTAGGCAGTTTATAAGCTTATTTTTTCTGTTAAATGTTGGAATGCAAATTGATAACTTCATTTAATTAATTAGAAGATAAAACATTTAAATTTTGTTTTAAATAATCTAAATAATTTTCTTTATCTACTACATGAAAAACAGGTAGAGGAAATAATAATTTACCACCCTTTTTTATAAATTTTTTCTCTTGTCTAATTACCTCATTTTTAAACGACCAAATTAAAACTAATAAATACTTAGGTTTGATCTTTCTCATTTTTTTTTTTGAAATTATTGGAATATAGCTACCGGGTGTAAGCTTACCAATTTTAGTGGGGTTTGCGTCACATATTAAAGATAAATCTTTATTAGATATGCCTGAGTAGTTTAAGATCACATTGCCCTTAGTAGAAGCACCGTATCCAATAACTTCAGATTTTTTCGTATTTTTTAAAAATAGCTGTAAATTTTTCTTACTACTTTGAACTCTTAGATTGAATCTGTCATAATCTTCTTTAGAAATTTTTTCCTCCTGTAAAATAATGTCCTTAATTTTATCATTTTTAGATTTTAAGTTACTGCTTTTTTTTGCACATATAACCTCTATGCTACCTCCATTAATCTCATTCAAAGAAAAATCGACAACTTTCAGATTGTTTTGATTCAAAATTTTACTAAAAGTACTCAGAGTATAATACATAACATGCTCATGACAAATTTGATCATAAGTTAAATTTTTAAGAAGAAGTGGAAAATAAGAAAATTCTAAAACCCATACTCCATTTTTTTCTAAAAGTTTATATATATTTTTACAAAAAGTGTTCGGATCTTCGACATCATAAAACATTGCAAAAGAAGTAATCACTGAAAACTTAATGTCTTTAAAATAGTTATCAATTGACTCTATGTTAAAGAAATCAATGATAACTTTTATATTTTTATTATACGACTTAGGAAAAGCATTTGCTGATGGATCAATACCTACTAATTTTTTATTTCCACTCAATTTTGAAAAAAAATTTAAAAATGTTCCATCGTTAGAACCAATATCAAGTATATTTGGTTTTTTTTTTATTATTTTTAAATTTCTAATCCAGTCAAATTTTTTCTTTAAGTGTTTGACCATTAAATTACTAATGCCAGATTTATAGCCATATTGCGGGCCATACATGTCTTGTAAATTAGGTATTTTATATAATTGAATTAAATCACAATGCTTACACTTGTATAAATTTAAAGAATAATTTTTCAATTTAGTTTTTTTTTGAGGAAAATAGCTGCTTATTGGTTGGTCTCCAATTTCCGCCACAAGGCTAAATTTTTTTTTTCTACAATTTCTACATTTCATATTTTATAATTCTTTATTTATTAAATTTATAGATATTACTTTTTTAATTATAGTATTTTTTTTCGTCTAATATTTTTAAATTGTTATTTATTTTCTTTTTAAAAATTTGATTTTTTAAACTTACCAATCTCATAAAATTTCCTAATCTAAAATTTTTATCTCTAAATTTTTTCTTACTTATCATATAAATAAGTTTTGTGATTGAGTATTTTGCATCTTTCATATTTTTATACCCAGGGAAAAGCTTTTTATACTTTATAAAATTAACCTTGTACGATCTATAGTCCTTGTTTGCGCTGTTAATTGAAATTTTTGCATTTGGTAAATATTTTTTTACTAAATGTGCTAATTCAACTATCTTGTAATTCATTTTTTCATTTCCAACATTCACACATACAAAATTATTTACATTTAAATTACCGGCCCAACTAAATGCTTTTATCATATCCTCTACATCAATTAAAGGTCTTAAGGAGTTTCCGTCACTTAATAATTTGATTTCATTAGAGGCTAAAGCGCTTGCTACAAAATCATTTAATACTAAGTCTAATCTCAACATACTGCTTGCGCCACATGCTGTTGAGAATCTTAAAACTAATGCTTTAAATTTTGAATTACATTTTTTTCTTAAATATGTTTCAATTTTAAATTTACTTTTGGCATACTCTGTGAGTGGGTTTGTTTTTGATTTTTCATTACACATTTTGCTAGAAAAACCATATACGCTACAGCTTGAAGCAAAAACAAATTTTTTAATTCCATTATTTTTTGCCCAATCGATTAGTTTTTTGGAGGAAACGGTATTAATTTCTTTTGTTGGTTTGGTAAAAAAGCTGCCCATAGGATCGTTGGAAACGGCTGCTAAATGAAAAATCGTATCTATTTGAAATTTTTCTAAGTCCTTAAAGTTTTGATCTCTTAAATCAGAGTATATTTGATAGTCTATATATTTTTTGATGTCTGATTCTTGAAAAAAATTTTTTCTATAATAGCCCACGTCGTAACCAATTATAAATAATTTTTTATTTTTTTTTTTTAAATATTTCGCTAGTTCAAATCCAATGTATCCTAGATTTCCTGTGATCAAAATAATTTGATTATTTTCATTTCTCATTGCAATATTAATTAGAAATATGAATTGTTTTTAGTTTAAGCATTTTTATTCTTTATTGAATTAATTAATTTTCTTACTTTTAAATATTTTGAGTCTTCTGACTTTAAACTATTGGCCGTATAAATATCTTTCTGGCTATCTATTGGGTGAAAAAAACCATTAAGAATTTCTACATTACATTTGAATTTTTTAATAATCCATGGATATAATCTTTTTTCAAAGTTTTTATATTTTTTAAAATTTTTACCTAGTGTTTTTTTATTCATTATAGAAATTCCGCTGTAAATAGACGCTATTAAATTTTTTTTATCTCTGGATTTAACATAGTCAAAAGTAAAGTTTCTTTGAAAATTGATCACTTTTTTGTTTTGAATTCCAATCGTGCCAAAATTTGCACTATAACTAGATGAGATAAATGTCATTTTGTACTTATTTTTTTCGTGTTTTTTATAAATTTTATTTAAATCAAAATCAAAAATTGAGTCACCGTTTAATAATAAAAAATTATCTGATTTTATATATTTCTTTACTTTGTAAATTCTAAATGAAATTGAAGAATTAACACCAGTATTAACTGTTCTTACATTTATTTTATTTTTAAATTTTTTTTCAATAAATTTTTTAATTTGTTCACCTCTATATCCTAACGGCAGAATAAAATGATTAAATTTATTTTTTCTTAAAATATTTATTACGTACCAAAGAATTTCTTTATTTTGAATTTTTACCAAAGCTTTTGGGTTTTTTTTTGATAAAATTCCTAATCTTGTTCCTCTACCCCCACACAAAATTATTGCAGTACGTAATTTCTCATGTTTGTTCATTTTATTTTATACTCCAAATTGATCCTTTTTCAGAAATATAATTTCTACTTAAAGGGCTTTTAATTTTATTAAACAAGATCTTTTTTCTACCACCTAATTTTTTCCAATTCTTTAAAGCAAATGACTTAACAGAGGTGGGTTTACCGCTAGCAACATGCCATATTTGAGGAAAATTTTTTTTTTTTAATTCAAAATTTGCTGCATTTAGTAAGATTTTAGCTACAACATCTACGCTTATAAAATCTCTAATTTGCTTGCCGTCTGTCATGTCTAAATTATTTTTTGATTTTATTGCTCTAACTATTGATGGCCACAATCTTTTTTGATCTTCTCCCTCGCCATAGACATTAAATAATCTCATTACCCGACACTTTGTTTTAAATTTAACAGATAGTGAGGTGCTTAATTTAGTAAAAAAATATTTGCTTTTCTCATAATTAGTTTCAGGTAGTTCTTTAGTTCTAATTCCTAATGGTTTTACTTTTGCTGCTTGTTTGCCATATTCAGATGCTGAACCAATAATTAGCCAATTAATACAATTAGAATTAATAGCGTTTATTAATAATTTATAAGGTTTTATAACATTTGCTGTTACTGAATCTTTAAGGGAGGTGTCTTTATTCACACCAACAGCCGCCATATGTATTAAAACATGAGATTTTTTTAAATAAGTAGACCAATCTTTATCTATATTACCTTTTAACCATATAAGATTTTTTTTACTCTGCATTGTTTTTCTACTAACTGCATAAATTTTGTGTCCAGAACTTAAAGCTTCTCTGATAAATTTTTTACCTATAAAACCAGTACCACCAGTTAAAAATATTATCATTTATTAAATTTTTTTTTATAAATTTCATCTAAAACTTTTTTATCCCTTAAAGTATCCATGCATTTCCAAAAACCATAATGTTTATATGCTAAAAGTTCATTGATTTTTGAAAGCTTTTCTAAAGGTTTTTTTTCTAAAATTTCTTTATCTCCACTTATAAAATTAAAAATTTTGTAACTGCTTACAAAAAAACCTCCATTTATCCAGCTTTGATTGGTTTGGGGTTTTTCTTTGAACGAGTTAACTAAATTATTTTTTATAATTATTTCTCCAAATCTAGCTGGCGGTCTAACTGCGGTAACGGTTATAATTCTTTTGTGTTTATTGTGAAATTTTATTAATTCTTTTAGATTTACATCTGAAACTCCATCACCGTAGGTGAACAGGAATTTCTCATTTTTATCAATAAAGGGCTGTAATCTTTTTAGCCTTCCTCCAGTGAAAGTTCTTAGGCCAGTATCTACAATAGCTATCCTACATTTTTTTCCAAATATTTTATGATTAAATAAAACACCATGTTTTTTAAAATTTTTAAAATATTTTTTTATGACATAACTTTTATATCCCACAGCAATATAAAACTCATTAAATCCATGTTTGCAGTAATGATCCATTATATGATTGATAATCGGATGACTGGCAACTTTTACCATTGGCTTAGGTATTGTTTTTGTGTGTTCACTTAGTCTTGTTCCTGATCCACCTGCTAGTATAATTACTTTCATTGTGTTTATATTTTAAAATATTAAATTATTCTTTTATAAAATTTTATTGTTTTGTTAATTCCTTGTTTTAAAGAGGTGGTGCTTTGCCATTTTAAAATTTTTCTAGATCTGCTTAAATTAGGAGCTATTATCATTGGTTCATCTTTTCTTAGTTTTATTCTGCCTAACAATATTTTTCCACCGCCAATTTTTTTTTTTATAGTTTTCATGAGACTTAATAAGGTAATCACTCTTCCGCTTCCTATATTTATAACCTCTCCCCTGGCTGTTTTATTAATTAACGCTTTTAGTATTGCAGATACTGCATCCTCTATGTACAAAAAATCTCTTTTTTGTTTTCCATGGGAAGCGGGAAATTCAATATTTTTGATACAGGCATTAACCAGAAGTGGGATAAACCTATTAATACTTTGGCCCGGTCCATAGACTTGATAATATCTTATTACTGTTGCTGGAAAATTTTTCTTTTTATGCAAGTTTATCAAATATTTTGTAGATTTTAATTTTGATTTTCCGTAAATCATTTCTGGTTTACATTTAAATGTTTCTTTATGAGGCGAATTAGTATTACCATACTCAGCTGAGCTTCCAGCCTGTATAAATGATTCAATGTTTTTTTTTAAAAAAAATTTAGCTAAATTTTTTACCCCCAAAAAATGACTTTTGTAAGTTTGAGTCTTATTATGATGATCAATATATCCACCAAGATTAACAACATAATGAAAATTATAATTTAAAAGTACACTTAGATTTTTGAAATAACTTATGTCACCATATAAGTATTTAATTTTTTTTAATCTTCTAAAGTTCTCAGGTTTTTTAGATGACAAACTAACCACATGCCAACTTAATTTTAAACATTTCTTAGCTAAGTGATGACCAATAAAACCTGTTCCACCAATAATTAATATTTTTTTTTTCAAAATTTGACTAAGTTGCTAATCTATAATGTTATTATAGTCGGCTTTATAAGGAATATTTAATGGTGCTTTTTCATCTTTTAAAAATGGAATTTTTTGTAAAGGATTATATCTTTCCGTTATAGTGATTCTTACTCTATTCTTTTTAGTCATTGGGTAACCGCCATGAACCATAGAGTTCATCATAAAAACGGCCGACCCTGCTGCTACCTCCAACTCGACTCTTTCAAACTTATTATAAATAGAAGAACTAATATTTGTAAAATTTTTAGTCCAAGCTTTTTTTCCATCTTTTCTAGTTAAAGAATGTTTAAAAAAACCGTGTTTGTGTGAATCTTTGTATATCACCAAGCCTCCATTTTCTTGATTTGTGTCAAACAACGGCGACCATAACAAAATACCATCTCTAGAAAACATGTTAGTTTCTTGATGCGGCTCTAATAAATAATCATTACTTTTATCGTGAGCATGTATGCAGGGTCTAGCAGAAAAAATTACTTGTGATTTGTAGAATTTTTTCATTAGCTTTATTATATCTTCTGAATGAAGATGTCTAAATAGTGCTAAATTATAATTAGACATATCATACCAGTTGCCTTTTAGTTTTTTACTAAAATTTTTTATTTTGTAATATTTTTTTACTAAATCTTTTTCATTATCTTTTTTAATATAATTAAACGTGTCTAATAAAGATTTTTTTATTTCTTTTAAGTCACTTTTAGAAAAAAAATTCTTGTAAATATAATAACCATTTTTTTTAATCTCTTTGATTGCTAGGTTGTAGTTCCACTTTCTTTCATTTTTTTTATTCATAATTTTTTATATCTTTTTTTGTTTTAAATGAAAATCTTTTTTATAATATTTTCCTACACCAATGCTATTTTCTTTTTGAGTTTTATCAAATCTTCTTACTGCTAAGAGATATTTTTGAGTTTCATTAAGTTTATTTAATGTTTTTTTGGTTAAAAATTTTTTATAGTTTAGGAGTTGTGGAAAATCACGTCTTTTTATATTAAGCATTATCATTCTTCTTTTTTGGTCTGAAATATTTTTTGATCCGGCATGCCAAAGATTGAGATTTAAAACAATTATCCCTCCTGCTTTAATAGTAGGCCTTATTTCTTTTCTACTTCTTTTAAAAATATTAATATGTTTATTTGGCCATCCAAGTTTTTTATGGCTTTTAGGAATTAGCCTAGTTGATCCATTTTTTTTTGTAGATTTGTCTAAATATATCATGCACACAATCCCAGCATAATTTTCTTTTTTATTTTTTCGTGGTTTCCAATCCATGTGAATTTCTTGCTCACCTGCGCCTTTAACAGGTTCTCTATAGTTTAATCCACAAACTTTGACGTCATCTTTAACAACTTCTTTTGCGCATAATAAAATTTCTGGAATAGTAATTAAACCTGCAAAAACATTATTTTTTTCTATTAAATTTCCTAGTCTATTTGTACCTGGTTCAAATAATTTTCCTTTTTTGTAAAATTTTTTTTTTCCTTCCCATCCACCAGTTTTTCCCTCTTTTTTAATTAATTTATCAATTTCTTTTCTAAGTTTCGCTAAATTTTTTTTTATAAATTTTGTTGATTGTATTATTAAATAACCATTCTCATGTAAGCATTTTTTTTGTTTATTACTTATAATATTAGATTTTATGTTTAAGACATTAAAAACATCTTCTGTGGAACTTATTTGATTGCGCCTATTAAAAATCACTTTTTAAATATTAACTTTATATTTTTTTAAAATTTCAATACCCTTTTTATATGAACTAAAGTCAACTATATCATCAGTCTCTATAGAAATATTAAAACCTTCTTCTAAGCCTGACATTAAAGTCATATGACCTATCGAGTCCCATTCAGGAACACCATTATACTCTATTTTTTCATCAAAATTTGCCTTATCAAGACTTAGAGCCTCTACAAAAATTGATTTATACTTTTGATTACTATCCATTATTTGATTGTTTGAGATTATTTATAATATTATTTACAATCTTGTCGGGTGACAGTCCATGTTTTTCTTTTAAAAAATTGTAACTTCCGCCTTTGCTGTAAATATCATTAATTCCAATAATTAATAAATTTGGTGAGTTTTTAACAGTAACTAAATGTTCTGATATAGAGCTACCTAAGCCTCCAATTACATTGTGCTCCTCTACGCTTACTAATAATTTAGAATTTCTACAAGCATCATTGATTGCGTTTTTATCTATAGGCTTAATAGTGTGCATATTAATTACACTACACGATATACCATTCTCTCTTAATTTTTCTGTAGCTTGTAAAGAGTTATAAACCATTGCACCTGCACAAAAAATTGTTACATCTTTCCCTTCTTTTAGTTTAACTGATTTTCCAATTTCAAAATTATAATCTTCTTTGTATACAATTGGATTATTTGAAGACCCAGTTAAACGGATATAGCTAGAATTTTTTGATTTAATGGCTGACTCTAGTGCTTTTATTGTCTCAAAAGAATCTGCAGGTGAAATAATTGTAATTCCTGGGATGGTTCTTAGAACTCCAATATCCTCGATACAACAGTGCGTAAAACCAAGATTACCTAAAGCTAACCCACTGGCAATTCCAACCATGCATACTTTTTGTTTCATATATCCAATATTTACCTTTATTTGTTCACAGCATCGTATGGTCTGAAAAGGAGCAAAAGTTGTAGTTACTACGTTATAACCTTCGCTAGAAAGACCTGCAGCAACACCAATCATATTTTGTTCTGCTATACCTAGGTCTAAATATTTATCAGGATAAGTTTTTCTGTACCTGTCTAGTCCAGCCGAAGTAGACACATCACAGGTTAAAACCATTAAATTATCTATCTCTTTGGCAAGCTCTAAAGCTGCAATACCAAATGAAGCTCTAGATCCAATAGTTGACCATATTTTAATATTTCTTTCGTTTACAATCATACAAATTTTATATCAATTCTTTTAATCCTTTTTCATAAAGCGATTTAGTAAGTACCGCATGATGCCAGTCATTATTATTTTCAGAAAAAGAAAATCCTTTTCCTTTAATTGTGTTTGCTATTATTGCTCTTGGTTTTTTTAAGTCTTGAGATGTATTAAAATACTCATATAATTCTTCTATATCGTGTCCGTTTAAACTCACTGTATCCCATCCAAAACTGGACCATTTATCTTTTAAACTGTCAGTATTCATAATATCTTGACTGGAACCTGTTTGCTGGAAATTATTTTTATCTATAATCGCATAAAGATTATCTAGTTTAAAATTTGACGCTGCCATAGCTGCTTCCCAAACAGATCCTTCGTTACATTCTCCATCACCTAATACTACAAAAACACTATTATTTTTATTTTTTTTTTTAAGTGAAATTGATACTCCAATACCTAAAGACAAACCCATTCCTAGAGAACCGTTTGAAAAATCTATTCCTAATTTTTTATTTATAACTGGATGACCTAACAAGTTGCTGTCATCTTTTTCAAATGTTTTCAATTCCTCTTTACTTATATATCCAACCTCACAAAGCGCTGCATAATAAGCGAGACAAGCGTGACCCTTGCTTAAAATAAATCTATCTCTATCGTCCCAGTTCGGATCTTTATTAATTCTCATTTTATAGGAAAATAGAGTTGATACAATCTCAACTATAGAAAGTGCTCCTCCAAAGTGTGAGCTACCTGCTCCGGCAGAATAGGCCATTTCCAAAATATTTTTTCTTAATTCAACAGAAAATTTTTTTATTTTTTGAATATTTTTATTTTTATCTTCCATCTTAAGCACCACCAGTTATATAAATAGTTTCTCCTGTGACATGATTAGATAAATTAGACGCTAAATATAATGCGGTGTTAGCTACATCTTCTGGCTCTGCTGCTTTTTTTAATGGAGTATTTTTTAAAGCTTCATTTACTATATTTTCTGGGGTTTCTTTCATCATGTCTGTATTTACTAAACCTGGTGCAATAGCATTCACACATATTTTATAACTTCCTAGCTCCTTAGATAAGACTTTAGTAAATGCGATTAAAGCTGCTTTGCTGGGTGCATAGCCAGATCTGCCAGCGCTACATAGTTTTGCCGCATTAGAAGAAATATTTATAATCTTTCCATTGGTATTTTTTGATAATATCTTTAATATTTTTTGGGTAAAACTAACTATAGAAAAAAAATTTACTTCAAAAACATTTTTGATAATTTTTAGAGTTGTCATTTGAAAAAGTGACATTTGATTTATTCCAGCATTATTAACTAATATATCTATTTTGGAATAAATTTTTTTAATTTCTAAAAAACCTTTTTCAATTTCTTCTTCTTTTTCAAGGTCAAAATAAATAATATTTATTTTATTTTTATTTTTTTTAGATATGTCTTCAATTTTTTTTTTAAAATCATTATTTTCTTCTCTAACACAAGCAATAATATTCGCTCCATTCTTGGAAAATAGTTCTAATATAGAAAAACCTATTCCGCGGTTGCAGCCAGTTATAACTGCTGTTTTATCTTTTAAAAGCATGCTTAAATATAGTCTTCTTCAGAAAATATATCTTTTGCCAAAGCAGGTTTGAATATTGATTGACCGCTTCTAGTCATAAATTTTTTAATAAACTCTTTATCTTCTCCTGCCAAGCAAAGATCGCTATGGTTCCTAAAGTACTTTATTTTAAAACCATGATCTATTATTTCTTTCAAAGACTGTTCAAAAATATTTCCTATTTTAATATGAACATAGGGACAAACTAAAACATCACCAATTGGAGTGACATAGACTCTATTAACTGTGGTACATCCTAAAATTTTTTCATTATTTTTATCAAATGGATTCCATATATTTCTAACTAAATTTTTATACTCTTTTCTAATCTTTCTTAAATACTCTCTGTCTTTATCATCACAAATAATATCTTCAGCATTTTGCCACATGCCGGATGGCACTGCAACATTAAGAAGAGTTTTGTATCTTTTTTCTTTTGAGTAATCCAAGAGTTGTTTAAAGTGATCAGTATTTGCATTGTAGTGTCCGACTGTGATGTTTAAGTAAGGATCCATCCCTGCATTTCTTACATGCTCGAGTGCAGCAATTGCTCTTTTCCAAGAATCTTTTCTTCCTCTCATTTCATCATGGATTTTTTCGTCCATACTATCTATGCTTACGGAAACTCTACTTACTTTATATTCAGCTAATTTTTTCGCCATACTTTCATCTAGGTAGTAACCTTGGTTGTAAGATACATGTAAAATCTTTCTGGTCTTATAGCTTCTAATACTTCAAATAATTTCTTAGGCTGCAAAAGCAATTCACCACCCTGTAAATCAAATTCAAAATATCCTAACTCGTCTGCTTCATCAGCTAATTTTCTTATAGCACCTAAATCTAGATATTCTTTTACATGATCTCCCTTAGGTGAATTAGTAAAACAATACTTACATCTCAAGTTGCAAGCATTATTGAAATTTAAATCTATACCTCTAGTTTTATTACCTACTTTTCCATCGTTTTTTTGAACGTAGGTATAAAAGTCTTTTAATTTTTTTACTAATCTGGGTTTGTTTAATAATGAAGAAGATATTGGCATTTATTTTTTTAAATTATATTTTTTAACTTCATCTGGTAATATCAAGCTAAATTCAGCTTTACAAGTTACGTTTTGATCTACTTTGCCTTGACCCTCACAAACTGCCACGCCCCTTTTGAAACTTTTAACTTTTGTTTCAATATAAAGCCTATTATTAGGAACAATTTTTTTCATAAACCTCAATTTGTTAGCGGATACTAAATATACGATTTGTCCTTTGTTCCCGGGTAGGCATAAAATTGATAATGCGGCCATTTGAACAAGGGCTTCTATTTGCAACATCCCAGGCACATTTGGGTCATTTTTCCAGTGAACTTTGAAGAACCATTCATCGATTTTGAAATCTTTATAACCATTAGCACTAACACCCGGTACTACTTCGGTCGCATTATCTATCATCAAATAAGGTTCTCGATTTTGTTGGTATTCGTAAATTCCTTTTTTATCTAATTTAAAGATTTTCATTTAATTTCAATTCCTCTAGATAATATATTTAGAATGTCATAACCATCCCACAAAAGACCAATATTTAAAGACTGCCCTATTGGCACAATTCGATCAATTCCTTTTAAATTATTTTGTAAAACAAATTTTTTAAGTAAAAGTTTATCCACACCACAATAGGTTAGGGTTTGATATTTGTTGTTAATTATATTTTTAATTTCAGCTAAGTTTTTTGAATTATACTCAAAAAATAATCCCCATTTTCCTCTATTATTATGATTATTTTTATCTATTTTTTTTAATTCAATTTTATATATTAGATTATTAAATTTTTGAATATTTTTAATATTGTTTAAGGATGCGGCAAACTTACAAAGGTCTGTGTATTTTTCGACAAGCGCTGATTCATTAAATTTGTATTTAATTTTTACTAAATCATATAACTCTTTCCAAAATTTTTCTTTTAGTTTTTTAGAATTTTTACCTAACCAAACAATTAAGTGTGGGGAAGAACAAGCATTTTGATCAACAAGATAAGTGTCATTGTAAAATCTTTGTACTAAATTTTTTATTTCAAAATTACTCATTTTTTCCATTTTTGATGCATCCATGATGCAAAATGAATATCTGTCGGCAAAATTAATATCTATAGCTCTTTCGTTAATCTTAAAGTTTCTAAGACTATTAATTGTTTGATCTCCGCCCCAGATTATTCGTGCATTACATCGAGATGAAATTTTTTTAGTAAATTCATTATTATCTGTATATCGAATAATTGTAATTTTATTTTTTAAAACATTATTTGTTTTTTTTAAAATTTTTTTTATCAAAGAACATATTATATTTACTTGTTCAAATTCTTTCGAAGGAACTTTCACAACATTAGAATTTCCAGTTAATAGACCAAAAATAAGAGAGTAAACAAAATTAGTTGGGATGTTTGCAGGAGTCACGTGAAAAATACCTCCTAGTCCGATTCTATTTTTATCTAAGTTAAAGTTTTTTTTTAGTTTAGAAATATTTTTGTTTCTACACCAAAAGGAAAGAGCTTTTAAGTCAGGATAATTTTTTATATCTTTTATTAGATTTAATTCTTTAGAAAAAATATCTAAAAAAATGCACACTTCTTTACTGAATGGCTCGTAAGGATCAAAACTAAACTTAGCGTTACCAACTAAATAATTAATTTTTCCCGTCATACGTCACTACATCCTCTTATTTCAGATTTTTCTGCTCTGCCGTGAACCAAAAATTTCTTTTTTCCAAAACATAGGTTGCAATTATTTTCTATTATTTCTCCCATGTCTTCTGTCAAAATACTATGACCAGGATAGCTTTTTGGCAATAAAGATAATAATTGAATAAAACCCACTTTATTATTATTTAAAATTTTAAAATTTTTATCCCTTATTAAAACATCTGAATACTTACTAGTTACAAAGCAACTGCACTTCCTACATTCAAAAAAAATTGATCCTGTTTGCTCTATTAATCCATAATAATTAAAAATATTTTCTATTTTTAGTTTTTCTTTAAGTTTTTTTTTAAAAATTTAATTTGATCTTTTAATTTTTTCCATTTTTTTTCTTCTCCAATATTTTATTATAACGGCATTTTAAAAATTTTTTTTTTTTTT
>Ga0115003_10001485_pt1 | contig 20405 bp, 17 predicted proteins | sample ArcticOcean_MG_C_7_FD_88736 | JGI IMG/M metagenome (GOLD analysis project Ga0115003, IMG submission 88736) | Marine microbial communities from western Arctic Ocean - ArcticOcean_MG_CB11_88 | ecosystem: Environmental > Aquatic > Marine > Oceanic | place: Arctic Ocean: Canada Basin | collected... | reverse complement strand
GTGCTCCTGACAAGAACCCCCTTCCACCGTTGTACAGGATGAACGTCTCGTTCCCCATCTCGTGCCGCAGCACGCGATCCACTAATTCGCCTTTTGAACCTTCAGGGGCCAGCCCCGCGGCGATGCACAACACCGCCAGGTCGTCGTCCGAGGTTTGAATCAGCTCCATTCGCCGCGTCGCGATTTTCGCTTGCTCTTCCGAGTCTTGAGAATCACCGAGCGTGGCGTTTACACGTACCTGGGCCCGCGCCCGACCGCGCGCGGGCGCCACGATCCGCGAAACGCGTCGCACATTTAAACCAGATTTCCCAATGCCTGCAAAACAGGACTTTACGGGGTGGGATCCGGGGTTCGCGTTGCGTACGTTGCGGGTCGCGGCCGCCGCCGTGATGGCGGCGGCGGCCGGCGAGATGGACGCCGCGTGCGCGTGCATGTCGCGGATGCGCGCACGGATCAAAACGCACCGACGCGACGGCGACGGGGTCGTGCTTGACTGTCGCGTCAGCAGTCAAAGGTTGCCTTTTGATGTTTTGCTTTTGCTTTTTAAACCTAGATTTCGACGGACGACATGGGCCTACACCTGCTGACACGTTTAGGCTAACCACGGTGTGCATACGATTGCAGTTTAGGCGGTGTAGACTGTGTAGAGGTTCATACGTAACGAAACCGAAGGAGCGTCGATTTCAGAGTGTGGCCATCGGTGCCCACCGAATATTCCTCGAAACGCCACGACATTTGCAAATCTCGCCACTCCCCGACGCACGCCCTCCACGCATGCTCGCACAGTTCGCCTCCACCTCGACCCGCACGTTCCTTCGCGTCGCTTCTTCCCAAAAACGCCTCACCTCGCGCCCCACGAAGTTAACGAGGTTCTCGCCAAACCCACGTCCCCCGACCCGAAACTTCATCACCAAAATGTCATCGACGCTCGGCAAAACCGGAACCCCCGGCAACACCGCGGTGGCGGACGTGAGCGAAACCGGCGCGTTCGTGAGGAAGGAAGCTGGTTTTCGTAATCGCATTGAAAAAGGCGGTGCATTCCCGCCTGAAAGTGGCCGGTACCACGTGTACGTCTCCATGGCGTGTCCGTGGGCATGCAGGGTGGTTTCCACCATTGGGCTAAAAGGCTTGGGCGATCACGTTTCCTGGAGCGCAGTGCACCCGACGTGGCAGAAAACCAAACCTCTTGATGAGAGCGATACGCACGCGGGGTGGGCGTTCGCGGAAGCCGGTACCGCGCTTTCCTCGCCGTCAGGGTGTGGTTCTTTCTCAGGTCCTGTTTACGACAGCGACCCGATTCACAGCGGCGAGATTAAATTCGTGCGGGACCTTTACGAAAAGGTCGGCGCGCCCGAGGGTACGCGGTTCACCGTCCCAGTGCTGTGGGACAAAAAAACCGGCACGATCGTGAGCAACGAAAGCAGCGAGATCATGCGTGACTTGAACGATGCGTTCGACGACGTGCTTGCCGGGGCTGATACGAAGGAAATCGACCTTTACCCGCCCGCGTTACAAAGCGAGATCGATTCCTTAAACGCCTGGATCTACGAAGGCGTGAACAACGGCGTTTACAAAAGCGGCTTCGCGGTTTCGCAGGGCGCTTATGAAACTGCGGTGACCGAGCTGTTCGCGTGCCTTGACCGTATTGACGATATTTTAGGCAAACGGCGGTACATCGCGGGTGACCAACTCACCGAAGCGGACGTCCGCCTGTTTCCCACCCTCGTCCGGTTCGACCCCGTGTACATAGTGTACTTCAAGTGCGCCAAGAAAGCGTTACGGGAGTACAAAAACATCCCAGGCTACATCCGGGACGTATACCAGACCCCTGGGATTAAACCATCCGTGAACTTTTGGCACATCAAGACCCACTACTTCACCTCGCACCCGGTGCTCAACGCAAACGCGATTGTCCCGATCGCGAGCGAGTGGGACATAGAAGAGCCGCACGGGCGAGACGGGGAGTACCCGCGGTAATTCTCTGTTTTTTTTAATTGCGGCTGATGGTCGAGGAAGTAACGTTTACAAGAAGTTATTGCCTCTACTTGATGGTGCTTCGTGGGGACGCTTTGCAGGAAGAGGAAGTGCGCAGGTCCCCAAAATAAAGGGACGAGTAGGCGAGAATACCCAAAAGTCTGAAATCCAGACGAATAAAACTCTGGTACCGTCGTCGCGCCGCGCTTGTACGAACACACAAGAGACGCGCGCGACTGATTTATCATCATTTACTTGTACATATGCACAAGAGCTGTTCCCTCAAACCGCAATACCTTTCACTCCGTACGCCCGTAATACCTTGGAAGCTGTTACAGGGGCAGGACGTCTGGCCTGGTGTCAATCACTATTTTTATATCCAACACCTCAATTTGATGTTAGATGGCGTTGCAAGCACATATCTATCTACCAGTACCCCCTCACACCGCCCATCCGAGTTTCGAAAACGCGGCGTCCGCGGCGCTGAACCACTGCGACGGCACGCCCACGGCTTGTACGCCGTGTTTCACCCCGCCGTACGCGCTCGCGGCGGTTGCCGTGAAGTAATTAACAAAGCCGCCTTCGGTTGGCGCGTCGTCGTCGGCGTTGGGCGTGATGAGTACCGCATGCGTCGCGCAACCTAAAACACCCCAAAACAAAACACTGAACAACAGGGCTGATACGCGTGTACCGAAGTGCAGCACCGCAATCGCGACGAAAACAAGCCCTATGCGTTGCGCGTGGACGCCGAAGGTTTTGCCCGCGACTACCACATCAGCAGCGCGGACTCGCAAGACGTACAACCAAGCCACCAAGATTCCAAAGATTGGCAGTAACAACGACGGGTTTAACACCAAGCACGTCGCCGTCAACGCCAGCACCACGAGGAAATAGTTGTACCCAAAGTCGTTGGTGTTCCTTCGTACCCGGCGTAACCCGTCGTACGCGCCGGTGGGTAGGGACACCGCGCGGTAGTCCACGAGTTGGCGCCACGGCAGCGCTTTGACGTGCAATGCCTTGACATCTCCAACAACCCGTCGTCCCGCGCGAAGCATCAACCCCGGGACACCCAGCGCCTTGTTCTTACCGCTCTCGTCCTCCATGGCGCGATGCGAGCCACGCGATGGCGAGTCAGACGGTGCGGAGGGGAGTGCGGAGGCACACCTGGGTGTAGGCACAATAACAACGATTCCAACGTTCAAAACTGAGAAGTTTTGGCAGTCCGTTCGTTTTCACAGTTTCACGCCAGAACGCGTGCTTTTGATCATTGTCCCACACGCGATCTCTCGTCATGGGAAGCAAGGACGCCAAGAAACCCAAGGACCCTGTGCCCAAGTCCGCCGAGGACGCGCTGAATGGGATGAGTTCCACCGAACGGATTCTTCGCAGGATCCACGACTTGTACGCCAAAGGCTTGGTGAGTTCGGATGGGACTGCCGAAAAAGAAGGCGCCGGGAGCGTGGGTATTTTACAGATCGCAGCAGACCCGTTGCTCAACCTCACGGATATCCACAAGCCGCGCAAGAAAGTGAACGTGATGATCATCGGCAACCACAGCGCTGGTAAATCGTCGTTCATCAACTGGTACATCAGCGAGGAGGTGCAGACCACCGGCGTGGCGATCGAGACGAGGGGGTTCACGTATGTCACGTCCGGCCGGAAAAGGGAAACGCTGAAAGGCGACGCGACGTTCGCGTTTTACGACCACATCGACGGCCTTCAACAGTTCAAAGGCATCACGGAGAACGTGTTCACGGAAATCAGCACGAGCAAGGCAAAGAACTTCGCGTGTGTCGACCTTCTGGATTCCCCGGGGTTGGTGGACGGCGAGATGGAGTACCCGTTCGACGTGGTTGAATCGATAGTGTACCTCGCGGATCACGTTGATTTGATCCTGTGTTTCTTCGACCCCATCGGCCAGGCGCTTTGCAAGCGAACCATGACCGCTGTTGAACGTTTAAACGAAAAGCACGCCGAGAAACTGGCGTACTACATGAGCAAAGCGGACCAGGTGGAGAAGGAACACGACCGGCAGCGCGTGCTGATTCAGATCACGCAGAACTTAGCGGGGCGGATCAAGAACTCGCACGCGTTTAAGCTCCCGACGATCTATTTACCAAGAGACGACGACCGGCCGTTGAAGGTGCCGATTCCCAACGCGTTGGAAGAGGTTTGCGAGGACATCGATAAAGCCATCCGCCTGACAGTTCAGAAAAACCTGACCACGATGAAGAACGACTGCGCGTCCATCTTGCGGAAAATCGGCGAAGCGCACTTGACGGACAAAGCGAACCGGAAGGAAAACAACCAAAGGGCTTTGAAAGGCTGGGGCTTTTACTTCGTACAGGTCGTGGTTGGCGTCATCACGTTGTATGTGTCATTGTGCGAAACCTTCGCGTTCGGGCCGGTACGACAGATCGTGACGGGGCACTTGCTGCCGCTCGCAAAGGCGAGCAAGTACGACGTGATGGAAGCCACGCTTCTGGCGTTTTTGCCATTCACCGACGTAAACACCGGTACGGTAAAACCCCGATGGCTCGGTGTTCCTCACGGAGGCGCGTACGTGTTGTTCGTGTTGACGTGTTTGCTGGCAACCATCGAGTACATGAAACGAAAGGTCTGGGCGTTTCACCCGGTGATGACCAAGAAGGACGTCAAGCGCCTCGCGGGGTACGGCGAGTACGTGAAAGAGCTGGGGAAAGTCAGGGAAGAGCTTTACAAGGACTACTTCAAGGGGTTGTCGGACAGGGACTAGGAGCGGAGGGTCCTCGGTGACGACTATTTGAGGTGTGTTTTGAACGACTATTTGATACGGTATTTGATATCCTTGATACTACGATGCGGAGTTTTGTGGAGCCAGGGTAGTGCTCGAGATATCACCACGCGCTAAATTTGAAATTCAACTTCTCCATGAGCAATAATCGTTTGTCGGAAGCCACGACGCACAACGACGCGCACACGACACCCACACGTATCGCGATGTTCTTCGACGCTGTGCGCGGTGTGATAGCTCGCGCGTTCATGAGAAAGCGCCAGCGCGATACTCACGCGGACGAGGCCATCCCGGGCCTTCCCGACCACCTCGTCGTCACGCACGTTCTCAGATCTGAGTATTTCAACGACCCCGCAGATCTCGCACGGCTCCCAGCGGTGAGCCGTGCGATGCGCGACGCGGTGGCAGACACGGGGCTTCAGTTTGAAGAGCTTAGTGAATATCGTGCCGCGTGCCTTGGATGTTTACGCGCGGTGTAGCGCCTGCAACGGGGATGTCGCTTGTCGAATATAGGGTTCCTATGCATGGCAGCGGCGATGAGCGGACAGCTCGAGGAGTTGAAGATGTTGCGCGCGGACGGCTGCCCGTGGAACGTAAACACGTGCGCGGCGGCGACAGAGAGCGGGCACCTCGAGGCGCTGCAGAGGCTGCGCGTGAACGGATGCCCGTGGGACGAGGAGACGTGCATTTGGGCGGCATATGGCGGGCATCTCGAGGTGCTGCAGTGGGCGCACGCGAACGGATGCCCGCGGAACGAGGATACGTGCTTCTGGGCGGCGACGCGCGGACACCTCGGGGATGCTGCAGTGGGCTCGCGCGAACGGCTGCCCATGGTGCTAGTTGACGCACGCTAAGACGGCAGACCTCGGGTACGTCGAGAGCGACGGAAGTTTGTCTGACGAATAGGACGACGACGACGAGCGAATATGAAACCTTTTCGATGATGCGGCAACGCGCTTAATAGACTAGTCTACGAAAAATACGCACGAAGAAACGCACAACGCTCCAACTAAAAAGCGCCCTCGCCCTCGAATTATTTTCCTACGGTGCACCTCGTCTCACCCAGACGCTGACCATCCCGAGCGCGTGCCGCACGAAGGTTCCTCCTTCGTATTCCTCGTCCCGCAAATCGGGGGCTTTTTCGACTGTTATTTGTAACTCCGGGTCGTACGTTTTCAGCGACTCCACCAGCTTGTCAATCACGGTGAATCCCGGTTCATCCGGCCAGTCCCTGACTGGCAGAACTAACCATGCGAGCCCGGGATTGGCTAATTTTTTGCAAATCGTCGCCGCCAGCGCTCGCGGTAACGGATCTTCGTAACACACGTCACTCCCCAGAATTAGGGAAAACGTTTCATCTGGCGCTAACGACCTGTTTCGCGTAGCATTCTCGTTCTGCAGCTCATTCGCGCTGCAGCTCCCGTCCCCTCCCATCGGTCTTTTTTGCTTCCACTGGTTGTGTAATACAGGGTCGCTCGCAAGCCATTCCAGATGCTTCACGCGAAAGCGCGTTTCACGCGAAGCGTTTGTTTCGTTGGTTTCCGAAGTAGACGTGCTACAAGTTTCGCCATCTTCATCCTCCCGTTGCAGCTCCACCGATTTGTCCAAATTAACAAGAAGTCCAGGTAAGTAGTCCGTGAACGTCACCGCCGTTGCGCCCAGCTTGGCACACAGAAAACCAACCACGCCGCACCCGGCGCCGAGCTCGAGGATGATTTGGTTTTTTATTGTTATCGTTTTTTCGGCGGTTCGCTGAATCAGCTCTCGGCACATCACCACCCCCGACGCCCATACTCTCCACCCCAAGCCCCCCTGCACATAGTCCGTCTCGCGCACACGCACCGCGTGTGTTACATGTGCGTGTTCGCCACTGCCGGTGAACGTGAACACCCGGACACCAGGGCCCCTCGCCGTGGAGCCGCTGCAAGCCGCGAGCGCTTTCGCCGCGACCTCCATCGCGTCTTCGTCCCACTGCAACGCTTTGCGAAGTCGGTCGATGCCGCCGTGCGCCTTGATGGCCTCCACCCCGGGCTCACACACCGACACTAGCAACAACACTTGCAGCGCCGCAAGACGCTTCACCGGGTCCGCGCGGTCCCAGAGCAACGAATCCACCGCGGACTCCACCTGCGGCAGGAGCTCCATCGCGCGCGATTGGAGTGGCTGGCTGGTGGCGGTTGCGAAAACGAAAGAGGTGATTTTATTCCCGAAAACGAAAACAAGCGTTTTATTTTTTATTCACTCATCAAAAGCTACCCCGTCCACGCCAGCACCTCGACTCTTGACATCCTCGGGTCTTGGCTCAGGGTGACGTCGAACTCCGGGGGCACGCCAAAGGACTCCAGCCCCGTTTCCTCAATAGGCGATCTGGCTTTTAACTCGAGCTTTAACTCACCGGAGCCGCGGAACCCGCCGCGCCCGCCGTTGGCCAAACCCGAGTGCGTTTGCCGGTCCTTTTTCATTCCAGAATCGTTTTCCATTCCCCACATCTTCCGTCGCGCCTCTCTGGCGCACGTTTTTTCGTACTCGTTCGCGGAAGTTTCATCAATGGCATCACCAGCATCACTGCCCAACTCTCCCCCTCGCAACTCCGCGGTGAAAAACGTGGTGAGCCACTCCCTGGTTGCGGATTGCTGATTCAACGGCGACATCACGAGAGCGGCGTCGTCGTTTTCGTTTCCGTCGTTTTCGTCGTCGTCGGCAAAGTCGTCATCCCCGTTGTCTCCCCACGACGCCGCAGCACTACTACCGTAACTGCCGGCACTGAAAAGCGACCCTCCCGACCACAAAGACGACGATGACGACGTGACCGGCGCATCCCGGGGGTTGGTCAACGAGTATCGCTCGTACCCGGCGAGCGCGGCGGTGCATTGCGAATCTGGATACGGGTACTCGTCCTCTTCGTCGAGAAAGCAATGCGTGCCGTACCTCAAAACGCCCACGGCTCTGGGCACGGCGTGGACCGCCGCCGCGGCGATGTCCGCGATTTGCCGGGGGGTGACGTGCGAATCCCGTCGACCCGCGAGCTGGAAAAGAGAAACGTCCCGCAGGTTACCGAGGTCGTCGTGTTGCAAGCCGCTCGATTCCAGAAACGCGCCAAGGCCGGCCACGGCGCGGATCTGTGAGTGTAACAGAAAAGTGTCAGTCTTTCGCAACGTGTCGGAATAATTACTCTGGGGACAATCAGCAAACAGTCTTTGGATTTGGGAAACACAAACGCACGTTTCGGCCCACGATTGCTTGCACGGTTTCGATATCCTCAAAGTTTTGGTTCCGGTCGTTTGCGTCGTTTCCGTTTGCGCTCCCTTGTGACGAACCCGGAACGTTGAACCGCTTGGCGTCCACGGTGGCTTTGATCGCGGCGCCCGCGCCACTGCTGTGTCCGAACATGCCTAAACTGGTGACATCCACCGTGCCGAACAAGTCCGAGTTTCTGCGGTTGGTTTCCCTCACGACCCACCCCAAACACGCCCTTAAGTGATCCGATAAACGCTCGAACGCGAACAGCGGCCGCACTTTGCGATCCGCCACCGTAGGCGCAACCACCACGAACCCGTGCGACGCCAGGTGCGCCAGGGTTTTCTCGTACCGCTCCGTCCACGAATTCCACCCGATGGAAAACGCGAGCGCGGGGTATTTTTGGCGAGAGCCGGAGACGTTTTGGGAACCGTTGAAACGTCGGGCGGTTCCGCCGAAACCGGGCTCGTGTGTTTCGTTTTCGATCGCATCCGGGGTGAACACCACCGCGTTGACGAACGGCGATTGCCGCTGGGTCCCCGCAAACCCGAGGGATGGCCAGTAAAACGTCACCTCCGTTCGTTTCACGGAAAACGGCCCGAGGCCGCGGAAACTCACGCCCGACGAAGAACCCCCTGAAGAGTCGCGATTTGTTTCGGCGACGTTCGCGAGAGACCCCTCGAGTTGTCCCTCCACGTTTTTAGTACCCTCGCCACCTTCTCCTCGCCAATACAGCTCGTCCCGGAACGTATCACTCGCCGCGGCCGTGAGGTCACCGAGAATCGCACCGAGTTCGTTCGCGGAACGCGCCACCGCCACGGCGCCGCGCACCGTCTCCATGGCGTCCCGCGGAAGCCCCGCGGTCAGGGAAAGTATCCGGGCGAGAATATCGCTGTTCGCGTCCCGGACTCGAGGCGTGGGTCGCGTCCGGACATCACGCGTGTCACGCCAGTCCGCGAATTGAGAGGTATCGTACGCATCATCAACGCTCACGTTCGTGCTATCCAACTTCGAGCTGCTCTCCAACTTCGTGCTCTCCATGTCCAAGTGTTGCCCGCGACCGCCTTGCGCGGTCGCGGTTTCGAAACGCGAGGACGGGGAGGCGTGGTCCCAAACCGTCTCGGGCGCGCTGTCCGCGAACGTCGCGCAAAACGCGAGTGCCGCGCAAGCCACTGCCCAACGCAACGTCGAGCTCGACATCGCTGGCACGCGCGCGCGTCACGAAGTGCGCAAGCGAAGTGCGCAAGCGACACCACGCGGTCGCGAGCACCTGAGCCTCGTTCGGTCGACACGCGACTTTCGAACTGGCGAAAAGGCACCACGTCGACAAATCCAGAAGTCGAAGTGTCACTCGCATTCAACACGAAATGTCATTTCAATGCGGTTTGCTATCATGTCGGAATCCAATAAGCCCTGCACGACGCCGGCATCAACGACACACCCACTCCACTGGCCCGCGTGTTAACTCTTGGGTTATCTTTTCTCGACACACAGCCAGCGCATTACATATTACCCACGCGTTGGCTCGATACAGCCGCGCAACGTAGCCATGCGTCGGCGTTCCCGAGTCGCTGAGTTGGTCTGGACTGTTGTGACTGTTTTAGTTTTGCTGCTATTACGAGTTGCATCATTCGCTATCACGAATTCCTACCCGACACTACCCACGCTCCGGTTAAAGTCGTCACGCGGACGCGTCTCGTCGTCGCTCCAGCCACACGACCACCTCTACGAATTTCGAACCCGGGAAGTGGTCGAAAACGGCGCTCCGTTTTATGGAGTGCGTCTCCGCCAACCCGCGGTCTACAAAATCCCGCACCAAGCTGTTACTGTCGCACGCGATGTATATGATGGTTCGGTACGACGCCACCAGCCGTAGGGTCACCGGGTCTAAACCCGCTCGCGGCGGGTCGACGAGAACGAAATCGTCGTTTGTGGGGATTTCGGTATCGTCAATTCTTTCTTCGCTAAAAGTCTCCGCGGGTAACGCCATTACCCGTGCGTTTTCTATGCCGTTCAGGGCGAAGTTTTCCAAACACGCGTCGCACAACCTAGGTTCTATTTCCACCGCGGTGACCTTATGAAAAAAAGGACTCAAATTCACGGTGTGCGTGCCGTTGCCGCAGTATAACTCGACCAAGGAAACGTCTTCGCTTTTTTTTTTACTTTTCTGGCCACGCTCGCCGGTTGCGCGCTCGTCCAATTCTTCGCGGCAACTCAACGCTGTCGCGACCGTCTCGCGCAGCCACCCCGCAGTACACTCCGCGACGTCCGGGTTGGGGTTGGAAAACGCGCCTTCCACTATGGACAGGATGATGGTATCGTTTTCTGGACTAGGGTTTGTATGGGTATTGTTCCTTAACGCCGATTCAAGCCTCGGCACACGCATTTCCTCGAAAACCTTCCCCGTTCCGTTTGACGCGACCCAGACCTTTCCCTTGCGCCGCGACACGAGGCCGGTGAGTTTTAAGGCATCCACGAGGCGACACGCGTGAATGTCCCAAGTTTGTTGTGTCAGTGGATATGCCGGTTCGTTTTCTTTTATTTTTGCTTCCGAAGCGTTCCAAAGCGTAACGACCACGTTGCCTCTGCGGTTGGCTAAAAATCCAACCGCGGATAAACCATCGGTCAACGGATTGGTGTTGGTTCCACTTTGGGTATTACTCGTACGTTCTGTATGGGTATTACTCGCACTGTCCTCCTCGTTCAGCACCCGCAGCAGTTTCGGCATCACGTCCGCGATCGCATGGGAGGCGGGAGGGAATAAATCGAAATCGCTGTACACGTCGAGCGCCGCGACGTTGCCTTTTTCGAACAACGCGTAGCGGAGCTCGTTTTTTTTTGTTTTGCCAATCGTTGTTTGCCCATCTTCATCGCACGCATCGTCGTCTGCATCGGATGCGCCCTTTTCCACACCACCTCCACCCTCGTTTTCCCGAACCACGGCGAAGCGACACCTATGCCGAAACCGCGTGGTTTTCGGTGACGCGTACACCTCCAACCCTCCTGGTGGTAACAGGTCACCAAACAACGCGCGCGTGCGTCGCACCTTTTCGTCAAGCAAATCGTGGTACCCCAACGACTTGTCCGCGGCAAGGTTGGCATCCTCCCCGCCGAAACACGCGCTGGGTCCGTGGCACAAACCTCGACGCGGTGCGACCCCGCGCGCGCTCGCGAACCTCGCGCGCGTGCCGCGCAAGCGACTCGGCGTCCACGCCACCGCCCGCGGCGCCGACGACACCGACATGGCGCGGTCGGCAGTGATGATGAAAAAACTCAGACGAAAATCTCAGCTCCTGCTGGAAACGTGCGCGCGCAGCAGCAGGCCAAGAAATACCAAAAAACGCCTCGATGCCGTCGGGTGGTTTGTCCCCCAGCGCCACTCTCGCCGTGCACGACGCACGCGCCCGGTGGACACCCAGTGCTAAGCCCGCCAGGCTCAACACGGCGCACGCACACGAACTGACGCAAACGCCCCGTATGATGGGGCCCCCATCGGGCCACCCCCCGTCGCCGCGGCGTCGCCGTGACTTTCAGCCGTTTCCGAGGCTGATCACAAGAAGAATATCTCGTGTTGAACGCTCTTTTTGTGTTGAACGCTCTTTTGCGATTACCGAAAGGGTCGTAACACCTCGATGCACACCTCCCCCGCCATGTCTGACGAACCCGAAGTTGCCGCTCCAGGTGATGACGCCCCGGTCGACCTGGTCCACGAAGCCGAGGCCGACGCCGTTGACGAAACCGACCCCGACGCCGTCCTCGCCGCCGCGGTCGTGCCCGCGCTGGACGCGGTGGAGTCCATGGTGAATGCGATGCGAGAGCGATGCCCGGGATGCCCGCGAAGGCGAACCCCGAGGACGTCTTGGCGGATCCGGAGGACGAGGCCGTGTTACGAGAAATACGCGCGTGCGTACCCAGCCTGTGCTGCGAAGGAGGGTGGTGGTCGGAGGAGCTGGAGCCCAAGATGTGGAATGGGGTTCAGTTTGGAGGCGGGTTATACCCTACGCATGGGGATGAAACCCGGGTGTACCGCCTTGACCTGTCCCAGGGAATGTGCGTCGGGGCGGAGACGTTACCGTGGGAAGTAATCGCCAAATTTCCGCGTTTAAGGAAGCTGTGGCTAAACGGTAACCGGCTTAAACGGGTCGGGATGGAAATCGGAACGTGCCCCGCCTTGGAGGATTTGAACCTGGCGGACAACCAGCTCGAGGGGAGTGACGCGCTGCCGTGGGAGCTGGGCGATATCGCGAGTTTGCAAAAACTGAAGCTGGACGGGAACGAAACGCTCGGGTTCCTTCCAAGTTCCATCGCGAAGTTGACTTCGCTTTCGGATCTGAACCTCGCAGACTGCGGGCTGGAACGCATCAATCCAATGCTAGGCCGAGACCTGGTGGCGTTGGATTACTTGCGCGTCGGGGATAACAAGTTCGAACCGGGGGGGTTGCCGGCGGAGTGGGCGGTTGGCGGGACGCTCGAAAAAAATGGAAGCATCGTCTACGGCAACGAAAGCCACGTCTTTGTGGACGGGGCGCTTACGTACGTGCCGACGACGGCGGAGTAGCGCACTACTCAACTGAGTCTTTCTGCGCGCCCGCGCGCCGGAGAAAAAGCGCGCGCGGAGGAAACCGCGAAAAAAAAAAACGAAGATTGTACGTAAAACTCGTTCTCAAGCCACGAGACGTGAGGCGCGTGAGGTCGGCGATCCGCGTAAGACCAGACGCAAAGGCGCGGCGAGACGCGTTCAGAACGCTGATCCCGGTGAAGTAGGGAGAAATTCCAGAAACGCGGTGTATATATGAACAGTTTGACATTGCGTCGGAGGCGTTGCGTTATAAAAAACGCTCTCCCGTTTGTCTACGCACTTCCTTTCACGCGTTTTTGGCTTTTGCCAAAACCTGGATGAGCCATCAATCATCCGGTTTGTCGTTCCTCGTCACTCTTGCAGTCACAGTCGCCTCGCGGCGTCACCGGGGTCCAACCCTTTTCGGGTTGACAGCTGTCCGAAGAATGGCATCACGGCCAACGATGATGGCGCCTCCTCGGGCCAACGCGCCTCCCCGGGCGTTGTTTTGGAACGCCAAGTTTTCGCCAAACGGGACCAGGGAATCCGTCCCCGCGGGGTCAGTCAAGTGTCCGCGTTCGAAAACATGGGACGCGCAAAGAAGCGCAGCCGAAACGCAGACGCTGCAGGAGCTACGGGACCGGTGGGACACGCTTGACGTTGACGGTACGTGCCATCCGTGTCATATGAGGGTGACGTGGTGCGTCGAACCCACGGCGGCGAACCCACACGACGCACGCCCCGCCCGAGGCTCGGCCACACCCTTGATCGATGTCTGTGTGAAACATAAAGAGCCGTTCCGATTTTTCCGAAAGCATTCTTTTGCCTTTTTGGTACTCCAGCCAGTCGCAGCTTTCGGGAAAGTCGCCTTGACGCCGAGAACGGAACGCTGCATACCATGGAAAGGAATCAAAAATTTTGCGGTCGATAAAAAACAGACTCGTGGCAACAATGTGTTTTTCGCTTTTCGCTTACCCAAACAATCCCCCTTCCCATGCCTCTTAGGTACCGGCACACTCGACCGCACGTGTCTCGCAAACGCGTGCGCCACAATGGGTGCGCCCACCGGGGACGAGTACGTGGACGAGCTTTGGCGGTCGCTTTCGGGGGGAAATTCTGACTCTGGCGACGGCGATGTTAGCTCCGGCGCGCCGATCGATTTTTCGCGTTTCGCCGCGCGCGAACGCCGGCGCGAGCGCGAGTACCACACCGCGTGGCAATTGATTTGCGCACACGCGGATTTCGGGTCCGGCCCGGATGCGGGAAAGGAGGACACGATGCACAAAAAAACGAAAGCAGAAAAGCACGCGAAAATGAAACATGACGCCTCCTCCGCGATTCAACGCACACTCGGCGCCCGCGAACTCGCGGCGTCGGCGCGGGCGCTCGGGATCTTAAACCCCGCGGGGCCGGATGACCTTTCGGCGATGCTCTCTTCGTTGGCACGAAAAGAAATCACCACCGGGGATCGAACCGGGGTGCTCGGGTATTGCGACTTCAAGCGTTACGCCGTGTTGTTACCCCATTCGCGGTTGGCACGCGACGACGCGGCGCGGACCGGGGCGCTTGCCGCGCCGGCGGCCGGTTCGGTAAGGAACCCGGATGTTGAAACCCAACACTCGCACACAACGAACACGCTGTTCGCGGGAGGCCTGGCGGGGGTCGTGGCGCGAACGGCCGTCGCGCCCCTGGACCGCGCGCGGACGATCATGCAGGACTTGCACCCGAGCGCGCGTGACCTCGGGTCGCCGTCGACGGTTTCGGCGAGCGCGAGCGGCGTCGGCACATCCGGCCCCAAACCCAAACCCGCGCCGCCAGGTCGTTGCCGAGGTCTGACCGGCACGGTGAGCAAGGTGTTGAAGGAAGAAGGCATTAAAGGGCTTTGGCGGGGAAACGCGGTGACCGTGTTGAAGGTGGTGCCCTGCAACGCCCTGCAGTTTGCGATTTTCCACGGGATGAAGGATTGGTTCGCACGGCGGCGGGAGGGGAATTTGGAAAACGGCCACGAAAACGGAAAAAAAAACACCGGCAACACCACCCCCCTGACCCTCCCCGAGCGCCTCCTTTCCGGCTCGCTCGCGGGCGCCATCAGCACCGCGGTGTGCTACCCCCTGGACGTGGTGAAGTCGCAGATGGCCGTCCGGGGCGGTTTGCAAGGCAGCGCGGTACGCGCGGCCCGGCAGATGTTCATTGAACAAGGAGGCGCGCGGGCTTTCTACAAAGGCCTGGGGGCCACGTTGCTGTGTGACGTTATCGGAACCGGGCTGGGGTTTACGCTGTACGACGGGTTGAATCTTTGGTACCAAAAAAACGTGCTGCTTAACACACGCAAGCCGTCCCCCGCCGAGAAAGGTTTCCTGGGCGGTACCAGCGCGTGTGTTTGTTTAACCGCCACACAGCCGTTCGAGGTGGTCATGACCCAGATGCGCGTGCAGGGGTGCGGTGGACGGCCGGTTGTTTACAAGAACATGCTTCACTGCTTGCGAATCGTGTGCAAACGCGAGGGGTGGCGCGGGTTGTGGCGAGGCACGGGCGCGGCGTACGCGAAGATATTTCCGCAGCTCGCTTTGACGTACTACGTTTTCGAATTAGTCTCGGAACAAATGGGCGTGGGGGGGGTACACACGTACGACGCGGGAAAGAGGACGGGGGAAATTGTCACCTCGTAGACTGGCAGTCTAGAGACTGGGGGGGCGCGTAGATTGTGCGATACCGTTGCGGCTGCGGTGTGTGTATCTTATAAAACCTGATGAAAACGCGCAGACTTTTCGTCGCTTTCAATTTCATTTTAACTTTTGCGTCTCTCACCCCGCCACTCGTCCCCTCCGCGCGTCACCGCGTCGGGACGACTCGTGTCCCCCTATGGTGCGCTTTAAGAACCGGTACCTCACCGCGGAGTTCAACTGGCACGACGGACGAGTGGACGATTCGTTAACCGAAACCGGATTGGTCGGCGTGCTTCGCAAGGAGATGTCGGTGAACTTTGGGGACGTCGGCGGGGGGTTTTTCTTGGGAAGCATGAGCTTGAAGTACTGGAACCCGGTGACCGGCCTGGCGGTGGTGCGCGTGGGGCGGGACATTTACCGCCAAGTATGGGCGTCGTTGACCCTGTTACGGGAAATCAACGGCCGCGCGGTCGCGGTGCAGGTGACGCATTGCGGAAGCACGTTGGGCAGTTCCCAAAACGCCGCGATTTCTCGGAGCGAGATTCGATTCGACAAGTTACTCAAACGGGGGGTGATGCCGGGCGGGGAACGGGCGGGGGCGAAAAACACGCAAGACGCGTCACGCGTGATTCAGGCGTTGCAGCCGTAACGGCGTCGTTGACGTCGATGCAACACGTGTCGACTCTAGAGTAGGTAGCACTTATTAGCTTTTAGACGTGGTAAAAACACTCGACCTGGATGAACTTTCCGTTGCTAAACCTCGTTTCTCCGACAGCACACCCGGACGCGTCACGGAACGCACCACGGGTCATCACACGCGATGCGCGACATCCGCAGCCGCGAGAACGGGGCGTCCAACAGCCAGCAAGGCATCTCGCTGCTGGACGTGGAGGGGGGTAACTCCCCGGGGTACAGCGCGAAGATGTACGCCAAACCCAGCCAAATGGCGGGGATGTCAGGCGCGGCGCTTCTCGGGGGGCTCGGGTTGGCCGGCCCCGGGCCCGGTTTGTCCGGCGGGCGCGCGCGCGGGTTCCATGTGCACATGGAACAGCTCGTACTTCTCGCGAAGCGCAACTTACAAGGCAGCGACAAATCAAACCCAGCCCTTCTCACGGTGTGTGTCGCAGGCGCCATCTTCCTGATCGCGTGCAGAGTTTCCGTCGTCGTGGCGTTCGTGTTGCTGTGCTGCTTCGCTTCTTTTTTATTCGCCACGTGGCTCGCGACCTGGGTCCTGGAAAAAGACGAAGGCACCCCAGAGATGCGGGAGATATCGGATGCGATTCGGCAAGGCGCGGATGGGTTCTTTAAAGTCCAGTACGGGTTGATTGGCAAGCTGTCGTTCGGGTGCGCCGCGGTTATTTTCGTCATCTATTTCTTCCGCGCGCTAACCGCGCGCCAAGTCGCCGCCGGGTTCACTCCAACAAGTTTCGCGGTGGTAAGTATTTCCCAATAACCACACACCGCCCATCTGATTGCACATACGAGACTGATACCTTCTTGTTCATCTCTCAGTTGACCACGATTGCATTCGCCCTCGGCGCGTCCATGTCCGCGTTGAGTGGGTATGTTGGGATGTGGGTCAGTGTACGGTACGTATTTCCCACCCACCACAATCCGCCACCCTGATTGCCCATACACGACTGACACTTTCGGCTTTTATCGTATCAGGGCGAACGTGCGGGTGGCGGGGGCGGCGCGACGCGGCGCGCGGGAGCCTCTGTTAGTGGCGCTGCGAGCCGGGGGGTTCGCGGCTATTTTGGTGGTAGCGAGCGCCACCGCGGGGGTGGCGTCGCTATACGCGGTGTTTTCGTGGCTGTACTTGGTTGGGGCGAACACCGACGCTACCGCAATATCGAGCGTCGACATCCCGTTACTGCTAGTGGGCTACGGCTTCGGCGCGTCCTTCGTGGCGCTATTCGCGCAGTTGGGCGGCGGTACGTGTTGCGCGTTTCCCAAATATCCAGGCACACTGTTCGGCCCGATTACTACGACTGTTTACTCATACACATCACGAAAGACTGACACTTTTCGTTCACGAAAACAGGCATCTTCACCAAAGCCGCGGATGTCGGCGCCGATTTAGTGGGCAAGGTGGAAGCCGGAATTCCCGAAGACGACCCGCGGAACCCGGCCGTGATTGCGGATCTGGTCGGGGACAACGTCGGGGATTGCAGCGCGCGCGGCGCTGATTTGTTCGAATCAATCGCCGCGGAGATCATCAGCGCCATGATTCTTGGCGGGTCCATGGCGCGGAAGGTCGGTTTACCCGAAACCACCACCACCGGGTTCATCGTGTTTCCCCTGGTAGTGCACGCCCTGGATTGTTTCGTCTCCGCGGTTGGGATTTTGTCCGTCACCGACAAGGGTGTCAGGGACGACAACCAAACGGAAGACCCGTACCAAGTGCTAAAGCGAGGGTACCATGTGAGTTTGGGTTTGAGCGTTTTGACCTTTTTTTTAGCCACCCGGTGTCTGTTGGCCGTGCCCGACGCGCCAAACGCGTGGTTTCACTTCTTCGGGTGCGGTAAGTATTTCCCCATTTACCACATTCCGCCGACTGATTGCCCATACGAGACTGAAATTTATTTTTTTACAATCAGGGGTAATTGGCATGGCGTGTGCGTACGCGTTCGTATTCATCGCGCAGTACTACACGGACTACAAGGTACGGCCGGAGTGGGCGTTTCCAAATCCCAACTTCGTAACTGTTGCGCATACACGCTACGAAAGAGCGACACTTTTAAATAACCTTTTTCCAATTTCCAATTTTTCGTTCACCCTCTCAAAGTACCCGCCGGTGCGGCAAATCGCCGCGGCGTCCACCACCGGGCACGGCACCAACATCATCGCCGGCGTGGCGGTCGGGATGGAGAGCGTGTGTGCTCCAGTTTTTGTGATCAGCGTGGCGATCGTTTCCGCGTTCTGGTGCGGCCGGAGCGCGGGGTTGGTCGACATCAGCACGGGCGAACCGACCGGCGGTCTTTTCGGCACCGCCGTGGCGACCATGGGGATGTTGAGCACCGCGGCGTACGTGCTAACGATGGACGTTTTCGGGCCGATTTGCGACAACGCGGGCGGTATCGTGGAGATGTCGGACCAACCCCCGTTCGTCCGGGACATCACGGACACGTTAGACGCGGTGGGGAACACCACGAAGGCCACCACGAAAGGGTACGCCATCGGCAGCGCCGCGTTGGCGTCGTTTCTGCTGTTCTCCGCGTACATGGACGAAGTCGAGGCGTTTACCGGGAAACCGTTCCGGCACGTGGACATCGCGGTGCCTGAGGTTTTCGTAGCAGGATTGCTGGGTAGCATGCTGGTGTACCTGTTCACCTCGTACGCCTGCGCCGCAGTGGGACGGAGCGCGCAGGAGGTTGTGGTTGAGGTGCGGCGGCAGTTTCGGGAGAACCCGGGCATCATGACGCGCGAGACGAAACCGGACTATAAGCGGTGCGTGTCAATCGTGGCGCAAAGCGCGTTGAGGGAGATGATCAAACCGGGGGTTTTGGCGGTGTGCGGGCCGGTGGTGGTTGGGGTGGTTTTCCGATTCGTGGGCAAAGTCACCGGCCAGGAGTTGTTAGGCGCCAAAGCCGTCGCGGGGATGCTCATGTTCGCCACCGTTTCCGGGATTCTGATGGCCCTATTTCTGAACACCGCGGGGGGGGCGTGGGACAACGCAAAGAAGTACATCGAGACCGGGTACGTATTTTTGCGTTTCCAAATCCAGGCACTGTTTGATGCCCTACGTGACTATTTACTAAGTGCACTACTGGTAACTTTACCAGTACTGGCAACTGCTACATACTGTATAAATCGCCCAATACAGTACACCCATACTCCAGACTCGGGACTGACCCTTTTCTTTTTACAACCGCAGCGCGCACGGGGGTAAAAACTCGGACGCGCACAAAGCCGCCGTTACGGGGGACACCGTGGGGGACCCGTTTAAGGACACCGCGGGGCCGTCGATTCACGTGCTTATCAAGATGCTCGCCACGATCACGCTGGTCATGGCGCCCGTGTTCCTGGACTAATGGAAATGGACGTTGAATGTACAAAGATGTTTTATTCAATCGTCGTCGTATCGTATGCAAAAAGGTGTACCACTCTTCTTCTTCTTCTTCTTCGAGTTCCGGGCAGCCGTTCGCTATCGCCCATTGTTTAATAGCAACGGTCGCCACGTTGATGCACGTCACCCAGTTCCACGGGCAGCCGTTCGCGCGCAACCACTGCAGCACCTCGAGATGCCCGCCCTCTGCCGCGTATTCGCACGCCCCCCCGTCCCACTGGCACCCTTTTGTGCGAGACCACTGCAGCGCCTCGAGGTGCCCGCCCCTCGCTGCCTTCTCGCACGTCCACTAATCCCACGGGCAGCCGTTCGCGCACGCCCACTGCAGTACCTCGAGGTGCCCTTTAAACGCCGCGATCGCGCACGTTTCCGAGTCCCACGGGCATTTGTTTGCACGCGCCCACTGAAGCATCTCGAGGTGCCCGCCGTACGCCGCACCCGTGCACGTCCACTCGTCCCACGGGCAGCCGTTCGCGAAACTCCTTCAACTTCTCGAGATTTCCACTCCTCGCCACTGTCGCACAAAGGTATTCTTGACGCGACAGGTAACCTCCCCGTTGCAGGCGCAGCACCGCGCTTAAACATCCAAGGCGCATGGCGTGATATTCACCAAGCTCTTCAAACGCAAGCCCCGTTTCCGCCACCGTGTCGCGCATCGCGCGGTTCACCGCTGGGAGCCGTGCGAGATCTGCGGGGTCGTCGAAATGCTCAGTTCTGAGAACGTGCGTGACGAAGATGTCGTTGAGAAGGCCGGGGATGGCCTCGCCCGCGTCAGCCGCGGTAGCATCGCGGCGCTCTTGCTTCCTCTTTCGTGCGCGAGTTTCTACACCGAGCGTCGCGCTGGAAGACATCGCGGAGGGTGTCTGTGCGCGTCGTTGTGCGTCGAGCTTCCGCCGTTCTTGAGACATTGTACCTTCGTCAAAAAATGACACACGTGTCCAAAAGCGAGCGCTGACGAAGAGCAAACGAGATATTTTAATGGACAGGCCGATTCGTTCAGTGCCGTCGCCATTATCTCGCGCACTCGCCACGAGACCTCCAAACGTTTTCGAGTCACCGTCCGTACGGTACGTCCGGTGCCACGCCGTGCCCGTCCGCGCGTTCCCCAGCACGCGCCGCTTTGTCCTC